>Ga0335078_10000342_pt1 | contig 73836 bp, 53 predicted proteins | sample Lox_Sample_32_FD_206711 | JGI IMG/M metagenome (GOLD analysis project Ga0335078, IMG submission 206711) | Soil microbial communities from Loxahatchee National Wildlife Refuge, Florida, United States - Lox_Sample_3.2 | ecosystem: Environmental > Terrestrial > Soil > Wetlands | place: USA...
TCGCAGTAGTCGCCTCGTAAAATTTTGTTCCGGCGTCCCGCGCCGCGGTTTCTTCACACGCCACCCCGAACCAGAGCGGCGCATCGGACGTGTCGCGGTTGGACACATCGGCGCCGTGAATGGTATTAGGCAGGGTGCCGTCCCGCTCAAAACCCGCAAAAATCAGCAGCATTTGTTTGACGTCTTCAACCAGGCCCGCCGCCAAAAGGCCCCGGGCACAGATCAATGAATCACGGCCCCAGTCCAGGAACCAGGGATAACCGGCAATGACCGTTTTACCGTCTCCGCGCCGGACGACAAAAGCGCGGGCGGCCCGATTCAATTGGTCCTCGAAAATCCGGGCGCCGGTCAGCGACGGGTCCGGAGCTGCCGGCGCCTCCGCCGTCGGAACCGCCAGGGATGCGTTATCGGTCTCAGCCGTCGCCACGAGACTGACACTCGCGCCTTTCGGCAGGGGCAATTCAAACCAGCCGGGGCTATAAGCATCGCCGCCGCCCGTCTGACCGCGGCTCTGTTCCACGGGGTGCGGGATGTTTTCGCTCCACTCGGGTTCCGGGTGATATTCGCCATCGCTGGCAAACACGCGCAATTGCCGGTCCGGCGCCGGGGTGAAGGCGAAGCCGGTCCGCGGCAATTCCGCGGCGGGTGAAAGCGGATGACAATGGGTTGAAAAATGGAAATCCGCGCCGGCGTTGCGCCGGGTTTCCCGGTGGAAATTCCGATCCTCAATATCCACCCGCACAGTCACGCGCACGTCCGCCTCGGCGGGCAATTGTTTGCCGACGGCGCGTTTTTCCGTCGGCCGGTTGAACCGGAAAACCGTGGTGTTTTTGCCGGGCACCATCTCCGCCTGCAATTCAATTTGCACTGTCCGCCCGTCCCCGGCATTGGCAACAAACTGCCAGACGGCGGGAGGGCCGGCGGTGAACGACGACAAATTTCCGGCGTTCAACGGCGACAAAAAGCCGTCGGCGTCCACCCAGACGCGGATGCGTTTGACCAGGACATGGCGGTCCACCGGCAGACTCGGATGCAGATTCGCACCGAGGACGCAATCGTACTTGGAATTGACCCGGCCCAGATCGGCGCAGAGCCGGGCCATGCCGCCGATGCCGTTCGTCAACAGGGCGAGCATATTGGAGTCCGGCATCCGGGGTTCGGAATCCGGAGTGGCGGAAAGAAAACGGATCGCGGCGGTCACCCGTTCCGAAACGGCGACAAAGCGCTCGAGGCTCAAAACGGCGTCCCCGGCCGCTTCGGCGGGAGGAAAACAGGCAACCTGGCCGTCGGCGACGGCGATGGATCGGATATTCTGTTGCCGCCCGCCGAGTTCAAGGGTCGCGCGGAACGGCATGTCATCCTGAATCAGCAGCCAATGGTCCGGCGGAACCAGGGTCACGCGATGCCGGTCGGGCAGGGTCCAGGGAACGACGCGCGGATATATTTTCCCCTGTTCGACTTCAACCAGCAGGTCATTCAATCGGGATTCCAGGCCGCGCCGGGCGAATGCGCTGATCGCGGCAAGCAGATTGGCCGGCGAACGCCCGGCCGATTCGGCCAGCCAGCGCCAGTCGAATCCGTCGGCCGTTTCCACCGGAATGATTTTTCCCAGGGCCTCGGCTGCCCAGGCCGCGCGGCTCCGGGCACGGCGATAATCCTCCCCGCTCAGGCCCTGGGGTGTTGCGGCCGGTGCAAGGCAATACGCAGCGCCCGGGCCCAGGACATAAACCGGCTTCTCTTTAGTTCCACCGGGTTTTGGCAACGGCTGGCCCAATAAATCGACTTTGAAGTCCGCCACGGGGAATTGGGAATCGGCCAACAGAAGCGCATTCGGTTTATCCGGATCGGTGTTGACCAGGACCAGGACGCTATCCTTGCCTTCGGCCGAATCGCGGCGCAGGGCGTAGACCGGGGCATCGGGTGGGCTGAGCCGCGCGAGTTTGGCTCCATCGAAGAAACAGGGGTGGCCGGCCAGCAACCGGTTGAGCTGCGCCAGTTCGGGGACGATATTGTCAGGGTTGTTCCAGGCGAGGCCGGTGCAGCCATGGACGCGGATTTTTTCGGCGGCGAGCCATTCGGCGCCGCAGGTGAAACCGAATCCGCCGTTGATGCTGGCCAGCGCGCAGAGCCGGTTTCGCAGGAGCGACCAGGCGCGGCCTTTTTTGGCCAGGCGATCGTTGTCGTGCGTTTCGCTGTAGTGAATATAGGTGCCGAACCGCAGGCTCTGGCGGGAGGCGTAATCCAGATAATCGGCCACCTGGCGACCGGAATAATTTTGAAACAGTTCGGAATAGGCCCATTGCATTCCGCCGTCGGTGAGCAGGTTTTCCGTGGCTTCCCAGGAGCCGCCGAGGCCTTCGAGCAGAAAAATGGTTTCAGGAAATTCATCCTGCACGCGGGCGATGATGTATTGCCAGGCCGGCACGGGAATTTTATAGCCGGCATCGCAGCGGAAACCGTCCACGCCCCGCCGGCACCAGGTCAGCAGCGCGCCGGCGATTTTATCCCAGAGCGCGACGTTGTCCTGTTTCAATTCGACCAGGTCTTCCCAGACGGTCCCCCAGGCACCCGGACTGGCGAACGTGCCGTCGGATTGACGCAGGAAATATTCCGGATGCCGTTCCTGCAAAACCGAACCCCAACCGGTATGGTTGATGATGATGTCCAGAAAAACGCGTGCTCCCAGCGAATGCGCGGCGCAGGTGAGCTCACCGAACTGATCCACACCGGTGGTGCGCCGGTCAAATTCAACGAGCGACGGATCGATGGCCGTCAGATCAAGCGCCGCATACGGACTGCCGTACCGACCGAAGCGCGCATAGGTCGTGGGCGTGGGAAAGACCGGCAACAGATGGAGGATGCGGCATCCGAGTTTTTGGACGATATGCGGCAGCTGGCGGGCAAGGTCGCGGAAGGTGCCGGAGGGCGGCAACGTGGCGTAACCGAGCTTCTCCAGGGTCTGCAACTGGCCCTCGAGCGTTTCATTGTGGTTTTCGGACAGTTTTTTTGTGGCGCCCAGGAGACGGGTGAACGCGCAATAAATGGTATTGGTGGTACGGGCGAAGTCGGGATGGACGCTGATGCCGACGTCGGGTCCATCGGGCCAATGTTGCCAGCCTTTGGGATCGAGCAGGTAGGCTTTGGCTTTGAAAAATCCGGTTTCGGCCAGGGGCAATTCGATCTGCCAGCTGTCGCCGTTTTTCTGCATCGGCAGATCCCGCCAGGAAGCGCCGGCGTGAACCGGTCCGCCGGCGTGCGCGGCGATGATTTCGCGCCGCAGGACGGCGGCCCGTCCGAGGTTGGTACGGAGCCGGGCGCTCCAACCGGAGCCCCCGCCGGGGTTTTGCAACGTAAACCGCACCATATCCCCGACAAAACGCACCAGGCGTTCTCCGGTGACGGGTGTCATGATGGGATTTGACGGCGCCATGTTGTTCCGGCATCGCCCGCCGGCCGGCGTTACGATTCCGCAGACCGGGTCAGAAAGCAATGCTGCAAGTGCCGGCCGAGGGCCGGATGTCACGGGTTTGTGGCCTTTCGGCGCTGAAACTGGCGCGCAGATTGCTGTTTTGGACCCGTAATTATTGGAAAATCATGAGTGCGGCGGCCCAAAATCAAGGCGAAGAAGCTCAGTTGTTGCAGACAATTGAGATGTTTGAAGTGATTGCACAATCGCAGCCGAACGATTGTCAATCGCTGGAAATCCTCAAGGAAGCCTATACCAAACTCGGGCGCGAGGAGGATGTGGTCAAAACCTCCAAACGCATCGCCCAGGCTTACATGCAGTCGGGACAGCTTTCGTCGGCGATTCTGGAATACGAGACAGTTCTGCAGCGCCGGCCCGACGATGCCGACGTCCAATCGGCCCTCCGACAGATTGAAGACCGGGCGAACAACATGGCCGCTGAATCCGCCGGCGCTGAATCCGCCGCGTCCGTGTCCGCTCCTCAACCGGACACCACCTCTTTCCGCAAGAAGGCCCACGCGGCCGTCGAAATCGACGACGGCCGAAAGATGATGCACAAAATTTTTGTCGACGGAAAAATCATCAAGGAAGGTGATTTTGATCTCTGTTGGCGCACCATGGACCCGGCCGCGACGGCCTCCGAAGTGACGCAACCGTTCATTCAGGCGCTGGCGGACAAAAACATCCTGGTGGTGGAAAAATCTCTCAAGCTTCTGGCCGACCGGTCGCACACCGCATTCCTGGCGTTGGACAAGTACGACGTGGATATCGACCTGACGCGCGGTTTTCCGGCGGACGTCTGCCGCCGCTGGTGCGTGTTGCCGTTTGACCGCATGAGCAAATCCATCCTGGTGGCAACGGCCAACCCGTTCAATCAGCAGGCGGTGAAAGAACTGGCCGAAGCCACGACTCACCGGTTGTTATGGTATCTGGCGCCGCCGTCCGACCTGGTCACCAATCTCCGTAAAGCCTTCCGTTGACGCCATGGCCAAAGTCAAATCATTCGGAGAACGCATTGCGGACGCCCTGGTCGAAGACGGCTTGTTGTCGGCCGGGCAGATTGAAGAGCTCCTGGAACAGCAGAAAAAGGAAGGGTCGCGCCTCATCAAGCTCATTGTCGACAAGGCCTACGTGAGCGAACAGGACCTCGCGGTTTCCATGGGCCGCGTGCTGAATGTCCCGCCCATCAACCTGTCCCGGGTCAATATCCCGTCCGAAATCGTCGAACTGCTGCCCCGCGACACCGCCCACAGCTACAAGGTGGTTCCGGTTTCACGCCTGGAAAACAAGCTGTTCCTGGCCATGGCCGACCCGCTCAATGTCCTCGCCATCGACGACGTCAAGCGCATTACCAAACTCGAGATCGCTCCGCTTATCGCGTCCGAAAAAGCCATTGTTGATAAACTAAACACCCTGGATGCCTCCAAGAGCGGTTCGATGGAGGATATCATCCAGGACGCCCAAAAACAGCAGGACGAAGAGGATTCCGAGGCCGATACTGTCGAAGCCGTCCGCGAAGGGATGGAAGAGGTCAACATCGACCAGTTGGCCGCCTCCAGCGGTGAAGCGCCGGTGATCAAATTGGCCAACCTGATCATCGTCCAGGCGATCAAAGACCGGGCCAGTGATATTCATCTGGAACCGTTTGAGAAAACCATGCGCCTCCGGTACCGCGTCGACGGCGTGCTCGTCGATGCCACCCCGCCGCCGAAGCAAATGCAATTGGCGCTCGCGTCGCGTTTCAAAATCATGAGCAGCTTGGACATCGCGGAACGCCGTCTGCCGCAGGACGGCCGCATGCGGGTCAAGGTGAGCGGCAAGGACTTCGACTTGCGGGTTTCGGTTCTGCCCACGGTTCATGGCGAGAAAATCGTGCTCCGCGTGCTGGACAAAACCAACCTGTCGGCCAGTCTCGACAAGCTCGGCCTCGACCCCGACACCTTCAAGCAGGTCAAGGGTGCCATCGATGCGCCGCACGGGCTGATCCTGGTGACCGGCCCCACCGGCTCCGGCAAAACCACGACCCTGTATTCCGCGCTCAACGAACTGAACAATCCGGTTTATAACATCGTCACCGTTGAAGACCCTGTCGAATTCCAGATCCCCGGCATCAACCAGGTGCCGACCAAGAAGGAAATCGGCCTCACGTTCGCCAATGCCCTGCGCTCCATCCTGCGCCAGGACCCCGATATCGTAATGATCGGGGAAATCCGCGACACCGAGACGGCGGAAATCGCCATCGAAGCCGCGCTGACCGGGCACCAGGTTTTGAGCACCATGCACTGTAACGACGCGCCCGGTGCCGTGGCGCGTCTGGATGACATGGGAATCGCTCCGTTCCTGATTTCATCGTCGGTTATTCTTTCCTGCGCTCAACGTCTCATGCGCCGGATCTGCTCGCATTGCAAAGAGCCGGTTACCTATCCGCCGAAAATGTTTGAAGATCTGGCCATTGATCCCGCCACGTTCACCGGAGTGCAACTCTACCGCGGTCGCGGTTGCGATCGTTGTAAAAATTCCGGGTACGCCGGACGCATGGCGATCATCGAAGCCATGACCGTCTCCGACCAAATCCGCAAACTGATCATCGGCCGCGCCAACACCCGTGAATTGAGCAAAGTCGCCATCAGCCAGGGAATGCGCACGCTGCGCATGGTGGGACTCGATCGCGCGCGCGACGGCATGTCCACGCTCGAACAGGTGTTGCTCATCACCTCATCGCATTGACCCGGCAACGGGTATCGGATCAAAATTTTCTCTGCGGCACGGCCAGCGGTTGCGGCTCCGTGGACAGCCACGGTGCCGCCTGGGGCGACCAGACCGCTGCCGGCGGCGGCGAAGTGTAATTCAAATTCCACGCGCCGGGCAATCGGGGCAGCTCCGGAGCCCGGCCAACCCCTTTTAGCGGCGCATACGAGGCACCCGCCCGGGGCGTTGACGCCTGGTCCAGACCGGAACCGAGTAACGTTTGCGGCAAAGAGGTTTTTATGCCACCGGAGGAAGGGGTTGTGCCGGCGGCAATAGACGATGAACCCGGATTGAGCAGCTGTCGAAACCGGTTCATATTCATTTGCGATTCCGCATCCGGCGCCGGAGCCGGCGGCGGCGGTTGCCCAAACAACCGTGACCAGCTGTTGTTTTCGTCTTCCTTTTGACCGCCCCGGGGTTGCCCGGCTTCCCTGGATTTGAACAGCGGATTCGCCGGATCAACCGGGTTGAACGACCCCGAGTAAATCAGATTTGAGCGCAGGTTATCATCGCCCGACAGGCTCCAGTCCGGCGGCAGATCGGTCGCATTCGTCCGAACAGACATTGCCTGTTGACGTTCATTGTAGCGTTCCAGCGCACTCGCATTTTTCTCCTGGCCGAAAGCATCGCGTTCCGTTATCCCCAAAATTTTCTCCGGCGTGGCTGCGCCGAGAATTTCCGCCGGCGTCAACAACTCCCAATTATTCCGGCGATCCAACAATTCCTGCGCCCGCGCGGTCATCCCGGATGAAACCTTCGGGCCCAAAGACGGTAACGGTCCGGAACCGGGCAAACGGTTGAGATTGAATGTCGGAGGAACCTCAAACACATTTTGCAAGCGGGCTGATTCCGGCGGTTGGGGCGAAAGCGACGGCCGGTTGGATATCGCCTGGTCCTCCGGCGCGGAAAATATAATGGCCTGTCCGGAACCGGGCGCCGCGCCCTGGGCCCGGACCGTTATCGCCGCGGCCATAGGTATCGCCAGAACCAAACCACGCTTCCAATATGCAAGGCCAAAACCCATCTCAAATCAGGCTAAACCATTCGACAGGTCGCGTCAAAAATGAATTCAAGCGCGGCGGAAAGGGAGCCGCAAACCGCTGCCGGCCGGCCGTTCACTGCCGTTCGTACTCGCCCTTGCTGACCCGTTTGAGCACGGTGAACCCGGCTTTTTTGGCGTCGGTGATCGACAGCGGCTTGAGCTTGGTGGGCGTGTTGAACGCGGAGATGATTTTGCGGACCGGCTTTTTGCACGCGGGGCACTTTGTCAGTTCCGGCGCGCTCAACGGCCGGCGCAACGTGAACTTTCCGCCGCAAACCTTGCACTCGCCTTCACACAATTCGTATTCGTAAAGAGGCATGACGGTTCAGAACAAATTACCCGCACCCGGCTATTTTTTCAAAAAGGCGCTGAACAGATCAATCGGCAGCGGCAAAAAGGTCGTCGTGTTGTGTTCGCTCGCCATTTCGCGCATGGTCTGCAGGTACCGCAATTGCAGGGCGATCGGTTCCTTGGCGATCATCGCCGCCGCCTGCACCATCTTTTCGGCGGCCTGGAACTCGCCCTCCGCATTCACCACCTTCGCCCGGCGTTCGCGCTCGGCCTCGGCCTGCTTGGCCATCGCGCGCTTCATGCTGTCCGGCAGCGCCACATCCTTGATCTCAACGGAGGTGACCTTGATGCCCCACGGCTCGGTCTGGCGGTCGATGATTTCCTGCAATTTCTGGTTGATCACGTCGCGTTGCGAGAGCAGGTCGTCCAACGACGCCTGGCCGAGGACGCTGCGCAACGTGGTCTGGGCGATCAATGAAGTCGCTTTCCAGTAATTCTCCACCTTCACCACGGCGTCGGTCGGGTTGATCACGCGGAAATAAACGACCGCGTCCACCGTGGCCGGCACGTTGTCCCTGGTCATGATTTCCTGCTTGGAAACATCGATGGTCACCACCCGCAAATCCATCCGCACCATCTTGTCCACCACGGGAATCAGGACAATCAGTCCCGGACCCTTGGCGCCGACGAGTTTGCCGAGCCGGAATATGACGCCGCGCTCGTATTCGCGCAGGATGCGCAGCGCCTGGGGCAGGACAAAAATGGCCAGCACCACCAGGATGACCACCACCGGGCCGAGGGCGCCAAATATCTTGATCAGCAAACCAACCAGGTCGTTCATAATGTCTCCTTCAGTTTTTTGTGGGTTTTACCTTCAAAGTCAATCCTTCAATGCCGGTAATTTCCACCGGCTCTCCGGCTTCGACGGGAATTTCGCTCACGGCATTCCAGTTTTCACCTTCGACAAATACCCGGCCGCCTTGTCCGTCGATGCGCGAAACCGCATTCACCTTCCGGCCCAACATGGTTTCCCTGCCGGCCTGCACCGGAGCGAATTGCGCCCGAATGCCCTTGGCCACCACAAAGACGAAAAAGGCGGCAGTGACCAGCGTGCCGGAAACGACCCAGCCCAACGGCAGCCCGAATCCCGGCCCCGCCTGGCTGAACAGCATCAACGAACCGAGGAAAAAAGCCACCACGCCGCCGGCCGTCAGCACACCATGGGTCGGAGCATAAATATCAATGAGAAACAACGCAATCGCCAGACCGATCAAAACCATGCCGGTGACGTTGACCGGCAGGATCGAGGACATATACAGCGCCAGAACCAGGGCGATGGCCCCGACCACTCCCGGAAGGATCGCCCCCGGGCTGCTTAATTCGCCGATGATTCCGTAGATGACCATCAGCATGATGACGAACATGACCTCGGGACGCAGAAACATTCTGGAAAAGCGCTCCCCCAGATTCATTGGAATTTCCACGATGCCGGCACCATTCGTTTGCAACGTCCGGTTGCCGATCTTGCGCCCGTCCAACTGCTCCAGCAGATTGGGAAGGCTGTCGGCAATCAGATCGATCACTCCCTGGTCCAGCGCCTCTTCACTCGTGATGGCCGCACTGTTTTCCACCGCCGACCTGGCCCAGGCGGTATTGCGATGCCGCTTGGCGGCGATATTTTCAATCACCTTGGTGTAGATGTTCCCCGCTTTTTCCATCAGGACGCTGTTGGTGCTGAGATTCTCGAAACCGCCGAACTCCACCGGATGCGCTGCTCCGATGGTGGTGTGGGGCGCCATGGCGGCGACATCCGCCGCCAGAGTGATGAAACATCCCGCGCTGGCCGCCATGGCACCTTCGGGAGCCACATAAACAACAGTTGGAACCGGCGAGGCGAACAGTTTGTCGTCGATTTCATTCATGGAATCGGCCAGCCCGCCGGGAGTGTTCAATTGGATAATGAGGCACTGGTCCTGCTGCGCCGCCGCCTCATCCACCGCGCGGGAAATGTAACTGGCCGTGGCCGGACCGATGGCGCCGTTGATTTTAACAAGTCCCACCTGGGCCGCCGGGACCGCCGCCGCCCCCAGAAGCATCCCGGTTGGAATGATGAACTGCCAACGCTTCATAACTTTTTCCCTTCAAAATTCACCCTAACAAAAAGCGCGACTGCTGCAAATAAATTTACGCGCCCGCCGGGGATGGAACGAGAGGGAAAAACCGGAATCACCGGACACCGTGGAAATTCAACGTGACAAAGATGAATTGACAGCTAGTTTGTCGTGCCGGCCAGAGTCTGTTCATCGGAGAAATAATCCTTTGGAATCAAAACTGCCAGCGAAAGACGAAAACCAATCGCCACCACCGACGGACTCTGGTCAGGCGAGTTTGGCTGTCCGGCCTTTTTCCCGTCGAGACGTTATCGTTGTATTGATCATTGCCTGGGCCGCCCGGCTGATCTATCTGCTGGTGATGCCGTCGTCGATTCGGTCCTTTGATTCCAATTCCTGGGAAGCGGTAGCCAATGAATTGGCTGCCGGCCACAATCCTTACCAGACGACGTCATTTCTGAACTGGCCGCCGGTTTGGCTCCAGGTGATTTTTGTCATTTCAAAAATTTCGACGACCTGCTCAATTCCATTTTTCCGCGTCCTCCAGGCGTTCCTTATTCTGGTCGAGTCGGCGGTCATGATTTTGCTTATCAAGTTGATCCGCGAGGTTATTCCGGCCGCAAACGCCTTCCTCCTGGTCATGGTTGGAATTGCGCTCAATCCCGCCGCCATCCTGCTGATCTGTCAGGCCTGCAATTTTGATGTCATTGTGGCCCTATGGCTGATGCTGTTCATGCTTAATTTGCTTCGATATAACCGGACCGGCGATCACACGGATTGGCTGTGTGCCTGCCTGTTCCTCGGACTCGGTATTCTGACCAAGACAGTGCCAGTTGTCCTTGCTCCATTGCTTGCCGGCGGTTTCCGGGTGGCAACGCTCCGGCTTAAAGGTCTGGGATTTGTCCTGCTGTCGGGACCGGTTGGGCTGGGAATGAGCATCCTCTACGTTCTCGCCCCCGCCGACATAACCGCCAAGATTTTGGAATATCGGTCCATGAGCGGATTCTTCGGTTTTTCCGGCCTTTTCCATCTCGCGGGGACCGATGCCTTGACGCCTTACTATAACCTGATCTTTTATCTCCTGCTTTTCGCGGCCATGATAATGACCACGATTTGTTTCTGGCGGCGCCGATCCATCGGCAGCCGGGAAACCGTTCTTTGCGCCGCGCTTTTGCTGGCCGGCATCCCGGTTTTTGGACCCGGATACGCTCCGCAATACCTTTATTGGTTCATGCCTTTTTTGGTTGCGACCTTCGCCTGCTTCAAAGGCAGATGGCGCCTGGCATTGACCGGCTTCGCTGTGATCGCCGTTTGCACTTATCTGGTTGAGTTTGCCATGGTAGGGGCCGATGGCATGTTTCTATTAAAACTATTGGCTCAAAACCTTGAAACCGTGTATCAGGCGGCGTCTCTTCTGCCCCTGATCAGAATGTGCGAATCGCCAACCGGATTGACTTTGATTCGCTTTCCGCTGTTCGCGGCTTATTTGTTTTTGCTCGCGGCAGGAATCAGCATTCTGCTTCAAGGCCTGAAGGGGCGGCCAAAGATGGCCTGAGTTGTCGGAAAACTCCCCGCCCCGGCCGGGACCGGCCTTGGATTTGTCGGAGGCCGCCGGTAATTTCTCCGCCGCCGGGGAATCACCCGCCCGGCCTCGCCCAATCAATCCGGGACCGGCGTATTCACGTTGACGCTGAAAAGGCGTGCTGCTAAACACCGACACGTTTTTTGCGCCGCCGAACCCGGCCTGACAATGGCCGTACGTTTTGAAACTCGAATGACAGGCAAACTATGAAAGCCGGTTCATCCACCGCGGTCGATGGGCTGCCGGCGCCGCCCTCCCGGGCCGCCCGTTTCAAACCCGTGGCGCTGATTCTGGCCTTGGCCTGGCTGGCCCGGCTGGCGTTCATACTGAAAATGCCCGACAGCGCCCGTTCGTTTGATGTCAATGCCTGGTCGACGGTCGCGGACGTGTTGGCGACCGGAGGAAATCCTTATCAGGCGACGGTTTTCCTGAACTACCCTCCGTTCTGGCTGCAGTTGATATTTCTGATTGCGAAAATGTCCGGGATGCTGTCGATTGAATTTTTCCGCTGCCTGCAGTTCGTGCTCATTTTTTTTGAATCGGCGGCCATCCTGCTCACCCTCCGACTGATCCGCCGGATGGCTCCCGCGGCACGCGCAGCGACGCTGGTGGTGGTCGGATTGGCCCTCAATCCCATCGCCATTCTCCAGGTCTGCCAGCATTGCAACTTTGACGTAATCGTGGCCTTCTGGCTTCTGCTCTTCCTGCTCAGCCTGCTTCGCTACAACCGAACGAAGGATTTTGCCGACTGGCTGTGCGCCACTTTGTTTCTGGGGCTGGGGATCCTGACCAAAACGGTACCGCTGATCCTGGTTCCGTTGTTGGCGGGCGGTTTCCGTCAGGCCACCCACCGGATCAGGTTTCTCGGAATCACGCTGCTGCTGGGCCCGGTGAGCGTGGGCCTGAGCATCATTTATGTCCTCGCTCCCGCCGACGTGATCACCAAAGTCATTGAATATCGATCCCGCAGCGGCTACTTCGGCCTGTCCGGCCTTTGTCATCTGGCGGGACTGGACGGCGCGGCTTTTGTTTGCAATCTGGCCTTTTACGCCCTGCTTTTGGCGGTTCTGGTTTTTTCGGCGATCTTTTTCTGGCGCCGTCAATCCATCGGTGACCGGGAAACGGTGTTGTGGGCGGCGCTGTTGCTCGCCGGAATTCCGGCCCTGGGACCGGGTTATGCGCCTCAATATATCTACTGGTTTATGCCGCTGCTGGTTGCCGCCTTTGCCGGTTTTAGGGGGAATTTTCGCCTTGTGTTGGCCGCTTTTGGCGTCATTGCCGCCTGCACTTACGTCGTTGAATACGCCCTCATGGGAGCTTACGGAATGTTTTTGCCGAAGATACTGGCACTGGAAAACCCGAATCTGGCGATAGCGCTGGTCCCGCTGATCACTCGAATCCAGAAACCGGCCGGCGAAACCCTGGCCAGTCTTCCGCTGTTTGCCGCCTATCTGGCGTTGCTCACCTCCGGCGTCCGCGTCCTCTTCCAGTCTTTAAAACCGGCCGAAGCAAAGGCATCGGCCCGCGATCCTTACCGCTGTTGATGATTCAATTCACCCGGCGCATTCGGCAGCCACAAACGCTTCCGCCATGGCCACCGCTTTGAGCATGGCTTTGGCTTTGTTGACGGTTTCCTGAAATTCGTTCTCCGGCGTGGAATCATTCACCCAGCCGCCCCCGGCCTGGATGTACGCTTTGCCGTCCTTCAGCAACGCGGTGCGGATGGTAATGCAGGTGTCGAGATTGCCGTCGAAAGAAAAGTAGCCGACGCAACCGGCATACGGCCCGCGCGTCGTCTGTTCCAGCTCCGCTATGATCTGCATGGCGCGGATCTTGGGCGCGCCGCTGACGGTGCCGGCGGGAAACGTGGCCCGCATCAGGTCGTAAATCGTCTTGTCGCCGGAAAGCCGGCCTTCGACCTGCGATACGATATGCATCACATGGCTGTAACGTTCGATAATCATCAGGTCTTTCACCTGCACGCTGCCGAAATCGCAGACGCGCCCGATGTCGTTGCGCGCCAGGTCGACGAGCATCACGTGCTCGGCGCGTTCCTTCGGATCGGCGAGCAATTCCTTTTCCAGCAACGCATCCTCCTCGGCGGAGGCGCCGCGCCGGCGGGTGCCGGCAATGGGCCGGATCTCCACCCGGCCGTCTTCGCAGCGCACATGGATTTCCGGCGAAGCGCCCACGAGCGAAAATCCATCCAGTTCCAGCAAAAACATGTAAGGCGACGGATTCACCGAGCGCACGGCGCGGTAAACGTCGACCGGCGAAGCCTTGACTGGCGTGGAAAACCGTTGCGACCCGACCACCTGGATGACATCGCCGGCCGTAATATACTTTTGGGCCGCCAGCACATTCGCAAAAAAAATTTCCTTCGTGACGTTCGATTCGACCGGCACGTCCGGAACTTCGTCCGTCAGGCTGACGGGACAATATTCGGTCGGCTGTTCGAGCAGGGAAACCAGGCGCTCGATTTCACCCACGGCGTCCTCGTAAGCCTCCGCGGGACTGGCGGCATCATCCAGAAAGGCATTCACCAGCACGGTAATGGTCTGCGCCACGCGATCAAAAATCAGCAGCTGATCGGCTACGAGGAAAACCATCGTCGGCGTCTGCAACTCATCCCGGGGCGGGCGCGGCACGACGGTTTCGACATCGTGGATGAATTCATAGCCGATGAAACCGACTGCGCCGCCGGTGAACCGGGGCAGGGCCGGCAAACGGACAGCGCGGTATTTTTTCATGACGCGTTCCACGACGGCCAGCCCGTCCTTCACCTCCGGCCCCACGATGGCGGTTTCAATCGCCCGGCCGTTTTCGATGACTTCCACGCGGTTGCGGGCCTGCCGGATGACCGCGCGGGGATTGCAACCGACAAAGGAGTAGCGCCCGATGTGCTCGCCGCCTTCGACGGATTCGAATAAAAACGATTCGCCGGCGCCGCGGATTTTCCGGTAGGCGGAAAGCGGCGTTTCCATATCGGCCAGCAGGCGACGAACGACGGGGACAACATTGCCCTGCGCCGCCAGCTTCAGGAATTCATCCGGGGTCGGTGAATGCATGGGTCAAGCGATTTTGTCCGGCACCCAGGCTTCGGCGGGTGTCGGTGGCAACAAATTTTTGCCGTTGGCGGCGGCCGGCGGTCGCGCGACCAGTTTGCGGGCCGCCCGATGAATCCGCCAGATGGCGAGCAGCGTATAGAACGCCACCGCGACGGCGTAAGCCACCATGCCCATGCCGATGGCGAACGGCATCAACCGCAAATCGCTGAAGCCGATCAGTGCGGCGCCGACTCCGGCGGTCAACAGCGTGTTGCCGCCCAGGCAAAACAGGCAGAGCGTGACCGGCGTCTCCCGAATGCGCTCGACGTGCCATTGCCGGTAAGCCTCCTCGCCAAGGGAATGCATCAGCCAGGCGGACTGGAAATTGCGCGCCGCCACCAGCACGCTGGCCGTGGCCACGACGATGGCCGACAGCGGCCACCGGGCGAGCACCACGACGAGCCCGACGTTCAGGAGCAGGCCCCATTTCCAGCCGAGCTTTTTCGCAAACGGGTTGCCCTCCAGCACCAGGTTCGGCGTCGCGATCCAGGTGCTGAGAAAATCCATGCCCCGGGCAAAAACCAGCAGCAGCAACAGCAGAAAATAATCGCGGCCGGCAAATGAAACACTGTCACCCATCACTTCTTCTTTCCGTAAATCTGTTCCGGGGTTTCGAGTTGCGCTTCCGTGATTTTAAAGGATTGACCGTCCGGCTCCACCGAACGGAAAAAGCACGACTGGTACCCTTCATGACAGGCGGCCCCGATCTGGTCCACCTGGATCAGCAGCGTGTCGCCGTCGCAATCAAACGCCAGGTCCCGCACCGTCTGGGTATGGCCGCTTTCCTCGCCTTTCATCCAGAATTTCTGGCGGGACCGGCTCCAGAAATGGGTTTTGCCCGTCGCCAGGGTTTTTTCCAGCGAGGCCCGGTTCATCCACGCCATCATCACCACCCGCCCGGTTTTTTGTTCCTGGACGATCGCCGGGATCAGGCCGTTGGCATCAAATTTAAGTTTGTCGTAAAAGTTCATGTCGATGCAAATTGCGTTCCGCAAGATAGCAGAAAACGCGGGGTTAACCATGAAAAAATCACGGCGCCTGTCCGGGCGTTTCGGCGGGCGCAGCCGGCGGATTCGTGGATGCGGCGGGGGAGGAGTTGGTCAATGCATTTTCATGTTCCGCCAGGCTGCGTTTCAGCCGGTATTTAAGGTCGGTAAACGCCCCGTTGGTGATTTCATCCATCTGGGCCCGGGCCTCGGCGAAGCGGCCGGCGGCAATTTTTATCCGCGCCAGATGAATCAAAACACCTTCCCGCTCATTATCGTCATGGGCCACGTGCAACGCGTTGGTCCAGGCCGCCAGCGCATCGTTGGTGCGCAACGGACGGATGCCGTAATACGTCTCGGCGTAATCCGTCGCCAGCAGAAAATCATCCGGCGCCAACTGCATCGCCTTGCGATACAGCGCGAGGGACTTGTCAAAAACCTCGGCGTCATCCTTCAGGCTGTAGAAAGCCTTCGCGTCTTTGCGAAACAAATAGACCGTCGTGGCCAGGTTCCGGTAATACAGCGGCTCGGCGGGGTCGAGTTCGATGGCCTTGGCGTAATCGACAAAGGCATTGGTCAGCGGACCGTGTTCGCCGCAGAAATTGCCGAGCTGGTTCCAGGCGGCCGGGTTTTTCGGATCCAGCATCGCCGACTTCTGATATTCGCCGGCAGCCGCGACTTCCTCGCCGAGATCGTTCAAGAACGTACCATAAGCCAGGTGGCCGCGGGCGGAGTTCGGATAGCGCTGCAGAAAGTCTTCATATTCCTTGCGGACGGAATCCAGCCGCGTATGGATGCGCTGGTTCAAGGCTTCTTTCGATTCGCCGGCGCCCTGGGCGGTAAAGGCGCTGTTATCGCGAATCCATCTGTCCACCTCGTCCATGGCCGCATCGTCGTCCGCCATGACCCGGGCCAACTCCTTTTCGGCCGGGTCATCCGGATTGACAACGGCCACCGAAACGCCTGCGTGCTGCTGGATCAAATTACTGACGGCCAGCGGCTGGTTGGTGGCCACCAACGCGCCCACCAGCCCAATGAGAAGTTCATTCACACTGACAAAATATCACCTGGAATCGGGGCGTCGAGCCTCCGCGTTATATTCCCCGGGCCCGGGCGCAAACCTTCCCTCCTCGCCGCATCCCAACCAACCGCTTGCGGCGCCCGTTTTAAATCCAGCCCCAACGGGGGCCTGGTTCCTTTCTGACTCGGCCGGCTTACGCCACCTGGCGAAGCATGTCCTCGCTGCCGAACGGATTCGGCGTGCGCAAGGCACATTCCGGGTCATCCCGCCATTCACCGTCCACCAGAAAACGGTAGTGATGCACGCCCGGCTGCAATTCCACGGTGGTCCGCCAGGTTCCATCCACGCCCTTTTGCAAGTTGATCGGGCGTTCCTGCCAGTGAGTGAAGTCGCCGACCAGTTGCACACTCCGTGCGTTGGGTGCCGAGAACGCGAAGGCTTGTTTTTGGCTGTTGCTGCCGTTCCTTGAGGTCGTCTTTTTTGCCATAATTTATATTCCTTTCCAAGGGCCGCAAAACTCCAAACCCTGATGCATCTTAACCCGGCAGGCCAACATTGCAACCGCTTTCAGACTTCTTTTACGATACCCCAGTAAACATCGAGGCGACGGCCCAGATAAACCTGGATGGCCTTGACCAGCACCCGGGCTTCCCACGCCTGGCCGCGTGCGACGATGTCTTTGAGCGCCATGCCCGGAGGAATCGGAAACGCCCCCTGCGCGATGATCGGGCCTTCGTCCAGCCGCATCGAAACAAAATGGGCCGTGACGCCGGCGATCTTGACGCCCTGTTCGTACGCCTGGCGATAGGCCTGGGGACCGGGAAAACTCGGCAACAGCGATGGATGGATATTGATAATCTTGTTTTTGAAACGCCAAACGAAATTCGGCGAAAGGATCTTCATGAACCGCGCCAGCACGACAAAATCAACGCCCTGTTCCTCCAGCAGCCGCAAAACCCGGCCTTCCGCCCGCGCCCGGTCATTCCACGGGATGTGCCGGAACGGCCATCCGGCCTTCCGGGCGAACGGCGCCAGGTCGGGACGATTGGAAATGACCAATGCGGGATCGGCCTTGATTCGTCCGCGCTGGTGAGCCGCCGTCAGCGCCTTGAGACAATGGGGCTCTTTGGTGGCGAGGATGGCAAAGCGCTGGCGCTGGCCGGGTTCGGTGAAACGGATTTTGATTTCCATCCCCAACCGGCGCGCCAGGCGGTCGAGACCGGCGCACAAAACCGGCCGCTGGCAGTCGGCCGGCCGCCACGAAGCCTGGAGCGTCATGCTGAACTGGCCGCGGGTGACCTGTTCTTCCAGCCCTTCAATGTTGGCCCGCTGCTCGAACAGGAAGGCGGTGACGGCAGCAATGACGCCGGTTTTGTCCCGTCCGATGACGGTAACGGTGGCCAATTGCTTCATAGTGAGTCACGAAATAGCCCAAATTCACCCAAAAGGCACGAACTAAGAAAAGGCCGCCTGCCGGCTTGATATTTTCCGTCAAAAACCGCAACTTTTACGGCTTTTCGCTGTTAAACAGAGACAATTGAATTGAAAGAACACATGGCATGGGATTCAGCCCGGTAAAAAATCTGATCGCGTCGGTCGCCGACACGACTCCCGCCCAGTTTGACCACTGGCGGCAATCGTGGCGTGCGGCCGTGAATGCCGGTTCCACGGAGCCGTTGCTCGGGTTTGTCGCCCGGGAACGCGGCCTGGCCGAAGACCTGTTTCTCCAGAAACTGGCCCAGGCCCTCGGCTGGCCGTTTCTGGATCTGCCCAAATTGACCGTTCCGCCTGAAACCCGGAATAAAATATCCACCAAGATCGCCTTTCAATATTCCGTCCTGCCCACGGAAGTGATGAAAGGCGACGTGCTCCAGGTGGTGGTCAGCGATCCGTTTGACGCGGCCATGATGAATGCGGTGCGGTTCGACGCCCGGATGCCGGTCCAATTCGCGCTCGCCACCCGGGCCGAAATCGAAAAAGCGCTGAAGAAATACTTCGGCGTCGGCGCCGAAACGCTCGATGAACTGGGCGAAGGCGAGGCGCTGGACCTGGAAATCGCCAATGACAAGGAAATCACCGAAGACGACCAGGAAGCCAGCGTCATCAAATTCGTCAACCAGGTCATCTGGGAAGCCTTCAAGGACCGGGCAACCGATATTCATTTCGAGCCGGCCGAGGACGAGCTGCGCATCCGTTACCGCATCGACGGCATTTTGCACCAGACGCCGATGCCACCGCAGCTCAAACGTTTCCAATCGGCGCTGATTTCGCGCATCAAGGTGATGAGCGGCATGAACATTTCCGAAAAACGCCTGCCCCAGGACGGCCGCATCAACGTCCGCATCAAGGGCGAGGAAATCGACATCCGCGTTTCGACGGTGCCGACGGTTTACGGCGAAAGCGTTTCACTGCGTCTGTTGACGCGCGGGAAAATATTCCTGAGCCTGGACAAGCTCGGTTTTTCGCCGCTGGAAGAGGCGGCCATCCGCGAAATCATCGTCAAACCGCACGGCATCTTCCTGGTCACCGGCCCGACTGGTTCGGGAAAATCCACGTCGCTGTATGCGTTCCTAAGCGCCATCAACTCGGTCCACAAACGCATCATCACCATCGAGGAACCGGTCGAATACGAACTCAAGGGCATCAACCAGATTGCCGTCCGCCCCGAAATCGGCCTCACCTTTGCCATGGGCCTGCGCCACATCCTGCGCCAGGACCCGAACGTGGTGATGGTCGGTGAAATCCGCGACCAGGAAACGGCGGAAATCGCCATCCGCGCCTCGCTGACCGGCCACCTGGTGTTCAGCACGCTGCACACCAACGATGCGCCCAGCGCCTTCACGCGGTTGATTGACATGGGCATTGAACCCTTCCTGGTGGCATCGTCGGTCGAGGCGGTGATGGCGCAACGCCTGGTGCGCACCATTTGTTCGCACTGCAAAACCGAGCAGAAGGTGGATGCGGAATATCTGCGCCGGATCGGGTTTCCCGAGGAGGAAATCGGCATCGCAAAATTCTGGCATGGGGCCGGATGCGAAGAATGCCGCCAACAGGGTTACCAGGGCCGCAAAGGCATTTACGAATTATTGCTCGTCAGCGAGGCCATCCGTCCCCTGATCATGAACCGGGCCAGCGCCACCTCCATCGCGCAACGCGCCATGGAAGCCGGCATGCGCTCCCTGCGCACTGACGGCTGGAACAAGGTCAAAGCCGGGTCCACCACCATCGAGGAAGTCCTCCGCGTCACGCAAATGGAGGAGCATCTGGATGCCCTGAGCGACAACGCCCGCCCGGCGTCCAACCCGCGCACCTGATCGGATCCCCATGGCCCGCTGGCATTCCTGCAACATCCTGCAAATCGCTCCCGACGCGAGCCGGCTCTGGCAATTTGACGCCAAGGGCAGCAATTTTGTCCTGAACCGCGAGCATCGGGCCGCGATCGACCAGTTGTTGCCGTCGCGGCTGGTCGCCAAATCGTGGAGCGCGTTGTGGCAGCCGCGGTTGAATGTCGCCTGGCTGCCGCCGGAAAATGTCTTCCTGCGGGTGGTCGAATTGCCCCGGAGCAACTTCGATGAAACCTTCGCCATGGTGGAATTGCAGCTGGAAAAACTTTCCCCCATGCCCGTGGCCCAGATCGTTTGGACGATTCATATCCTGCCGCATCTCGAACGCCCGCCCCAGCCGGCTGTCGCGGCAACGGAAGGTGACGCGGGGGCTGAAGCCCGACCGGAGGATTTACAAACCGTTGTGGTGGTGATCGCCCAGCGCAGCGCAGTCGAGGAATTTCTGGGCAAACTGGAAGGCCGGGGTTACCTCGCCGACCGGCTCGAAGTGCCCATGCTGGACCAACTGGAAGCAGCCTGGTCGGTGAACGCCGGCCCGGGACGTCCGGACGGTGCCGCCGAGGGCTGGATTTATCCGATGCCGCTGGCCGGCCAGACGGCCGCCCTGGTGGCCTGGTGGAATCGCGGCACCCTGCGCCATTTGAGCTGGCTGATTTTGCCGCCGGGCGAAGATCGCGCTCCGGCGGTCAAAGCCCAACTGGCGCATCTGACCTGGGCCGGGGAACTCGAAGGCTGGCTGACCGCGTCCCCCGAACGCTGGCATCTGGTCGCCGATCCGGTCAACGCCGCCGACTGGGAAAACACCTTGCGCGAAGCCCTGGGCGAACCGGTGACGATCACGCCGCCGTTATCGCCAGTGGATCTGGCGGCACAGACCGCCCGCCGCGCGGCCGCCGCCGGCACACGGGCCACGCTGTTGCCCGCCGAATTTCCCGCGCGCTATCACCAGCAGTTTGTCGACCGTTTGTGGTTGCGGGGCCTGATTACCACCGGGGTGCTGTATGCCATTGGCGTGGTGATTTATCTGTCCGCCACGCAGGTGCTGGCCTATCGCACGCAGGGAGTCGAGCAGCAGGTGGCGGCTTTGAGCGGCAGCTATACCAACGCGCTGGAGCTCAAGGCGCGCTACGAGGTGCTCAAACAGCGGGCGGAACTCAAATACGCGGCGCTGGACTGCTGGAAGATTGTGGCCGAACAACTGCCGGCCGGCATCGTGTTGCAGCGCTTCAGCTTCGCCGACGGCCAGAAGCTCAGCCTCAGCGGCACGGCGACGCCGGACCAGATCAGCGCGCTCTTCGATTTCAACAACGGGATGCAAAAAGCCAAAATCAACGACCAGCCGGTGTTCAGTCCCGGGGACCAGCTGAACTATCAGCAGCGCGGTAACACGGTGACCTGGAATTTCAGCCTGATTTTGCAGCACATGGAGGCAACGCGATGAAAAAATATTTCGCGCATTTGCGTCCCATGGAACGGCGGCTGGCGGTCGGCGTGCTGGTCATCCTGATCGTTGTGTTGAACGCCTGGCTGATCTGGCCCCATTTTTCGGATTGGGGCAACTGGAAGAACCGTCTCGAAAGTGCCCGCCAGAAGCTGAAACTGTACCAGACCACCGCGGCGCAAAAGCCGGCCTATGAAACCCAGTTGAAAACCTATGAAAGCCAGGGTGATGTGGTCGCGCCCGAAGACCAGGCCGTCAATCTCATCCTCACGATCCAATCGCAGGCCAACGAGTGCGGTGTGGGGATCAACAACTCGTGGCGGCAACCGACCCACACAAACGACTTCTTTGTCGAGCAGGCGCAAAACATCAGCGTCATCGCCACCGACGAACAACTCGTGAATTTTCTATACAAGCTCGGCTCCAGCGCCTCAATGATCCGGGTACGCGACCTGGAATTGCAACCCGATACGCCCCGCCTGCATCTCAACGCCAACATCCGGTTCGTTGCCAGTTACCAGAAAAATCCGGTAATCAAACCGGCGGCGCCCGCGGGTTCCAAACCTTTAACCCAAACTGCCAAATGAAAACGACCACGTTTGCCCTGATCCTGTTCTTAACCGGCCTGGTATCGTGGGCGCAAATGCCGCCTACGCCACCCCGTTTTTTGCCGCGGCCCGGCCTGGGAACCAACACCCCGGCTCTGCCCCGCATGCCGTCCATTCCCAGCGGCGTTCCCGGGGCCGGCGTCAGTCCGAATCCGGCTGCGACACCGAATCTTCCGGCGGCACCGAATTCGCCGGCTCTCGACGGCGCGGCCGACGCGGGGACGGCTCCGGCGGCCAAACCGGCGGAAGACCTGATTCCCGCCGGGAACATTAATTTTCAGGGTGTGGACGTGAACCAGGTGCTGGATATTTATGCCAAGCTGGTCGGACGCACCATCCTGCGCGCGGGTTTGCCCCCGGCGCAAATTGTTTTGAAAACCGAAACGCCGCTGACCAAGACCGAGGCGATCGAAGCCTTGCAGGCGGTGCTGGCCATGAACGGCATTGCCATCGTGAATATGGGCGACAAGTTCGCGAAAGTCGGGCCGGTCGACCAGGCCAATTCCTTCGGCGCGGAATTCAACAAACAAAGCGCCGGCCAACTGCCGAACCTGGGTTCGTACGTAACCCACATCGTCCAGTTGAAATACGTCAAACCCTCCGTCATGGTGCCGCTGCTGACGCCCTTTCAAAAACTGCCCAATGCCGTATTCCCGATCGATGACAACGGCATCCTGGTGCTGCGCGACAATGCCGAAAACGTCAAGCGGATGCTGGAGATGATCGACCAGATCGACGTGAGCGTGCCGGCCGAATACATCTCGGAAGTCATCCCGATCAAATACGCGCTGGCGGACGACATTGCCAATGCGTTGAACAGTCTGAGCGGCAGCGGCGGCAGCACGGTCAGCATCGGGACCTCCGCCTCCACGCCGAACGGCAACGGGCTCCGCAGCCCCGGCGGCGCCGGCACCACGGGAACCCCGGGCACATCCGGAGCCGGCGGATATCAGGGCATCAGCCAGCCCGGCCAGCAGCCGCGGCCGATGGGCCAGACCACACCCAATGGAACGCCGTCCACCGGCAGCACGTTCCAGCAGCGGTTGCAATCCATCCTTCAGCGCGCCTCGGGCCCGGGTGGGCAACAGGACCAGATCCAGGTCTTTGGTCAGACCAAAATCATCGCCGATCAGCGAAGCAATTCGCTGCTGGTTTTTGCCACGCAGGCAGACATGGACCGGATCAAGGCGGTAGTGGCCAAGCTGGACGTACTGCTGGCCCAGGTGCTGATTGAATCCGTCATCATGGACGTCGCTCTGAACAAAGGGTGGAATTACGGTGTTTCCGTCAATCAACATCAGAAAAACTGGAATCCGAGCCTGGTCACCGCCGGCGGCATCAACAACGGCCAGCCGTTCGCGAACTTCATCACCAATGCGATTTCCCTGGCGGGAACGAACATTCTCAACGGCCTGCCCAACGGTTTCGGCTATTTCGGCAGTATCGGCCAAACCTGGGACGTGGCCCTGCAGGCGGCTGCGGAAGACAGCTCGGTTTCCATCATCCAGCGTCCCCGCATCCAGACGTCACAGGCCAAAGCCGCGTCGTTCTTCGTCGGCAATACCGTGCCCTATGTCAACAGCGTTTATTACAACAGCGGCGTCGGCACCGGTGCCAGCTCTTCCTATTCCCAGTTGTCGGTCGGTGTGGAACTGGACGTCACCCCGTTCATCAATCCGGACGGCCTGGTGGTGATGGACATCAACCAGGAAATCGACGACATCAGCGGTTATACCGCCATCGAAGGCGTCGGCAACGTGCCCAACACGGACAAACGGACGCTCCAGTCCGAAATCGCCGTGAAGGACCGCGATACGATTATCCTGGGCGGGTTTGTGCGCTCGGAAAAGGACAAGAACCGGAGCGGTGTTCCGCTGTTGCAGGACATTCCGATTCTCGGCGCCCTGTTCAGCGCCCGGTCCAGCAACAAGACGCGCGATGAATTGATGGTGCTGATGCGCCCGACGGTCCTGCGGACGCCCGAGATTGCCGCCGCCCAGGCGGTCAAGGAAGAACAACGGTTGCCCGGCATTTCCGGCGCTGATGCCGAGAACGCGGCTTCCGAACGCCAGCAGGTTGAAGCGGAACGCCGGGCCGAACTGCGGCGGGCGCGGTTGCAGCCGGGTACCAGCGGGCCGTTCATCCCCGTTCCGGCCAATACCAACGTCCCGGCACCGGTGAATTACTGACCGGCCGGAGATCCATTGCTGTCCGGCGGCGGATTGGACAGGGAATCGCCGCCGGGCACCATTTCTTCAAGCGTACGGATCGGGTGCAACGGCAACAGCAGAAGCTTGGGAACATACATCGGTTCGCTTTTCGGATTTTTCAACGTCCCGGTGACATGAAATTCAAACAATTTGCTCACCGGCCAGAGCATCGTGCTGACGACCGGGCCGATGCCCCAGGTATTGCGCAGCAACCGGGCCGTCACCCGGGCATTTACATTCTCCTGCATGTCCATCGTACCGGTGTAATCCAGCTGCATCATGGTTGAACGAATGTTCAGCGAATCGGAATAAATCATCCCATTGGTGGTCGAAAACCGGGCGGCGGCATCCGTCGCGCGGCTGTTGCCCAGGCCGGATGAAAAGGTGTTCAACACCGGCGACAGGATGCCAAAAATCGGGATATCCCACAGCAACCCGTTATGCAGGTTGACGCGGCCATAACCATTCCAGGTCCGCCAGTCCCGCGAATCGGCGCGGGTCACAATCAGTTTCCCGCCCAACACCCCCTCCAGACGATTCGTCGGCGAAATCAAATCGTTCGCCAGCGCGTGCAGGTCGGCGTTGGTCACCGTCATGGTCAAATCATATTCGGCGCCTTCGTGCGGAACCCGGAAATCGAAATAGGCATGGCCGTTGCCGCCGCCGCCGTAAAAGGCGGCCTGGACATTGGTCAGCACCAACTGGCTGCCCAGCCAGCGGATGGTCCCGGTGATATTGGGCGTTTTGAATTTCATCCATTGGAACGGCGCGCCTTCGATGATGTCGAAACGCAGGTCGGCTCCCTCGGTGTCCTCCGGACCGTTCATGTCCCGCAGGGGTATGCAGCCGTTGACGCACACCGTCGGCGGCTGCAAAAACTGATAGGGATCCATTAACCGGCCGGTCTTGGGACCGATGGCATGCGTCACCAGTTTCGGATCGGCGGTGCTTAAACCATTCGTGAACCGGACGAACCGCGAATTGAAATCGAGCGTGACCTTGTCAGCGGTCATGCTTTGGGCTCCATGCCACAGATGCGGATGCAAAAATTCCAGGACACGATTGGTATAAGTCAGTTGGCCGGCGACACTGTCCACCGATTCGCCCCGCAGGGTGAAGTTGGTCAGCGCAATCTGCCCTTCGGCGCTCAGCCGGTCGTAATCGTACAGGCGGCCGGCCACGTCCAGTTCCAGGGCCAGCGGTTCGCTGAAGGTGAAATGGCTGAAACCGCGCACGGCATTGCTGGCCGTCAGAAACGGCCGCACGGCCTCGGCATCGAGCCGGCCGCGGATATGCCAGCGATAATCCCGGGTCAGGTCGTTCTCCCCTCCGCTCAGGGACAACCGCGTTTTGGATTTGACGATCGCCAGGTCGGGCAAACTCCAGACGAGGTTCGAATAGGCAAAGTGCGTGTGGGCCCAGTCCAGTTCCGCTCCGAGCGCGATGGTGTTTCCGAGCGTCAATTCGCCGTTCAATTGAACGGTGGGCTGCACGTCGGCGCGCCAATCCGGCTGGCGATTGGTCCACGCCGGCAGGACCAGGGAACCGCTGGCCTGCAGGGACGGCGGTTGGGTCCAGGAAAATTCCGCCAGCCGTTCGCGCGTCTTGTCCGTCAACAGGGCGGCGACGGCGTGCAGGTCGAAGCCGGAGGTTCCGGTGAAAGTAAATTTCCGGTCGATGACATTCAGCCGCGCGGCGCCGTTCAGGGGCCCGCCGCCCAGCTCGGCTGACAGGCGGGTGATGGCCAGTTCCGGCGCCTGCCACCGGCCGCTGCCTTCCAGTGAATCCAGGTTCAGCCTCTCCGATTTCAACCGGGCAAGCCGCGCCGTCCACGTCAACCGGTACGGCCAGGCATTGGTCCATGCTCCCAGCGCAGACTCCGCCGGCCCGGCGGGGTCGCCGGGGGCGGTGAGGTTGGCGTTGAACTGGACGTTCTGCGCGTCGCCCCAGGCAGTCTGGACCGCCGGCACATTCAGGTTCAACCGGACATCAAACGACCGGATGTCCCGCGCATCGCCATCCACGGTCAGGCTCGCCTGCGAACCGGTAAAACGGACGCGGTTGAGAACATCGGCAAATTGCCGCAACCGCGCCTGCCAGAGAGTCCGGTCGGCGGTCTTTTTCCCGTGAAATTGAAATATGTCCCAGCGGCGGAGCTCCGGGGCGTGAACGATGTCCCCCGACACCAGAATCTGCGCCCCGTCCAAATCGGCCTGAAAATGATCGAGCGACCAGGTGGCGTTGGGTTGAAAACGCAATTCCGCCTGGATCTTGTCCAGCGCAAGCGAATTGGTGGGTGTGACCGGCCAGATCAGCCGGCCGTCGCGCAGCACCAGCCCGTCAATTTTCCATTGCCGGTGCCACAACGCCGGATAGTTCAACTGCAATTGAATTTCGGCAAGGGAAAACACGGGGTCGTCGGGCGTGGCCGCATGGCCGATGCGGACGTTTTCGATGATCAACCCATGGACCAGATGCAGGCGCATCCGGGTGAAGGCGAGATCGATGCCCTGGCTTTGCAGAGTCTCGACCAGCCGCCGTTTCAGAAAGTCCGGCAGGCCGATGCGATTAAACCAGCCGAGGGCGCAAACCAGGATCAGGAGGACCATCCAGACCGTGATCCGAAACCAACGGAAGCTGGTGCGACACTTTCGCCAGAAACCGGATGGCACAGGCATATCAGGGAACGTTGGCGGGAATGGTCAGGTAGTAGGAAACGAACTGGTAAAGCACGGGGTCGAACACAAACACCCAGCGTTCGCCGTCGAGGGTCAAGGCCGCCAGCGCGGTGTTTGCCTTGGGCAATTCCGTGCCGAAATCCACCGTGTGTTTTTCCCCGTTTCTCAACTCAAACGTCATCTGCAGGTTGTTCGTGTTCAGGCCGTACTTTTCCGGATCAGTGATGTCGCGTCCCAGCCAGTACTCCGCGCGGAGGCTGCCCAACCGGTGCGCCGTTTCCTCCAGGGCATGGGGATCGATGAACCCCTGCGAGCCGGCCGCGAGCGACCACTGGTTCGGCCCATTGTGAACCATCACCCGCGTCTTGCCGTTCTGGTGCAACGTGATCTGCGCCACGTCGTTTTCAGTGAAGCTCCAGATCTGGCGATCGCGGAATTCCCAGCCGTATTCAAATTCCGGCATCAGGCTCAAATCCGCCGTGGCCACGCCGTAGATGTAATCCTCGTCCGCGCGTTTGACGAATACCTCGTTGGTCTGGGTCGCGCCGAAGAGAATTTCCGCGATGACGGCATTGGTGTCGCCCGCCGTCGACCGCAAAACTATCCGGCGGGACGGAGTGGTCAGGCCGTACTTGGGCAGATCCGGAGCGGTTACCACGGCCTGAACAAATTCGCTGACCCGCAGATCCGCGAGAAATTTGATGAACTCCTGCACGTTGTCCGCGTCCCCGGAGAATTTCTCGCCGACCACCCGCCAGTCATTCGAATCCTGCCGTTGCAAGGTAAAATTATCCGGCCCGTGGACTTCAATTTCGGCAACCGGGGCGGTCAACTCCAGCAAATGAGTATCCCGGAAATCGTTCACCGAACCGTGCCAGGGCAGGAGCGGCTCGCGGGCGGTAGTGACAATGGCGTTCCACCCTTCGCGCCGGGCATAGACCTGGGCCGGATCGTTGGTCAGGTTGTTGCCTTCGTGAAACGCGGAAAGAAAATTCGTGCCGTGGCCGAGCCACAGGTCGAGATCGGCAGGCTGCAGGCCGAAGCCGGCCGGGTCGACCCGCGGATCATCGGTCATGAACCGGCTGACCCGCGCGGCCTGCAGGCCTTGCAGCGCGTCGGTGATCCGCCCGGTATCGGCGCGGGCCGGATACGGCCGAATCATGCGCCAGAGATGGTTCGTGGCGTCCCGCCGGAGTTCAATGGCTTTGGCCCCATTGGTCAGCACAATCCAATCCACGGCATTCCGGCCCACATCCACCAGCGCGGTGTCCCGCCAGTCGTTGGGTGACGCGGGAATCAGGCTGAGCCAATCGGCATCGACCACAAAGGCGCCGTCCACTCCGACCAGGCGCACGTAGACCTGGTCGCCGGGCGGGGTTTTATTCCCGATTTCCAGCAGCTTCCGTTCGCCGCCGGTTTCGATGGCAAGGGAAAGGCAGTGCGGTTCGAAACCGTATTCGGTGTCGGCATTGCGATGGTTGCGCAAATCGGCGGCGCTGATCCGGACGGCCGGCGCGAGTTTCTGGAGCGCATCCAGCAGGGTTTCAATCGCGATGGGCCGGGCCGGATAGACCACCGGTTCGGCCAATTGCCAGGTTTGATTCGTGCGGACGGCGCGGATCTCCGGCGCGTTGTAGGGAATAATCTGGAGGCTGGTCACCGAAGCCGGACGAAATCCGGGCAGGAGCCGGAACGACTCCGGGGCGGCCGGGTGCCGGAAATGTTCCAGGCCCCAAATGGCCGCCAGGAGCACGGCGGCGATGACAAACCAGATTCCGGTGGTTTTTGAATTCATTATCTTCTCCGGGCCAGCCAGACCAGGCTGCCGAACAACAACACCGCCCCGGGCAAGGCGCCCAGCAGCAGCCAGCGCACTTCGCGCTGCTGCACTTGGGTCATTAAGAGCCGGAACTCCGTGACGGGTTGCGGCCCGATGCCCTTGAGCAAGGTGCCGCGATCCAACAACCAGTTGGCGGCGTAACTGACCAGGTCGCGGTTGGCGCCGCCTTCAATGTAATAATTGCCGAGGAAAAAGGAGTCGCCCGCCACCACGATGCGGGTGTTGCCGCGCGGACTCGCCACGCCGGCAACCGGCTTCTGCTCGATGGCGGTGATGAGCGGATAACTCCGCGGCGGTTCGGCGGTATCCTCGGCCAGCGTGGATTTTTCACTGGAAAACGCCAGCCCGGTGACTTCCGGCGCGTTTGGCGGCGGGGTCGACCATTCCACCGGCTCGACCGGACGCGGCAAATACAGCTGCAGGGCCGATTGCACAAGCGCATTCACAACAGGATGCTGGCCGAACCGGCGGACCTTGATGTCGCGGCCGCTGACCGTTTCCGGATCCGTTACGACGTCCGCGACCACATTGACGCCCCAGCGTTGCAGGACCGTTTCCAGGCCGTTGGGCCGTTTGATATTCCGATAATTAAACAGCACCAGCAGCCGGCCGCCTTGTTTCAGATAATCGTCGATCTTTTGCAATTCCGGCCCGGACAGCGGATCCGTCGGCGCCGCAATGACCAGCAAACTGCAATCCATCGGCACGCCGCTGTCTCCATTCAATTCCAGATTGGTCAGGGCAATATAGTTCTCCGCGAGAATACTGCCGAATTTGAGGTAACCCAGATTGTCGTTGTCCGAAAGTGACGGTTCACCGTGACCCTGCAAAAAATACGCCTGGAACGGCTTGCCAGTCGTCACCGCCATCAGCATCGAGGTAAAGGCCATTTCACCGCGAAATGCCACCGGCCGAAATTCGAGCTTTTTGTCCTTGTTAACACCTCCCGGGGCATATTGGATGAGCCCATCGCCCGGCGTCATCTTGTTCGGCCCCGGAACGTCCGACGGTTTGCCGGACACACATTCGAAAATGATGAGGTTTTTGTCCGTGGGCGAATTCAGGTTGTACCGCTCCTTGATTTTTTGCGCCTCGCCCGCGTCGCGGATATAATCCACCGTCCGGACCGAAATATGGGAACTGGCCGCGCGATATTCGTTCAGTATTCCCACGATCGTCGGGTAAAAATCATCCTGCTTGTCATAGTAGAGCGTCACGTCCACCTGATTGGTCAGCGACCGGAGGATATTGAGGGTTTGCGGGGACAGTTGGACCCGGGTCTGTGAACTCAAATAAAACCGGCGGTAGAATGTTCCGCTCAGGTAATTCACCATCACCACCACGGCGAGCACCAACGCCGTGCGCACGACGACGTCGAAGCCGATCTTCCAGCGGCGGCCGGGGACAAAACTGGGTTGGATTCGGGTGGTGGACATGTTATTTCCAGCGCCGGCTTTCCACCACCCGCAGGGTCAGAAACAGAAAGAACAACGTCAGGCTCAGGTAAAAAACCACCGCGCGCGTGTCCACCACGCCGCGGACAAAATCGTGCATCTGTTCGAAGAGACCCAGATAATATATCAGTTGCGACTGCCAGTGGCCCGTTGCGGGAAGGGCCTGGGCAAGAAACCCGAGCGAAAACAGGGTCACCCCGAAAACGAAGCTGATCATGGCCGCCGCCATCTGACTGCGCGTCAACGACGAGGCAAAGCAACCGACGGACAGAAACAAGCAGCCCAGCAGGAATACGCCCAGGTACATTCCGCCGACCGTGCCCGGATCGAGCGTAGCCGGTTGATTGGCGAAGCGGCGCACGATGAACAGACAGGGAATCATCGGCAGCCACATCACGGTGTAACAGACCAGGGCGGAAACAAACTTGGCCGCCACCACCTGCAAATCGCTCACCGGCGCGGTCATCAGGGTTTCGAACGTGCCGGAAAATTTTTCCAGGGCAAACAGCCGCATCGTCAGCGCCGGCGTGGCCACCAGCATGATCAGCCAGAAAAAATAGGTCCGGTAAAACATCTCCGTCACCGGCATCGGCGACGGATCGGTGCCAAGGCTGATCATCAATACCACAAAGCTCAATCCCACCAGCAGGGTCACCGCGGCGATGATAACATAGCCGGTGATGGAACAAAAAAAGGCAGCCAGTTCCCGGCGCGCCAGCGTGCAGAAAACTCTCATTCGCCTTCCTCCGCCTCCGTCGGCCGGGTCACCTGGACATAAATATCCTCCAGCGAATGGCGGCTGCGCGTCAGCTCCCGCAGAATCCAGCCGCGTTCCAGCGCCAGCCGGAAAATCACCGGCCGCAGATCGTAGCCGTCGCGCGGGGTCAGGGCACACCGTTGGAATTCGCCTTCGCCGGAAGATACATCGAACTGTTCGACGCCCGGCATTTGCGCCCAGATTTCGCGCAGTTCATCCGCCGGGGCCGCAATTTCGGCAATGATCTGGCTGCTGCCGGCCATCAGCCGCTGCAGGTTGTCCGGCGTATCGGCGGCGAGGATTTTGCCGCCGTAAAGGATCAGCATCCGGTTGCAGGTCATCTCCGCTTCCGGGAGAATATGGGTGGAAATCAGCACGGTATGCTGCCGGGCGAGGCCCTTGATCAATTGCCGCACCGCGCGGATCTGCTGGGGATCGAGACCGATGGTCGGTTCATCCAGGATGACCAGTTCGGGTTCGTGTACCAGCGCGTCGGCCAGGCCGACCCGTTGTTTGTAGCCCTTGGAAAGCTGGCCGATGATCCGCCGGGCCACGTCGGTCAATCCGCATTGTTCCATCACCGTCGCCACCCGTTCGCGCGACTGGCGCCAGCTCAGGCCCTTGAGCCGGGCGCGGAACTTCAAATACTCCCGCACGCGCATCTCCGGGTACAACGGGTTGTTCTCCGGCATGTAGCCGATGCGCCGGCGCACTTCGTTTGACTGATGGAACACGTCAAAACCCGCCACCCGCGCCGTGCCGGACGTCGCCGGCAGGTAACACGAAAGAATCCGCATCGTGGTGCTTTTGCCCGCGCCGTTCGGTCCCAGCAATCCGACGATTTCGCCGCGGGCGACCGTGAACGAAATGCCCGCCACCGCCGTGCGCCCGGCATAGCGTTTCGTCAAATCGGTCACTTCAATCATCGCATTGTCGCTCATCAAAACGGTGCCCGGACTGTAACAGAAAATTCGAGATTCCGGCCATCAAAAATTCCGCCGCCGCGCGGAAGTCAGTCAGTCTATCTAAAGAGGCAAATCAGTTGCTGGTCCTGTTCAAAATTATTTTTACCGGCTTGACTTTGCGATAACGCGGGCGCAAAAGCAATCCACAGTGTTTGCGCCGTTGGACAACTTTTACGTCCGCTGGCGAACGCCAAAGCGCCCGGCGGATGCCCTGCGCGATGAAAATGGCGCGCCGTCCGAACGTTTGTTGCAGGCCATCTGGCGCCATCAACGCCTCCGCCGGGACCGGCTGGCGACCTCTGATGGCCGGCCCGTTCGCATTCTGCATCCCGGTTTTTTGAGTGTGGAAGGCGGGCCGGACTTCCGCGACGCGGTCATTCAAATCGGCGATGCGCCGCCGTGTTCCGGTGATGTGGAGATTGACCTCTGCGCCGGCGGCTGGCGGGCGCACGGCCATGATCACAACCCGGAATTCAGCCACGTCCGGCTGCGGGTGGTCTGGGAGGACGCCCGGCTGCTGCCGGACGCGCCGCCGGTTTTGTCGTTGAAGGATTCGGTGGATGCGCCGCTGGCGGAATTGGGGTTGTGGCTGGAAAACGAATCTCCGCGCGTGTTGCCCGAGAACCTGCGCGGCCAATGCTGCACCGCCCTGCGCAGCCTGGACGAAGCCCGGCAAAGCCGGCTCCTCGCCGCCGCCGCCCGGGTCCGCTTCGAAGCCAAGGCGGAACAGTACAAAACCCGCGCCCGGCACGCCGGCTGGGAACAGTCGTTATGGGAGGGTTTGTTCCGTGCCCTCGGCTACAAACACAACGTGTGGCCCATGCAAAATCTGGCGGAGTTGCGGCCGCGTTTCCTTCCCGGCGCCGACACGGCTTTTGCGCTGCAGTCCAGGCTGCTGGGCCTCAGCGGCCTGTTGCCGGTGGAACTGTCGCGGATTCATGGAGGCGCCGCCGTTTATCTGCGCCGGCTTTGGGATGGCTGGTGGCGCGAGCGGAACGGGTTTGAAGATTGTCTGCTGCCCCCGGCCATCTGGAAATTCCACGGCGTGCGGCCGGCAAATCACCCCGTGCGCCGCCTGGCCCTGGCCGCCCACTGGCTGGCGGCCGGCACTTTGATTTCCCGCCTTGAAGCCTGGTGCCTGGCGGAAATACCGGACCCGCTACTGGCCGGTTCATTGCGGGAGGTGTTGGAGGTGGAACGGGACGAATTCTGGTCCTGGCATTGGACTTTCCGTACGCCCCGGCTGCCCCGGCCACATCCGTTGCTGGGAACCGCCCGGGTCACGGACCTGGCGGTGAACGCCGTCCTGCCGTGGCTTTGGACCCGGGCCGCCGAAGGCGGCAATGAGAAAATCCGGCGGGTCATCGAACATCGCTATGCCGTCTGGCCGCTGGCCGAGGACAATGCCGTTCTGAAACTGGCCCGCCAACGGTTGCTGGGTGTCGGACGCAGCCGGGCATTGCAGAGCGCCTCCGGGCAGCAGGGATTGATTCAAATCACGCGCGATTTCTGCGAACACTCCAATGCCGTCTGCACGGGGTGCCGTTTCCCGGAACTGGTGCGCGACTGGACGATGCGGACGGCGGCGTGAACATAAAACGGCAGGGACAGCGCGCTGGCAGTCCGCACGCTCCGGACGCCGCAGCGGGCGTCCCTACCCATGAAATCAGGCGGCGGGTGGCGGCGCAGGCGGCGGCGGACGATGATTTTGCGCGGCCGGCGAATGATCCGCCTGGGGCTGATGCGGATTCTTGGCGCGTTTATTGCGCGGCAGCGGGCTGATCATCACGTTGATGCCGCGGCCGATGAGCTTGGGAGGAAAATCGGGGTGCCCGTAGGGCTCGATCTCGCCCAGGAACCTGTTGATGACCTGGAAACCGATCTCGGTGTGCGCCATTTCGCGGCCGCGAAATTTCAACGCAATTTTCACCTTCATGTCCTCGCACAGGAAATTGACTGCGTGCGTGACCTTGATGCCAAGGTCGTGTGGATCGATCCGCGGGCTGAGCTGGACTTCTTTGACGACGGAAGCGTGCGAATGTTTTTTGGTGGTCTTTTCCTTCTTGGCCAGTTCGTAGCGATATTTTCCGAAATCCACCAGCCGGCAGACCGGCGGCGTGGCCGTTGACGAAATTTCCACCAAGTCGACGCCGTGCTGACGGGCCATGTTGAGCGCATCGTTCAGCGGGAAAACGCCCAGTTGCTTGTCATCCATGATGACGCGGACTTCCCGGGCGCGGATTTTGCCGTTGACCCGGACAAACGAAGCAGGAGAAAAGCTGCGTGGAGGAAAAGGGCGGCTCAAGACACCCTCGACGGTTGTGGCATATCTATAATCTTTGGCATCAAGCAGACTGGCACCGCCAGTTCAAAATGTGCTGTGTTTATAGGTACTTCAAAACGTGCGCGCAAGCAAATAATTGTCAGCCGGTTCAAAATCACGACCCGCTCCGGCCTTTCCGGGTGACGGTGGCATAAACCTGCTTTAACGGTATTTTTGCCCGGATCGCCGCCTTTTTACCCGATTCGTATTCCAATGCCGCCTGGACAATCTTCCCCTTGAGCCGCCCCAGCTTGACCTCCACCGGCCCGAATGGGGTGCTGACCCGGGTGATCTCGCGCCGCAATTTGCGCCGTTCCGCCAGCGTCCGGCGCACCCCAAAGGCCGTCGTCTCCCGCAGAATCATTTCACTGAACCGGTCGGCGTCGGTTTCAACACACAAAATCGTGAGCCATACGCCGGGACGGTTTTTTTTCATCTGGACCGGCGTGTAAAACACGTCGAGCGCACCCGCCGCCAGCGCCGATTCCATAAAATGGCCCAGAATCTCCCCGCTGATGTCGTCCAGATTGGTTTCCAGCACCGCCACCCGGTCAATCTCCCAATCAGGTTCCCATGCGGCGGCCGGCGACAAAGATTTGCGGCCGGCTTTGCCCAGCACGGCGCGCAGCACGTTGGGCCGCGTCTGATTGTCCCGCGTACCCAGGCCGAAACCGATTTTTTCCGCCGTCAGATTCTGCATCGGGCTGAATTGTTCGGCGAACTCGGCCAGGAGCGCGGCGCCGGTGGGAGTCACCAGTTCGTGCGGCTCGTCACATTGCGTCACACCCACGCCCCGCGCTCCGAGAATAGCCAGCGTCGCCGGCGCGGGAACCGGAAACCGCCCGTGCGCGCAGTCCACCCAGCCGGTGCCTTCCACGACCGGTGCCGACACCACGCGCGGCTTGCCCAGCAACTCCAGCGCAATGCCGGCGCCCACGATGTCCACAATCGAATCCACCGCGCCCACCTCATGAAAATGCACCCGGTCCGGCGGCATCCCGTGGATTCTGCCTTCGGCCTCGGCAATGCGCTGGAAAACGGCGATGGACTTTTTCTTCACCCAGGCCGACAGCCGGCTGCGTCCGATGATTTTTTTTATTTCGGCAAAGGTCCGGTTTTCTTCATGGTGATGATGACCATGGTGATGTCCAGGTTCGTGACCATGATCGTGCGCGGGCTCATGGTGATGGCCGCGCGGATGATGGTGATCGTGGTCGCCGGCCAGGTGGACATCCAGTTTCACCCCGGCAATCCCGGATTTCTGTTGGCGGCTGATATGGAGATGATAGCCGTCGAGTTTCAATTTCTTCAACTCGCGCTCAAACCGGCCGGCATCCACGCCGAGATCCAGCATGGCGCCAAGGAACATGTCGCCGCTGATGCCGCTGAAGATGTCGAGGTACAGAGTTTTCATCGTTGCATCGGCTGCGACGTTCGAGCTTTTATGATTTGGAACAATTCAACCATTTGGCGATTCACGATTTAACGAGTTTCACCGGTTCAACGCCTCCGCCCGCCAGGGCATTGATCTGGCTGGCGGCAAATCCGGCGCCGAAGCCGTTGTCGATGTTGACGACGGTCAGGCCGCTGGCGCAACTGTTCAGCATGCCGAGCAACGCGGCCACGCCCCCAAAGCTCGCCCCGTAGCCGACACTGGTGGGCACGGCGATTACCGGCCGGGAAACCAGCCCGGCCACCACGCTGGGCAACGCGCCTTCCATGCCGGCGACCACCACCAGCACGTTGGCGCGCCGGAGGTTCTCCGATTTGGCCAGCAGCCGGTGCAGTCCGGCCACGCCGACGTCGTAAATCCGTTCGACGTGATTGCCCATGACTTCCGCGGTCACCGCCGCTTCCTCCGCCACGGGCAGATCGCTCGTGCCGGCGCAAATGATGCCGATAGTTCCCGGGCGCTTGCGCAGCGGCGATTTTTCGATCGTGACGCACCGGGCGATTTCATGATAAACGGCCCGCTTGAATGTCCGGCGCAGGCGGCGGGCGTGGGCGTCGGTAATTCGCGTGATCAGCACCCGCGATTCCGCCGCCAGGATTTTGGCGGCAATTTTGACGACCTGATCCGGCGTCTTGCCGCCGCCGAAAATGACCTCCGGAAAACCTTTGCGCAGGGCACGGTGAGTGTCGACCCGGGCAAAGCCAAGGTCGGCCACCGGCGCCGCCTGAAACGCCCGCAGAACCCGATCCCGACCCACTCCACCCGCGCGGAAGGCTTCGAGCAATTGAATGGCTTCGGCAATTGTCACACTCCAATCATATAAACTTCGCGGACCCGGTCACGGCAAATCTGGCGCCGGTGCCGGCCGGTGCGGCCGGAAGGGGATCCTTCAATGATGCCGGAAGAGGCGTTTCCGGTTGGCGTAAAGGTACCAGACGATGATGACATTGAGGATCAGCACCACCGAAAGCACGATGGAGCGGTGATGCTCCACGCCCGGGCGCCGGACCAGCTCGAAAATTTCGATCGGGATGAAAAAAGCCGATTCGCCGATTGCCAGCCAGCCGGCCCAGGGCATGCGAAAAATCAAACCGATGCCCTCGACCAGCGCGAACAGGCTGTACAGAAATGTGCCGGTCGCCCACAAGCGCACGTTGGCCGGCGTGATCCGGTCGATGCGATCGCCCAGGTCCGATAAAAACCGGTTTTCCGGATCAAGATGCACCCAGTGCACGAGGCGGTCGAAATAATCCGAGAGGTCGGCACCCGCCAGTTTGTAGACGCCGAACGCCAGCAGCAACGACAACACGCCCTTGATCAGCTTGACGACAATGATGAAATACAGCGTCGGCGCGCGCTTTTTCTCCGTTCCGGTTTTTGCCTCTCCGGCCATCAGCGAACCTTCGGGAGCAGCCAGTCCAGCAATTCATCGATGGCCAGGCGCTGCTGCTGGCCGTCGTCGCGGTAACGGACGGTCACGGTGTCCTTCAACTCGGGCTTTTCGCCCAGCGTATCGAAATCGATCGTGACACAGAACGGCGTGCCGGCCTCGTCCTGGCGGCGATAGCGCCGGCCGATGGCGCCGGCATCGTCATAGAAGACATTCATCCAGGGACGCAACAAGTCGCGGACCTCGCGGGCTTTCCTGACCAGGTCGGGTTTGTTTTTAAGCAACGGCAGCACCGCCACCTTGATGGGCGCGACCCGCGGATGAAATTTCAGCAGCACGCGCGTCTCCGGCTTGCCTTTCTCGTCGGGCATCTGGTCTTCACTGTAGGCATTGGCAATCAAGGCAAGAATTAGACGGTCCACCCCGGCGCTGGGTTCAATGACGTGCGGAATATATTGGCCCTTGGCCAGTCCGTTGGCGTCCTCGGTCGCCTCTTTTGAGGCTTGTTCCTCGGCGACACCCATTTTGACCAGGTACTTCCTGCGGTTTTCGTAATAGCGGCGCCAGAGTTCGTCGGATTTTTCCTTCGGCAGTTTCGCCCAGGCGGCCCGGAGTTCCTCGTCAAACACCCCCATCGGCTTGCCGGAAAAGCGGGCGTGCTGGCTGAGATCGAAATCGCTGCGGGCGGCAATGCCCTCCAGCTCCTGCGTGCCGAAGGGAAACTTGAACAGGATATCCACCGTGGCCCGCGCATAGTGCGCCAGTTCCTCCGGTTTCTGCCAGTATTCCTCCAGCGTCGTCCGCGGCAAACCGATCCCTTCGTAAAACCGGATGCGTTCCTCCACCCAGTATTTATGCCAGGCTTCCCAGCCCCAGTCGGAATTTCCGATTTCCGATTTCCGATTTCCGATTTCCGATGCGGTCGCGACCCGGCCGGCGATGGCTTCGATCGCTTCGTCGGGTTTGATGAAAAATTCCAGTTCCATCTGCTCGAATTCGCGCGAGCGGAAGGTGTAATTGCGCGGGGTGACTTCATTGCGAAATGCCTTGCCGGTTTGCGCAATGCCGAAAGGCACCTTCTGGCGCGAGGTTTCCAGCACGTTTTTGAACTGGGCAAAAATCGCCTGCGCGGTCTCGGGCCGGAGATAGGCCACGGCGGACTCGTCCTGAACCGGTCCGACAAAGGTCCGGAACATCAGGTTGAATGCCCGGGGAGCGGTTTTTTCGCCGTGACATTCCGAAACCATCTTGCTCGGCTTCTGCGGACAGGGAATTTCGCCGGTCTGATCGGCCCGAAAACGGCCCTTGCAGGTTTTGCAGTCGATCATCGGATCGCTGAACGTATCCACGTGTCCGCTGGCCTTCCAGATGGCCGGTGACATGATAATGGTTGCCTCCAGACCGACGACGTCGTCACGCTGGCGGGTCATGGCATTCCACCAGAGTTCCTTGACGTTGCGCTTGAGTTCGGCGCCCAGGGGACCATAGTCCCAGAAACCATTAATGCCGCCGTAAATCTCGGAGGACGGATAAATGAAGCCGCGCCGCTTGCATAACGACACGATTTTTTCCATGAGCGCGTTTTCTTTTGAGTCGGCCATAGGGTCGAGCAGTGTTCGCGATGCGTCCGGGCATGTCAATGACGCTCCGCAGCCGGTACGGGTACGTTTTGAGGGCCGGAACGCCGCGCTGCGGCGTCCGGACAGCGCAGCGTGCTGTTCCTACCAACGAATATTTTGAAAAGGTACCCCTGCCCGCAGCCGAACGGGTCTTTCCGGGCTGGCGGCGTTTGAATCTGCTTCGACGGAATCAGGCGAGACCTCGATTTATGACTACCGGCCCGGGGCGGCAGAAGACCCTTCGTGGGCAGCCGGTTGCGCATTTTGAGTTCTCAGGGCGGTTGCCAGATTTCGGCTGGCGTCAGCATAGTCGGGCTTGAGCCGGAGCGCTTCCTGAAATTGGGCGATGGCTTCACTCAACCGGCCGGCCTGGAAGAGGGCCGCCCCAAGATTGTTGTATCCGGTGTAATCCCCCGGACTCAACTTTAAATCCTCACGATATTCGGCAATGGCCTCATTCCACAGACCCTTCCGGCAGAGGGCATTGGCCAGGTCGTAGTGGGTATCAGCATCGTCCGGTTTCAGCTTCAGCGCCTGCCGGTACTGATCGATGGCTTCGTCCAACCGGCCCTCGTCGTTAAAAACCAATCCCAGCCGGGCATGGGCTTCCCAATTGTTGTCGATGACCACGCTCGCATATTGAAACAGGATATGGCTGTTTTTCCAGTAGCCGATTTGAAGGCGAGTGATCGGAAGGCACACCAGGATAGCCGCAGCAGTCAGGAGAAACAGAGCGGGAAACCGGAAACGCCAATTTTTCAGGAGCGTCGGAACTCCCCAGGCCAGGCCGATGAACAACCCGACATATGGCACATAGGTGTAGCGATTGGCAATTGATTGATAGCCCACCTGGACCAGACCGATGACCGGGATCAGCGTCCCGACAAACCAGCACCAGCCCGTCAGCAGATACGGGTGATGATGCCGTGTCTGCCAGGCGAAACCGGAAAGGCACAACAACAAGAGCGTCGCCGCCAACACCGTCGTCAGAGGCCAATGGCCTGGGTGGGGATAGAAGAACGGGAGATTAACCGGCCAAAATAATTTCCCCAGATATCGACAATATGAAACCGGCGTGTTTTCGATGCGTTCCAAAAGGGAAAAAGCCGCCATGGTCCGTATCCCGCCGGCGCTCTTTTGGGCGGGAATGGCGGCCAGGCAAATGACGGCGGATAAGAAAAAGAAAGGAGCCTTCTCCCATATCAATCTTACGGGAGCGTCGGTTTTAAAACGGTTTAACGGCCAGTAGTCCAGCAGCAGCAAAGTGAATGGAAGTGTCACCAACATGGGTTTCGACATCAAACCGAGTCCAAAGCAGACCAAAGCGAGCCCGTAACAAATTGCGCTCGAATCAAGGAAAGCGACCGGGCCGGTTTTTTTTTCCCGGGCGCCTGGCTGCCCCTGGCGCTTTCGGTTCACATAGCCGCCGTAAGCCAGGATCACCAGCCACCAGAACAGGGTGCTCAAGACATCCTTGCGTTCGGATACCCAGGCCACGGATTCCACATGCATGGGATGCAATCCGAACATCGCTGCCACAAAAAAGCTTCGCCCGACCGCTCCCGTCATTCCGGCCATCACCAGAAAGATGAGGGCGGTATTGAAGGCATGGAGCAGCAGGCTGGTGAAATGATGCCCTCGCGGATCGAGGCCGTACCACTGACAATCCAGCATGTGCGAGAGCCAGGTCAGCGGATGCCAGTTGCCGGTGGCAAAGCTGGTCATCGCCCATTCAATATTTTCCCGAGTCAGCCCCGACTGCACATGCGGATTCTGTGTGACAAACTCAGGGTCATCCAGGAAGATGAAACCGTTATCAAGAAGGGGGAAAAAGGTCAGAATGACCAGCAAAAACAAACCCAGAGCAATCCCCATGATTTTTCCCTGATGAGAATGTAACCATTGCATTTTTCGGGCGGTTGTTTCGCCGCGCAAGAATTTCAGACCGCCGACATCGAAGAGCAAGTCATTTCCCGGAAGCCTCGAGGCTCCAACTATTTTAGAATTATATTCTGCTCATTCCCGACGCGGGAATCGAGGCCGGTCTGAGCGTTGCATTGCGGCAACCGTCGATTTTGCTCCTTCATATACTTTCTTATGTTGATCGGGACGGGCAACGGGATTCCGTCCCGCCCGAATTGGCCCGCGGCAATTTCCCTGCCGGCGCGTGGATTTCACGCACCCGGCGTGAAAATTCCGCACCGGAAGCCGTCGGCAAAAAAATGATTCGCATTTTATTGGGCATTTGATGATGCAAACCGGCTGGCACTGCCATTGCTAAAAAAATTTACAAATGGTGTTGACAGTATCTTCGATTTAAGTAATTTCGACGAACCGTCACCCAACAAACTGAAAACCAAAAAAACTATCGACCGTATGAAAAGAATTCTGAAATCGAAGAAAGCGTTCACGCTGATCGAACTGCTCGTCGTGATCGCGATTATCGCCATTCTCGCAGCTCTTTTGCTGCCGGCTCTGGCAGCCGCCAAGCGCAAAGCGCAACGTATCAATTGTGTCAGCAATCTCAAACAGATCGGTATCGCCTTCCGGCTCTGGGAAGGTGATAACGGCGATAAATATCCCATGGCCATCAGCACGCAATACAATGGCGCGCGGGAAAGGGTTTACAGCAATCTCCAACCTTTTGGTAATCCTCCCGTTTATAATGTGAATGCGGTTTTTGTCTGCATGTCCAACGAGTTGAGCACCCCGAAGGTCCTTTATTGTCCTTCTGATAACGGCGTGGGCTCCCAGAATACAGGTTACCCGGTCTCTGGCACTCCCATACCTCGCGCCGCCGCCACCAACTTCCTGCAGTTCAGCAATTCACCGTGCTTTTTGAGTTATTTCGTGTGCGGTGATGCGAACGAAACCTACCCCCAGATGATCATGACCGGTGACCGGAATATCGGAACCGTAGGCACCCTGAATACGCCGGCGCCGGTGACCAATGACTTTCCGCACGCCAGCACGGACTTTCATTGGAACGATACGCCACCGGCCACTCCCTGGGCCTGGACGCAAAATGATCTGCATTTGCGGGTGGGCAATCTCGGCATGGCCGACGGCAGCGCCCAGCAGACGACCATTGTCGGCCTGCAGCAGGCCCTGGTCGCCGCTACTAACGGTGCACCCACTCAAGCCCCCTACTATAATTTCCCGCAGTAAGCGGTTGAAATTGCTCGGCTGATTTTCATCACGAGGCATCCGCACGGATGCCTCGTTTTATTTTAACCGGAAGTATCGGCGCCCAATCCATCGCCGCCGGCACGCCGACCGGAGCAGCCGTTGCCCGGTTTGTTCCGCGGCTTCTCCAGCCGCCGTTGCTCGGAAAAAAACCGTTGCAGCCATTCGCGGCAATCGGCTTCACGGACGCCGCCGGTAATCTCGCAACGATGGTTCAACGTGGCAAACTGCAGCAGATTCATCGCGCCCCCGGCAGCGCCGCATTTGGGGTCCGCGACGCCGAACACCACCCGGGCCAGGCGGGTATGCACGACCGCCCCCGCGCACATCGGACACGGCTCCTTCGTCACATACAACGTGCAATCGGTCAGCCGCCAGTCGCCGACAATTTCCTCGGCCTGCGTCAGCGCAAGCATTTCGGCGTGCGCCGTGGCGTCCTTGAGCTGTTCGACCTGGTTGAACGCCCGCGCAATGATATGCCCGGCGCGCACCACGACCGCGCCGATCGGCACCTCGGCCGCCGCGTAGGCGCGCGCCGCCTGGCGCAAGGCTTCCCGCATGAAATAATCATCGCTGTGCAGATCAATAACCGGCTCGTCCATAAATCAGTCGAGGGCCGATGGCCCAGAGCCAAGGGTCGGCCGGCGGACAGCCGGCGATCGTTTTCCGGCCTTCGACAGTCGGCTCTCGACCCTCGACTCCTCCAGCGTCCAGTCGTTGTGCCCGTCCGGGTGACAATGGCAATGCGCGGCGAAGAATCCGCCCCGGAATTCCCAGAACCACGGCCAGATCCGTTCGCGATCTGTTTGCGCAATTTTCAGGGAATCGATTTGTTCGCGCCGGAAAAACTGGAATCGCCCCTCCGGGTGCGGCACCGGCAGCACGGTCAGTTTCTTTTTTACTTCAAACAAAAACATCAGCCAGTGCGTCTGCCCCTCATAGCCGTGCTCGCTGATCAGGCCGGTCAGATGCAAATCCGACGCTGACAGGACCACGCCGATTTCCTCCCGCGCCTCGCGGCAGGCGCAGGCGTAGGGCGATTCGCCAACGTCCGTTTTCAATTTTCCGCCGCAGGGGCTCCAGCGGCCGCGGTTCGGCTCCTGCGCCCGCTCGATCAGCAGCACGTCGTCGCGCCCGTTGAAACAATACAGCAACGTGGCGACTTTGTAGGGCAGGACGGCCATTTATGATTTACAATTTTTGATTGCCGGCAAATACACAACCCGTCAAAGAAAATCATAAGTCATAAATCGTAAATCGTAAATTCTTCATTGTCACCGTGCGCCAAAATCGTAGCATCGCGGGTCCAGATTCATGAAAACATTCAAAATCGCTGCCCTGGCCGGCGACGGCATCGGCCCGGAAGTCATGCGCGAAGCCATCAAAGTTCTGCGCGTCGCCGAAAATAAATCCGGTTTCAAACTGGAAATTACCGAAGCCCCGGTCGGCTGGGCGGGCATCGATGCGGCCGGCAAGGCGTTGCCCGACGCCACGCTCGCCCTGGCGCGAAATTCGGACGCCATCCTGTTCGGGTCCGTCGGCCTGCCCGACCGCGACCCGACCATCCCCAAGGAGGAACGGCCCGAGCGCGCCGCACTGCTGCGCATCCGCAAGGAGTTCGGCCTCTTCGCCAACCTGCGCCCGGTGCGCCTGCCCCAAGCTCTGGCCCACGCCTGTCCGCTCCGCCCGGAACGACAGGGCGACGGGATTGACATCCTCGTCGTTCGCGAATTGACCGGCGGCATGTACTTCGGTCAGCCAAAAAAAACGGAGGCCATTCCCGGCGGCCAGCGGGCCATCGACACGATGGTTTATACCACGCCGGAAATCGAGCGCATTGCCCACGTGGCGTTCGCCGCGGCCCGGTTACGCCGGAAAAAGGTCACCAGTATTGACAAGGCCAACGTGCTCGAAAACGGCGTGCTCTGGCGCGACGTGGTCACGCGCATCGGCCAACAATACGCCGACGTGGCCCTGGAACACATGTTCGTGGACAACGGTTCCATGCAGCTCATGCTGAAGCCGACCCAGTTCGACGTGCTGCTCTGTGAAAATATGTTCGGCGACATCCTGAGCGACGAGGCGGCGGCGCTGGCCGGGTCGCTCGGCATGCTGCCCAGCGCGAGTCTCGGCGCAACCAGCGGCGGGCAGACGTTCGGTTTTTATGAACCGGCCGGCGGGACGGCGCCGGACATTGCCGGGAAAAACCTGGCCAATCCCATCGCTCAAATCCTCTCCGCCGCGCTGATGTTGCGTCACAGCTTCGGTTTGAACGAGGCGGCGACAGCCATTGAAAACGCCGTGAGCGGGGTCATAGGCGCCGGTTATCGCACCGGCGATATTTTCAGTCCGACCGAAACCGGCGCCCGCAAGGCAGGCACGCGCGAAATGGGCGACGCGATCGCCGCGGCCGTTTAATCGAAACCGCACCAGGGCCTCGCGACGGCCAGACGCAGCGGGTCACGCCGCCGGGCGCAGAATATCCTGGATGGTTTTGAGCAGGACTTCGGTCGTAAACGGCTTGATGAGATAGCCTTCGGCTTTGATCTGTTTCCGGACTTCCATCACTTCTTTTTCCGAACCGCTGGCAATGACGACTTTCAGGTCCGACCTGATTTTGCGCAACGCCCGAATGGTCGTCAGGCCGTCCATCAGCGGCATCGCAAAATCGGTAATGACCAGGGAATAAGCGGCCGGCGCCTCGGCAAACCGCGCCAGGGCTTCCGGCCCGCTGGCGGCGGTCGTCACCTGGTAATTATAATTTTCCAGCGCATGCCGGATGATGGCCAGCACACCCTGCTCATCGTCGACGACCAGCACCCGTTCTCCCTGGCCGGCAGGGATGATGGTTTCGACCGGTAACGTCGGTTCCACCACGTCATTCCGTGCTGCGGGCAGATAGACTTTGAATTCCGTGCCCGTGCCTTTTGAGCTGTGCACGGTGATAAAGCCTTCGTGAGCCCGGACGATGCTCTGGCATGTGGACAGGCCCAGGCCGGTGCCTTTGCCGGGAGCCTTGGTGGTGAAAAACGGCTGAAAAATTTTGTCGAGTTGTTCCTCCGGAATGCCCGTGCCCGTGTCGGAAATCGACAGGCTCAAATAATTTCCCGGCTGCATCCCCGCCGGAAGCGCGGCATTCGTGGAACTCAAATTCTCGTTATGCGTCGCCAGGGTGAGCGTGCCGCCCTGGGACATGGCATCGCGGGCATTGACACAAAGGTTCATCAGGACCTGGTACAATTGGGTGGGCGAACCGGTGACCGGCCAGTCGGATTTGCTGACGTTGATCCGGCAGGTAATGTTTTTGGGGAAAGTCTGGCTGATGATCTTGGCCATCTCCCGGACGAGATGATCGACCCGGATGACGACTTTGTCGTTTTCCGCGCCGCGGGCGAAAGCCAACATTTGCCGGACCATTTCCGCGCTCCGCCGCGCGCTGGACTCCATGGCTTCCAAAATACCCGCGTCATCCGCCGATTTGACCTGGTCCCCGAGCATTTCCACGCCCACGAGGATCGGCGAGAGCGCATTGTTTAAATCGTGGGCAATGCCGCTGACCAGGACGCCGAGGCTCTCGAAACGCTGGGCCCGGAGGAACTTCTCCTCCAGCTGTTTCCGTTCGGTAATGTCGGTATTGATGACCAGCAACGATTTGGGCCGGCCCTGCTCATCGCGAATCATTGTCGTCCGGCTCTGGACGATGACCCGCTGGCCGGATTTGGTGAATTCGTGGAGCTCACCGCTCCACTGGTCTTTTTCCTGAATGCTTTTTGCCGCTTCCTCGAGTTGGGCGGGATTCTCGTTGTGAAACAGCAGTTGCTCCAGATTTTTGCCGATCACTTCCTCGGGTTTCCAGCCGTAAATTCCACCGGCGCCCTGGCTCCAGAACAGAATGGTGTGATCCGGTGCGCACAGAATGATGGCATCCTGCGCCTTGTCCAATAATGCCGCCTGTTCGCGGATTTTTTCCTCGCTTTGCCGCCGGTGGGTTTCATCGATGGTCACGCCCACCATGCGCAACGGACGCCGGGCGTTGTCGTAAATCACGGAGGCGCGGTCGTAGACGTGCATGTAGGTGTTGTCGGACCGGCGCAAGCGGTGTTCGCTCCACCAGATCTTCGCCCCGCCGGTCAGCAGGTGGGTCAGGCTGGCCTGCACCCGGTCCCGGTCGTCAGGATGGATCAGATCCAGCCAGTGCTGATGCGACGCGCCCACTTCCTCCGGCGAAAAGCCGTAAATCGTCCTAAAATTCTCGCTGAACCAGATCTTGCCGGTCTGGATATTCCATTCCCAAACGATGTCGTGAGTGGCCAGCGCAATCACCCGCAAACGGTCCTCCATCTGCCGCAGCTCGCCTTCCGCGCGACGGCGGCGGACCCGTTCCTCCGCCGTTCGCAGGGCGTTGCGGATGGAGGCGACCAGGCGGTCCGGACGCTGTTTGAGGACGTAATCGGTAGCGCCGTTTTTAAGGCTTTCCACGGCGACCTCCTCGCCGATGGTGCCGGAAAAGAAAATAAACGGCGTTTCCGGGCATACTTTACGGGCCACCTTCAGAGCCCGGCGACCGTCGAATGACGGCAACGAAAAGTCGGAAATGATGAGGTCGAAACTGCCGCTCCGCAGGGCTGATTCGAAATCGTCCGGGTCCTTGACGGCCTTGATGTCGCAGGCCAACCCCTCGGCCTGCAGGGCCTCCTTCACGAGAACGAGGTCGTTCTCATTGTCTTCCAGGTGAAGTACGGTGATCGGACGTTGATTGAATTCAGTTTCCATCAGGCTCTCCGTTTGATCGTTCCCGGCGGCGGTTCATTGATAATGGCCCAGAAGAAACCGACCTGTTTGATGGAAGCGACAAATTGCTGGAAATCGACCGGCTTGACCACGTAGGCATTCACGCCCAGCTGATAACTGCGAACCAGGTCCTGCTCCTCGCGCGATGAAGTGATCATCACCACCGGCACTTGTTTGAGGTCGGGATCCACCCGCATCTGCTGCAACACTTCCAGGCCATCCACTTTGGGCATTTTCAAATCCAGCAGCACGACGACCGGGATGCCGTTGGTGTGGCCGGCGAATTTGCCTCGATGATGGAGATAGTCCAGAGCCTCGGCGCCGTCGCGGACCACCACCACTTCGTTGGCGAGGTTGTTTTCTTCCAGGGCCGCCAGCGTCAACTCGACATCGCGGTCGCTGTCTTCCGCCAGCAGGATGCGTTTCAGGGGAGCCATGATTGGTTATCCTTTCGCCGGCAATTGGGTTTTCGGGAGGGAAAAGAAAAAAGTGGCGCCGCCTTCCACCCGGCCTTCCGCCCAGGTCCGGCCGCCATGGCGGGAAATGATACGCCGGACGTTGGCCAGCCCGATGCCGGTGCCTTCAAATTCGCCCTGGTGGTGCAAACGCTGAAACACGCCGAACAGCTTGTCGACATATCGCATATCGAAGCCCACGCCATTGTCGCGCACGAACAGAACGAGTTCGCCATTGTCGGCGTTGCACCCGATTTCGATCTCCGCCGGATCGCGCGGGCGGCTGTACTTGATCGCGTTGGCGATCAGGTTCACCCAGACCTGCCGCAACATGGCCGCATCCGCCTCCACTTCGGGCAGCGGCGCAATTTTCCAGACGATGCGGCGGCCATTCGTGTCCGGCTTCAATATTTCCAGGACGTCATGCACAAGGGCGTCCAGGGCCACCCGGGAGCGCCGCAACTCCGCGCGGCTCATCCGCGAAAAGACCAGCAGATCGTCGATCAGTGTTCCCATCCGGCGGGCCGAATCCGCAATGATGCCGAGGTAACGGCGGCTGCGTTCATCCAGTTTTTCTCCCGCATACTTGTCAAGCATTTTAACAAAGCCGTCGATATGCCGGAGCGGAGCGCGCAGGTCGTGCGAGACGGAATACGAAAACGACTCCAGCTCACGGTTGGCGGTTTCCAGCTGCTGGGTGTGGCGCTGCAGGTCCACATTGAGCCGGGCGATGTGTTCCTCGGCCTTTTTCTGTCCCGTCACATCCCGCGCGGTGGCATAAATCAACGATTGCGGCATCGCCGGGCGCGCGCTCCAGGCCAGCCAGCGATACGAGCCGTCGCGACAGCGGTACCGGTTCTCGAAATAGATGATGTCCTCGCCGTCCGCGGCCCGTTCCACTTCGGATAAAGTCGCCGCCCGGTCCTCCGGATGCACGAATTCAAGGAAAGGTTTGGCCAGCAATTCCTGGCGGGAAAATCCGAGGGCCTTCTCCCACGCCGGATTCAATACCTTGAAAAATCCGTCAAAACCGGCAACGCACATCAGATCGCGCGACACTTCGAAGAAGCGGTCACGCTCCTCCTTGACCCGCCTCATGTCCGTCAGATCGCGCGTCACCTTGGTAAATCCGCGCAATTGACCACGTTCGTCCCGGATGGCGCTGATGATGACATGGGCCCAGAATCGCGAGCCATCTTTGCGGACACACCAGCTTTCGTCTTCACAGCGGCCGTCGGATGCCGCCTGGATCAGTTTCGTGCCGGGGAACCCGGTGCGGGCAATTTCCTCCGGATAAAACCGGGAAAAATGTTGCCCGACAATTTCCTGCGCCGTGTAACCCTTGATGCGCCGGGCGCCTTCGTTCCAACTGACGACCCGCCCTTCCGGATCCAGCCGGATGATGGCGTAGTCTCTAATGGACTCGATCATCAGGCGTTGCAGTTCCCCGGCCTGGCTCACGGTGTCGGCGGCCTGCTGCCGCAGTTTCAGGTCGCGCTGCATGGCCAGGACCGCCAGCAGCCCGACAATGCAGGCCAGTGCGCTGCCGGAAAGAATGATGATCAGACCGATCCGGGCCCGGGCCTGCGTGGCCGATTGACGCTGCTGTAACAGCCGGTCTTCGGTGTCGTGCATCGCCGCGATCTCATCCCCGATGCCTCCCATCAACATTTTTCCCTCCCGCAGACCGGCGGCATCGACGGCAGCCGGGGTCCCCGGCCCCTGGCGCAAACGGATCCGGCGGTTCAATGCCTCCAACCGTTGGGCAATGAGCGGCTTCAGCCGGTCCAGTCGCTGTTGCTGCTCCGGATTGTCCGCGGTCAAACTCCGGAGCCTCTGCATCCAGCCGTCAACCTGCGCCTGCGCGGTCCGGCATTCCTGCAGGAATTGTGCATCGCCAGTCAGCAGAAAGCCACGCTCGGTATCTTCGGCATCGGTCAGAATGCCGCGGCCGGCTTCCAGGGTGGCGATGACTTCATGCGTGTGCGCCACCTGACGTTCCGAGGCAATGAGACCAGTGGTGGTTCGATAGGATAATCCGCCCAACGCGACCAGCGCCAGCACGGACGCCGCGAACCCCACGATGATGATCCTTTCCGCCGTTGTTTTCATTTGCCTTGCCCCAGGGAAAAAAACCCGGCTTCCAGCCACACGGCTTCCTAATTCCTGATGTATAATGTTCTAATATGCAGCCATTTCCTCCTGGATGCAAACGGCTAATTTTGAATCGGGCTCATCACCCAAAGAGATAAACGGTCCCCGGGCTATCAGCAGGCCAGGGCAGCTCGCGCAGGTGAATCCGGCCGCCTTCGGCTAATTTTGTCTTCGGCGGGATTTTTCCTGGATCCGCATCGCCTCCGGGATCGTTGACCGCAACTCCTCCATTTTGATTTCCGACGCGTGAAGATTTTTCTTGTTCTTCTCAATCTTTCGCCTCAATCCTTCCAAATCGCTCGCAAGTTTTTCCCCACAAGTCCCTTTCAGGACCCGTTCCGGGCCCGGCGTTGCGGATCCTGCCGGGTTTGTTCGATTGCCGACCAGTCCTCCTGGTTCCTCCGAATCCGGGCATTCAAATCCTCCGCCCGCAGCCACATTGCCTTGAGCAACTGTTTGCTTCGTTCAATGGATTTCTCGATGTCCTTCAACGGTCGCTGCGGTCTCATAACCCCAGTTGAAAGCTAACGAGATATGCAAATCAATGGCAATTGGGATTTCTCCTCGACACAACTAGGGCAAATGACTACCTCGCCCGGCAGGCCGAAGAATCGGTTGCTTTCCTGATCACCAAAAAGCAAAGCTATCCGCATGAAATCACTCACCGAACATCTTTGGTTCGAGGTGCCGGATCGCCGGGGGTTCGTCAATATCACCCATACCGTCGAAGAACTGGTCGGAAAAAGCGGAGTCAGGGAGGGCATCTGCCTGGTCAATGCCATGCATATCACAAGATGCGTTGCCTATTTGTCATTTCTTCAAAAGATGGCAGATAGCAAAGGTTTAGCGTGATTTCACCGTTGCCAATGACGACGTTCTTGACGAGAAGTTCGACGATTCTCCGACGCTCATCCTGGCCCATTTTTGGCCAACGGGAATGAAGGTCATGGGCGTCGGCCATGATCTGTTCACTAGAAAGGCCGTCAATTTTAAGCAAATCAACCTCCGCTTCCACCCGCGGGATTTCATCTTCAAGCTGTCGTTTCCGGGCATCCAGCGGCTGGTAAATTTCTTTGAATTGTTCCACCGTTAAGCCCTGTTTCAAATATAACTGGTAGGTCTGGTCGGCCTGTTGTTTGACCTTTTGCAATTCATTGCGCAGGGTGTCGAGTAATTGAGCCTTTTCGCCAATGGTGCTATTGGCAGCTTTCAGGTATGCCGCCACCTTGTCTGGTGAAAGCAGGTAATTCTTGAGTTCATCAAGAAACACGGCTTCCAAATCCACAATGGGGATTTTGTTCCGGCAACCGGTGCATACATATTTCGGACTATTGCTCGGGACATACATTTTCTTGCCGCATACGCATGAGGTCAGACCGGCAAAGAGATGGGCGACGTGCTTTGCAGGCCGGGCGAGTTTCGTTTTGCGGGCTTCAAGGCTGTCATTGCATTTTTGCCAGAGTTCTTCCGAAATGAGGGGGTCTACCGGTGTGAGAATCCAGTCATGTTCGGGTTTAAGCGCCCACGGCTTGTTACCAGCCACTCGCCGGGTGTAATTGGCGCGGTGGACGCCTTTGGCGGTCGTATCTTCAATCAGGCGGCCAACCGAAGTGTCCGACCATTTGGAACCGTCGCGCGTCCGCAAACCGCGTTCATTGAGAATTCGTGCGACGGTTTTCTTTCTGCCGTGTTCGGCGAAAAGCTCATACATCAACCGCCGGACGGGGCCTTCATCGGGATGCGGGATGAGTTTCTTGTCCTTCCAATGATAGCCATAGGGTGCCTTACCGTTGAGAGGCTTGCCAAGTTTGGCACGAACTGAAATGGAAGCCTTGACGCGGTCGGCGATTTCTTCGCGCTCCCATTGCGCCATCACCGCAACCATGTTGTAAAACAGTCGGCCGGATGGTGTGCCGGTATCAATATTCTCCTGCAGTGAAATCAAATCGGCATTGTGCTCACGGAAAAAGTCGGAGAAGTCCATCAATTCGCGGGCATTGCGGGTAAGCCGAGCCAGCTTTGAAAATATAAGGCCGGAAATGCGTCCCTGGCGGACGTCGTCCATCATCTGCTTTGTTTCGGGGTGTTCAATTACGGCTTTGCCGCTCACCCCGGCCAGATCATACACCTTATGGACATTCCACCCTTTGGCGGCAGCGTAGTGCCGCGCACGGGCCTCGTGGTGCTTGGGGCTATCACCTTGTGCTTGTTCCTCGGTTGAAACACGAATCCAGATGCCAACCTGTTTAGCTGGCTCCGCATGGGCATGATTGTCCTTCATAACACGAGTTCCTATCAAAATGGCAACCTGATTTCAAGAAAAATGTTGGCTTTTTACCTAACTTTATTCTAAAAACAGATCATGTCGAAACGCCGTATATATTCCCCAACCGAGTTGGCCGCACTGGCCAAACACATGCGGGTGAAATCTGGCAAAACCAAGGCGGAAATCGCTCGGGAATTGGGTGCTGCTCGCCCTTCCGTGCAGCAAGCCGAAGAGAATCCAGAACAAAGCCTGGCAAAGTTACGCATCCGCATCATCGAAACATGCTCCCCCTACAAGGTTCGCGGACCGGTTTACTGGCTGGAACAAAAATAGGCACTTCATTTCTTTCGTCGCATGGATTCAGCAATGAGGCGAATGGCTTCCTCCTCGCGGTTTTTCTGCTCTTGGGGTGACATGGTTACTGCCTGCCGTTTGACTCGATAGCCTCGCCTCATCTCCACGGTTCCGGCAGTTTTGACAGCTTCCAATGGCAATTTTTTGATATGGGTAATGAATTGATCGGGCTGGAAATAGTCCACACGGCCAGCTAGTTCCGAACCAAGACTGCCGGAAACTGCCGCCGCAATCTTCCGCAATCGCTCCTCATCCAGACAAATCACTGCCACTTTCGGAAGCCCGGCTTTCAAGCATTTGGCGACGTTGCCAAATTCATGGTCAATGGTGGTCGAGATGGAGATTTCGCAGGCGATGCTTTGACCGTTCCTTTCCAGCCATAAATCCACGCTGCCCTGGCCGTCCAGCACCGGCTTTTCGATGATGCTTCGAAAGCCAAGTCCATCCGCCGCCTCTTTGATGCGCTTCTGAATGGCCTGGTGCTGCGCCCCGCCCCGGCCCAGATCACGCGGCGGCTCGTGTTTGACGCTTGGAACCGGTTGTTCCTTTGGATTTGGAACTTCGGAAGGTTTCAGTGCTTCGGCAGTTTGCGGAATGATGGTGGGCGGCGAAGGCGGAGGAACCTCCGCCGCCCTTGGGGGTTGGGGTTGGGGGATAAAAGCTGTTAGCTCGGCCGATGGGGGAGCGACTGGCGATTCGGCGGGCGCCGGCATTGCTCTGGACTTCGCTAGCATCGCCTCCACATCCGCCCGTGCCGTACCGTACTTTTCTCTCGAATGCGTAATAACTTCCTGCCGTCGTTGGGTGGCCTCGTCTTTGTCCGGTTCAATCGGAAGCGGGATGGACAGATTGAAATCAAAGTCGCTGCGCTCAACGCGGGCAACGGCCTGGCCCACGTCCAAATTCCGCAAATCCTTTGCCTCAAAACATGAAAAGCCATCGGCCAATCTTTTTGCGTCGTCATCGCCGACACGGAAAACAACGCGGGTGAACGGATGCGCCATCACGGCACTCGCCACCTCAGAATTGCGCTGTAACTGGTGCAATTCGTGATGCGCCAGCGTCAGGCCAATGCGGTATTTGCGCGCTCCCGAAAGGATTTCCGCCATGCTGGGTGTGATGAAATTGGCGAACTCATCAATGTATATCCAAAAGTCACGGCGGGCGGCGATCTGCTGTGCCTGCCGACTCATGGCCATCTGCTGGAACTTCGACACCATCAAGGTTCCGAGCAAATATGAATTCTCCTTGCCCAAAAGCCCCTCCGGCAGCTTGGCCAGAAAGATTTTGCTACCGTCCATGATCTGGGCGAAGTCCAGCCGATTCTCCGGCTGCGAGACCATGTGGCGGATGGGTTTCTTGGCAAGGAACGTGTCCAGCCGCGTCAATATCGAGCCGATGGACTTGTTGCCGGAGAGGTGCGGAAAGCTCTTCTGCCAATAGTAGATGACTTCGGAATCCTTGACGGATTTCAGAAATTCATTCCGAAAGGCCGGTTCGATGAGGAAACTGCGCAAGTCGGCCAGTGTCCCGTGCCGGTCGCTTTCCAGAAAGGCAAGGATGGCGTTTTGCAGTACGCTGTTCATCTGGTCGCCCCAGGTGGTCGAGAGGCGTTCAAAGACGGCAACCAAGTCGGAAGCCAGAAGGGTTTTCTCAAGGTCGCTGTGGGCGGAAAGGATGTTGAAGCCGATGGAATACTGTTCGTCGGCCGGGTCAACCAAAACCACGTCCTCAATGCGTGATTGGGGAATGACGCCCAAGATGCGGTCAATCAGATCGCCGTGCGGGTCAAGCACGGCGATGCCTTCTCCGTTTTCAATATCCTGCCGGATGAGGTTGAAAAGCAATGTAGACTTGCCCGTGCCGGAGGCGCCGATGATGTGGCAGTGCCGGGTGCGCTGTTCGGCTGACAACCTGACTTCAACCGTCTCGCCGGCATGGTCGTTGTTGCCAAGCAGCAAGCCGTGCCGCCGGACAATGGCCGGGGCCGCCTTGGTCCTGGTGGTCTGCCGTTGAAAGACAGGGGAACGGACGGCGGTGGATGGAAGATGGACGAAACCGTTCAGCTCGTCGCCATTCAATAGCATTCCGGTGCGGCGGGTCTGGCGGAGCAGCACGTCTTCAATGTGATTTTCCAGGGAAGGGTAGCCGTCGTTTTGAAGCGGGATGAGTTCGTTGCCGCCCGGATGCGCGAAGACGCGAAGCGATCCGGCAAGGTCGCGGGCCAGTTGCAATAGGCGGTCATGTTTTTCAGTGCGAATCAGGACGCGGACAACGGCGGCATACAGCGGCCGGGCGACTTTGCTTTCAGCTGCATCCGCCAATTCAGGGAAATCCACGAAATACGGCCTGCCGTCCGCATGGGTGACGGAGCGCATAATACTCTCCGGCCACGGTTCGTGTGCGGGCTGGAACAAAACCTGAAACATCCCGAGTTCGCCGGAACGCAATTCAGCCAAAGCGCCAATGATGCCGATGAATGGGTCAAGTTTGCCGCCAGCGAGCGGCAACATGAATTCGTGCGCCAAACCGAACTCAACCACTAACACCTCGTCGCCTGTGGATGTATCCCATGCCTTTTCCAATCCGCCTTCCCGGGTGACAAACACGGCTTCGGGAAAATGCGCCTGCAATTGGCGGCGAAGCAATGAGGCGTCCTCGGTAGCGCTGGCAAATTGTGCGGTGACCTTTTTGTGAGTGCCCAGCAATTCAAATGCGATCGGTTCGCGGCACAACGATAGATTCAAAAGGAATTGCTCAAACGCTTCTTTGGGGATGTCGAGCTCGTTCGGTAGCGATGCCTGGAACTCAATCAATGACCCGCGGACGAGCGGCGTCGGTTCGGGTTCCTCCTCCTGTTCGGGAATAACCGGCGGGGTCTCCCGTCGGGGGCTGGTTAATTTACGGAAAAGTGAACTTAACACCGTTGGCCTGCGTCCATCGTCAATAACCGGCGCTTCCGGCAAAAAGTGGCCGCGAAATGGAACGAACGGCGGTTCGGGATGCACCGGTTCGTCAAAGACCTGCCAACCGCGTCCGCGCAGCTCCCAGCGACGAAATTGTTCGGAGAACTGTTCGTGAGCCGTTGGCATATCTCACGCCTATTTTTCCGGCTCGGCTTTGTGTGGCTGCATCCGCTTGTAAAAATCGCCTAAAACCGGCGCCAACTGATACTGCTGCTCCAGCCTGGCCCCCTTTGCCGCCGTGATTTCCTCGGCAAGCTCCTTGATGAGTTCAGGAATTCGCTGCAAGTAAATCAGCCGCGTATCGGCGCGATAATAGGTGTCCGCACGGAACCAATCTTCGTAGATGGTGGCCACCACTGGTATCTTGAGCAACAGAGTGTCGAGATCGAATAGAGCCGATGCCGCGGCGTTCTGCAAAACTCCGGCCAACGCGAACATGAGCGCAATCATCGCGACGGTGGCAAATATAAATCCAAGCGGTTTCACCAAAAGTCCGCCGACCACACCGAAAAAAAACAGCGCCGCGATTATATGCCAAAGCCGGACCAGCGCCGGAACATAGACGGTGCGGCATGAAAAGAAATAGCCGGCACCAAACGGGGCGGCGCAGGTATACAACGCCAGACGTTCACGAAACAGGCGCAGATAAATCCGCTTGTCGGAGAGCAATCCGCCCTCGGCGAATTCTTCGTGGGAAATTTCCAGGCCGGGAACTTTGCGGGCCTCCAATTCCTTCGTGATCGCCTCGTAAAACTCCTGCGGAGAAAAACTGAAGTTGTCGTGGAAGGCAACCCAATGCCCCAGAATGTCGCCCTTTTTGTTTTCAAACCCGAAAATGAAGTCAAACCAAGCGCGTAACATCTCGCCCTTTTTGGACTTGAGTTCCGGAGTAGCCATAGCCAGAGTTCCGCTCGCATCATGGAGTCAGAAGAGTTTGTTGGTCAAACCCAAAACGTCGCGCAGATTTCGGGATCTATATGGAAAAAACAGGCACTCCAGAGAAACACGTCCGACATCCGCTGCGCATTCTACGACCCTTGTTTTGGTGGCTCATTCTGGTGTTGGTGCTTTACGGCATTCGCACGCACCAGCGTTTAATGGAGAAAACGCGGCTCCATTTCAGTGTCTCAATGCAAGGACAAGCGATCAATGCCATCGCCACACTCGATGGAAAACCAGCATTCAGCGGACAAAACATTTCGCTGGGCAGCCACGCGTTCGTGATTGTAAACCCCAAGGCGGAACCCTTTTCCACCAATTTGTCCATTTGGTACGGGGAACATGATCTCGGCACCATTGATTTGAAACGAGCTAAAGGGATGCTGGCGGTGACCGTCGATCCGCCGGCGCCACTCCTATCCATTCGCGGGCCGGAATGGTCAGTGACACAGACGAACAGTGCCGGCGTAACTTCGTCGGTTCCGACAGATCAATACGTGGTCGAAACAAAATACGCGCATTGGGAGCACGCAGATGAAATTCTGGTCTCGGCAGATTCAACCGCCCCTTGGCGGATAGCGCCGCGGTTGGGTGCAGCACAATTATCGTGCAACCATACCAATACATCCTTCCAACTGCTGACGCAGGACAACCAGTTGGTGGAAACAGGCGAGTTCCCATCCTTGATCACGGGACTGCCGGAAGGGGACTATAATTTGGTTGCTCTGCATAATGGCCATGAGCACAAACAGACGGTGGCTGTCAAAGCGGGAACGACCAATGATAACCTGGTTGAATACGCGTTTGGCGGAGCCATCCTGATAACCCATCCGGATGGCGCTTCAGTTCGAGACAGTGAAGGTCGCGAGTTGGGCGTGACCCCGCTCAAGCTGCTGGAATTAACACCGGGCACACTACCGGTCACACTGCACCGCGTCGGGTACGAACCCGTATCCCTTTCACTCGAAATTACTGCCGATCAAAACGCCAATCTCGACACCAACCTGATCAGCATGAGCTACACGAGCGGGATGAAATCCGCGCGGCAGCACATGGCCGCAACGGATTACAACCGTGCTTTACAGGCGGTGGGCGATGCCCTCATTGCCAAGCCCGGCGATGCGGATGCCCTGACTCTGCAACGCGAAGCCACCGGGCTCGGAAAAATTCAACACGCTAAAATCCTGGCCCAGCAAGGGGATTATATCGGCGGCGGCAAAGAACTGGTCCTGGCGCTCCAATCCTTGCCGGACAACGAGGAAGCCAAACAATTGATCCTGGACTACAAACCGCACGAACCGGAACAAATCGAACGCGAAAGGGTGGAACGTCTGAATCGGGGCAAGGTGACGTTTGATGCCTTTCTAAAACAATATGGCGACGCGAACCTGTTCGACAGCCATGAATTAAAAACCACAAAACCGGTGAAAGAAGTCCAAGCAAATATCCTCGACTGGTTAAAAACCCGACCCACTTTTCAAATCACAAAAAACACTTCAACCGCGCCTGAGACGTTCGAAATTGAAGCGGTACAGGAGTTAAGCACCTATCTGGGAACCAGCGCCGGCCGGCGGCAGTGCTTGATTTTGGGCGCTCAGACCAAAGATGACGAGACGCAGATCCTCTTCAAAGTTCTGGAATACAGGACCGAGGCTCAAACTAAATTCAGCATCGGCGCCTTGATCCATGCCCCGGTGGCGGTGAACTACATCCCGATTCACGCATCGGAAAACGCCCCCCTCACTGACAAACTCCAGGCTCAAATAAGCGAAGGCGTATCCAACGTGACCGCCCGTATTCAGGGGGCCATTGGGCAGGTTCCGACCGGCCAATCAACAATTCCTGAATAGCGGTACAAGCTCCTTCAACTTGCTTCTAACTCCATTGAGTTCAATCAAGTCCAAAGTGTTCGTCGGATTTACAGTGTTTGTAGATTTGGTTACTCTCTTTCTTATCGTCAATTCACTTGTACTCGGAAATATCGATGTGACATAGAACCGAGGCTGTTGGTCACGGTGAGTGGATTTCCCGTGCCGGTTATAGGGCTGCCTAACGACGTCCAGTTCGACATGAGGTCGTCTGTGTATTGAATCTGGTAGGTTTTATTCAGGATTGATGGGCAGCTGAAAATGAACTGGTTGCCACGTAGTGTCAAACTACTCAATCGTGGCAACGTGATTACAGTCAGTGTCCCGTTTACAAACGCAAAATCGTAATTACTTGCAGTCAACGTACCGCTGGCCACCACAATCGGGTAAGTGCCGTAAGAGCTGCTGAGCGTCGCAGGCGTCGTCGTATTCGGTGCACCGCCTAAGACGTTGGTGTCTTGGTTCAAAACAAATCCGCTGTATCTGACCGTAAACACTGGGTTTGTTTCACCATAATATCGGACGGTGTTATTGGCTGTGACTGTCAATATTGCCGGGTTCACCGTCAGTGTCCCGTTAACAAAACTGAACACGTAGTTTGTTGCGTTCAACGTTCCATTGGTGATTATGATGGCATAGGCACCCGGAAGGCTGTTCGTTGTTGCGCTCGTCGTCACACTCGGTGCGCCGCTCAGCACGTTGGTGGTGTCACCATTCAAAAAGCCAGTGTAACTCACTGTAAACTGTGGGTTTGTTGATCCATACGCTCGCAGTAAATCGTTTGCACTAACCGTCAATAAATTGGTTGGACCTTTGCCCGTAGTAAAGCAAATCGGTTGGCTTACCAGAGAGACGTTACCGTCATGGTCAAATGCTGCGACAGTTAGACAATATTGAGTATTCGGGGACAAACCGGAGAGAGAAAAGTTTGTACTGGTTGCCGTCGAGATCAATGATCCATTGACGTAAATCTGATACCCAGCCAAGCCTGAACCACCGGTGTCGAAAGAGGGGTTCCAGGCAATACTCAACTGATTAGGAGTGAACGTGACTTGGACAAGGTTGGTTGGAACGGATGGAGAAGTGGTGTCCAACTTCACTGTCGCAGCGCCGATTGATCGCGATAAGCGGTTGCCGGCGTTGTCGTATGAATACGACTCACTCGAACCATCGGAATAAGCAGCGTTGGTAAGGCGATTCAGGGGGTCGTAGGAATAGGTGAAAGTAGCAGCGAGAATTGACCCTCTAAAAACAATCATGCCAACAAACCAAGTGAAGATAATTAATCGTCTTATCCAACCAGCGCGGTGAATACACCTCGAATAAACCAATATATTAGGGCTGTAATCAAAGTGGCAAATGGGGCTGCGAAGAAACCTATTGACCAGTATTGAATCGTTCTGCGTTTGCCTGAGGAAACAAAAAAAGAAACTATAAAGGTGACAAATGCTAGTAAAAAGCACAATAAAAAAATCCCTGTCAACATTAAAGTCAAATCCGAAATATTGCCTACCATGTTTTAGTAGTATCATATAAACCTCTTAAATAAAATGGTTGGCTGTGGATAACTCATTTTTTAGTTGTTATGATCACAATATGCTGTGCTTCTAGGATTTCTGGAATGATTGGCAAGTTTTGAGATTGAACTTTTTCTATCTGTTCATTTAGTGGTACAAGCTGTTGCTTCAACTGATCACTTGTTTCAACAATTGAGTCCAAATGTTCAAGCCCTTGCACGAGCGCCAGCATTTTGGTTTCTGAGCTAAGCATATCACTATACGTTGTTAACGCCTTATAAGCATCATTTAGCTTGTCGGGAGCTTGAACAAATGAAATAATATTATTGGCTCGGAGGATTGTTACGACCTGAGGAATAGAGAACATTGGATCAAACGGACCAGCACCCTGTACAACAGAAACAGCTGACTGATCTCTAAATGCGCCAACCAAATTTTGGGCTGAAGCACTGATGCTTTTAAAGGAGTTATTAAGTGTTTCAATTGAGGATAAGAAATCACCGACAACTGTGATTGGTTCCTTTTCTACTGCTAAGGTTACGCCTGTTGCTATTGTTTCAGTTATTCCTAAACCAAAATATCCTGCTGTTTCTCCTAGCTGAAAAGCTGATATTCCAAAAGTATCCCAACTGAAATTACCATTGACATCTATTCTGCTCAAAGGGTTATTTAGAGAGTAAATATACCGATTCAAACTTTGACTATCGCTATCTTTACCAATGACCATATCTTTTGTGAGAAACCTGCCTAACTGCGCGCTAAAATAACGGGCCCTGGCATAGTAGACGCCAATACCATCATCCAATACACCATATTTCCCAAGATAACGAAATGGCTGCGAAGAAGTTCCGTCACAATTCGCCAAAACACCAAAGGAGTCATAGGCGTAGGAGTCCGTTACGTTTCCTCCTGAATCGGTGAGTGCCACTGTGCTGCCTTGGATGTTGAAGTGGTAGGTGGCCGCTGTTCCGTCAGATGAAATCCGCTCTGCTAAGCCGAGGCCGTACACATAGTAGGCGACCGGTGTATTATTGGTGTCCACTTCGACAAGCACCTGCGTCAACGCACCCGAGCGGTCGAGGGCAAACCGCCGCGCTTGCCCGTTCATCATGCAAGCCAGACGATTTCCAAGGCCGTCATAATTGAATGTATTTGAAGTGTTCGTCAGCGAACATTGCACGAGACGATCTTCAAAATCATAATTGTATGAGTTTGTGCCAATACTCGTAAGATCGCCGTTCGCATTGTACGTGACAATCTGTCCATCAATGGTGACCAATCTGTTATCGGAATTGTAGATGTAATTATTCGTCTGATTTTGCAGAATGGGAAACAGCGGCTGGTTGTGCGTCATTTGTGTATGATTGCCGATGGCATCGAGTGTGAGCGCATAGGCAGCAATCACACTGGCGTTGGATGCAGAATTAGTAAATCCAAGAAGCCGGTCTGCGACATCGTAGGCATAAGCTACGGTTGTGCCATTTGCGTTGGTCGCCGCAATTAAATTACCTCTACTGTCGTAAGCATAGGTAACTACTCCATTCAGCCAGTTTGTCAATGCCGTCATGCGATTCAACCCATCGAAACCGTAATTGACGACTTTATTTCCAGGATAGGTGAGGCTCACGCGATTTCCATTCGCGTCGAAACCATTTGCAATGGTTTGGCCGTAAGGATCAGTCACGCTCGTCAAACGATTGAGCAAATCGAATTGCCATGCCGTTATGCCAAGACTGTCAGTCATGTTCGTTCGATTGCCAGCAGAATCATAAGCGAATGTGACGGGCTGGCCTCTAGGGTACGTGATATCCGCCAGTCGATTGAGAGCATCATAAATGTAGTTGATGCTGTCTCCGTTTGCGGTGACTTTATTTGTAAGATTGCCGACAGGGTCGAAGTTAAGAGTCGTCTTGTGCCCAAGAGAATCATCCTGCTCAACAAGCCGGTTTAATCCATCAAATACGTTCGTCCATGAATGACCGTCGGAATCAGTTGTAAGAATTCGATTACCGTTTTGGTCATAGGCGAAGAAAACGGATTGATTTGCCGTATCAATGACATTGGTAAGCCGCCCGATTGAATCATAGAAAAATTGCGTAATTTGATTATTGGCGTTTGTTGTTATGGTAATGCGGCCAAGTGCGTCGTAAGCAGTCATATTCGTAGAAATGGAAACGTCTATCGCGACAACCTTACGGTTGAGTGCGTCAAAACAGTTCGTGACGTAGTGGCCAGTCGAGTCAATGACGCTAGTTTGATTGCCTTGTGGGTCGTACGTGAACTGAGTGACTTGATAGAGTGCGTTGGTGAGAGCGATCAAGTTTCCAATATCGTCGTAGCCATAGCCGGTCTGATTTCCCAAAGCGTCGAAAGTGGCAATTTTTCTGTCGAGCGCATCGTAAATTATTCCGTTTGTTTGGTTCAAAGGAGCAAGAACGGCGATGAGCCTGTCCTTCAAATCGAAAACATTTGTCGTGATAGCTCCGCGTGGATTCTGCGAAGACAAGCGATTGTTGTTGGCGTCATACGTGAATACATTGACAAAATTGAGCGCATTAGTAGCGAAAAGGAGGTTGTCGTTGTTGTCGTAGACGAATGAATTTACGTGATTTAATGCGTCAGTCTGGCGAATCTTGCGTCCAACTCCGTCGTACACAAATTGGTTTGCGAAGCCATGGGAGTCAATCACGTTCGTAAGATTTCCTTGGCTATCATATTGGTTAGTCGTACCGAAGCCGCGGGCGTCTGTGAGAATGGTCGGTAAACCGCTCGCATCGTATTGTACACGGCTAACGAAGCTTAAGGCATTGGTTGTTGCAATCAGATTACCACGCGAATCGTAGCCAAACGTCGTGATATTTGTTAGCGCGTCAACACGGCGAATAGGATTATTAAGCGCATCATATTGGATCGTGGTTATGTTATTCAGTGCATCAATTTTATTAGTAACATTGCCGAGTGAGTCATAACCGTAATAAGTTGGGTTCCCGTTCCTGTCTTTAATATAAATGCGATTCCGATTGTCATCATAGGTAAATGTTTCTTGATTATTAGCCTCGTCTAGTACGTTCGTTTCTAGTAGATTTTCGTCAAAACGGTGAACAGACACTTTACCAAGCGCATTCGTAACATAAGTGATGCGATTTGTGAAATCATAGCCTAAGTATGTCCAATTGGTAAAAGCATCGCACTGTCGCGTGACCGCAAAATTTGTCGGGTCATATACATTTTTGATGTAACAGACACCCCGGCCATCAATAGCGTTTGTCATTTGGTGGCTGGTGTTATAATTGTAAAAGTTTGTGTGAAAGTTGGCGTCAACGACCGCCACGAGATTGGTTTGTGAGTCGTATTGGAATTGAATAGTTCTACCGATTGGATCAGTCATGCTCGAAATGCAGCCATAGGAGTTTGAGGCAAAGGAGATAACGCGCCCGGCTGTATCCTGAATTTGATTGAGAACGCCCGCAATGTAGGTACAAGTCAACGTGTTATTATTTTTGTCCGTGATGGAAACAAGACGACCGGTTGAATCAAACGATGTAACGGTTTGACTTTTGTCGGTAAGTGTCCACGTGCTGTCAGGATTGTGAACCAAATTATCGAAGACACCTGGCTCACCGATATATCCATTATTCGTGGGGAAAAACGTCCAAGTGCTTCCATCACCCTGAACAACCAGCGTATTCGTTCCGGTGTCCTGAACCCGTTCATTGTAGTTGAACGTCCAGCCGAACCCGAGGGGTTGTGCCGTTTGATCAGAAAATTTACTATTGTAAAAGCGCCTGAATTCAAATGGAAAACCCTTGCCAGGCATCTGAAGATCAATATGGTTCTGGACATAGTTGCCGGTTGAAAGCACGACAGGGTCAGCCCCCAACGCAATGCCAATCGAAGTACCGACATTCGACGACTGGACGTTTATGCTGATGGAAGCGGTGCTGGTTCGATGGGAGGGATCCGTCACGGTCAGAGAAATCCAGTAGCTTCCAGGTGAATTAAAAGCAAATTGTGGATTGGATACAGTTGACCTCTGCGCGTCGCTGGTTGACCATGAATATGAAAGGCCACTCCCAGTGGAATAGCTGCCATAGTATGGAGACGTGCCGGTAACGGGCGTCAAATTGCCAACAATGATGGCGACTGGTGCCGGGCCAGGAGCCGTGTAGGTATCACATTGCTCTGAAGTAAAAGCCGAACTGCCGGAGTTATTGGTTGCAGAAACTGAATAACAATATTGAATTGACTGCGAGATGCTTGTGTCAGTATAGCTTGTTTGATTTGGACTAACGGAAAAATAATTAGTGGCGGTGCCTTGGTGTCGTTGAATAAGAAAACCAGATTCATTTGCTGAATTGTCCTGCCAATTCAGTACGATTCCACTAGAGGCATTCGAAACCGTCAGATTCGAAGGAGCGGCTGGTGGTGGAGGTAGAGTCGTGAATGATGAATCATTTCCGTAGTAGGTCCCCCCATTATTAATTACAACAACTTGATAATGATATGTAGTACTCGGTGATAAAGTATTATTTGTGATCCAAACCAACCACTGACTATTTAAGCTTGTTGTAATGCTTACTTCCCCAAATGGAGTGCCATACGAGGTTGTGGTTCCGTATTGGAAATAGGCGTTCGCCGGTGTTCCATTTGGATAAAAACTACTGTAAAATACCGCTGATGTAGACGTAATTGATCCGGCATTGTATGTAATCACATTAGTAACGGCAGGAATATATTGAAAATAAAAGGCGGGTGTTGTATAGCCGCTAAAGCCAGCGCTGTCGCTGGCACGCATGTTCCAACTGAAATTATGTCCTGGTGTTAACGTGCCTGAAGGGAATGTCATGGAAGTAAGATTTCCAATTGTATCCTTGTCAATTGAATATGAGCCGGTGGTTTGGTCCTTTACATATAGCCCATAATTTGTTGCTCCAGTAGCAGGATACCAGGTTAAAGTAAGTGTCACATTTGTGACTATTGATCCTGGAGACGAGTTGCTTCCTGGCCAAATCAAATTTGGAGCGGCGGGTGTTACCACTTGTAGGTACGGAGTCTGTCCATCTAACGAAGCCGAGGCTGAATATCCATATGCGTGAGTATCCCATTTATTGGAATACCACGTATAGCCATTGCCAGGATACGGGCCGCCAGCAATTACCCCTAAATCGCCAGTATTTGCGTGATCAGTAACACCGAAACCGGTACCTGGACCGGACCGGATGCTCAAACCTGAAGTAACGCATTCAACGCGATCTCCAATACTGAATCCGAAAACGCTATTTGCGAATGAAAATCCGAGAAATACAATCAGTGCAGCCAAAACGCGATTTCGATCAAATATCAGCATTCTGCCTAAAAAAGTTGATCGTGTACGGAGTGTTGCACTTTTAAGAAACATGGTAAAATCTTGGCATTCGGAATTGCCGTCTTGTTTTCCAAATTTTGAATCCATGAATCTTTTATGGAGGCAATCAGCCGGAAAATCAATCGGACAAAATCGGAATTTTGTGACGATCAACGTATGGTGCGCATTAAACCTAAAGACTCAGTAATGGCGGAATTCCACCGCAAACTTGCAGAAAAAAGGCATTGGAGTTTTGAGCAGTTGGTGGAAAAAATCCAACAGGCTGCTTTTGAAGCTCAGACCGGAGTCGGCAGCTCCATGCCTTTCCGGATAGGTCAGGATTATGTGGTTGCCATGCTTTATGGAAGGAAGCGAATGTCGCGGCGAGTCGCGGCAGCAACAGCTGCAGCATTAGAAATTGCAGTAGCAGATTACACCAGCCAAAAGGAAGCGTTCCTTTCTTCTCAAGCAGCAACAGTAAAATCCCGCGTCCTGCCAATTGATTATTGGCCCCATCTTACTTGGTGTTCAGCAGGCATGGCCACGCGTCAAATCGCAGCCCGGTTGTATGGGCTTTCAAAAACCGGTCTGCGTCCGACATTTTCTGCCATGCCTGGCAAATGGCAACCGCCTCCGGGCTTTTCAGGATATGCACTTTTGCGTATTCAGGCGTGGCAAGAATACGGCAAGAGTTTCAGTCGAATGAAGAAAGAGCCACCGAATCCGAAACCCATTTGGCATGTTGATCGGATTCAATCGATAAGAGATTCATCAATCAAATTGGAGGTTTGCCAAGCTGATTATGCAGACATTCTGGTGACGGGAAGCTATCAAGGATTGGAGCATCCAATCGAGACGGATTTCAACTTCAAAAGTACGGTAAAACAATGGCTTGCAACATATTGGAAAGTTGGCGATATGACCGAGCCTGTTTTGCCTGGATCAAGACACTTGGTAGTCAACCTCATGATTCTGACAAATGATGGATTTGCCGTCCTCTCACGGCAGGGCACGGACAATCTAGACAGTTCCGGCAGTTGGGTGACATCTACTAGCACCGTTGTTAACCCCAAGACAGACTCTGACAACCGTCAAATGCCCGACCTGACTCGTGCCGCTTCGCGTGGCTGTAAAGAGGAGATGGGTATGGAAACAGACTGTGAAGCAGTAAAATGGCTGACTGTCGCTGCGGGTCTTAAATACGGAAGTATCACATTTTTTGGGGTGCTTGAGTCGAATTGGTCAAGACAGGAAATCATAGAATCTGTCGCCCAGAATATTCAAAAAGCGAAAAAAGATCCCATGCGTGTCTGTGAAGTTATTGAAGTTGATTTTTTGAAAATATCACCGAGTGCAGTGATTCAAAGGCTCAAAAGTTGTGATTATCGCCCGTATTTGGAATTAGGTTTGGCGCTTCTTTTGTGGCGTAATGGAGAAGCGACGTTTCTCGATGGGGTGATCAAAGGATAACTGCCTATCGTTGCTTATGTTTTTCGAGGTTAAGAAATTACAACTTCGGATTGCAGTAAAATGCGAAGTATGGCGGGCGTTGGTTGAAAACGACAGGCCCGTCGAAGCGGGTCTTAAAATACTGAACTGGCCATTTCATAATGACGACCACTGCGAATTGATTCACACAGACGAAGCGGCTAAGCCTGCCACCTGAGCGAATAGTGAAATCCCGGAACTCTCTATTTGGGTGGCACTGGTCGGCCAGATCGCGCTGTCATCAGTGAAGTGTCGGTGAACAATATAAAAAGCCCCGGCCAATGTTGGTCGGGGTTGCTTTTAACTGTAGAAATACCCCAATTCCCGCAATGACGAATAATCTTTCGGTCGATCTACTGTCGCCCGGCCGAGGATCACGTGATCAACCACCTCGATTTTGATGAGCTGGCCGGCCCGGATGAGGTCGCGTGTCACTTTGATGTCGGCCTCGCTTGGTGTCGGGTCGCCGCTTGGATGGTTGTGTGCCAGTGCAATTGCCGCCGCCCGGGCTGAAATTGCCGGTTTGAACACCTCACGAGCATGCACCAATAGGGTATCGAGTGTGCCCTGCGATATCTGCTCGATGCGGATCAGACGGCGCCGGGTGTTCAAGAGCAACACCTGGAACGTTTCCACTTCCAAGACGCGATTCTGCTCCCGCAAAATGCGGGCGATGGCCTCCGGATTGTCGATCACAGGCGATTCGCGTTGCAATTCCTCCGCCATCTTGCAGGCCAGCGTGAAAGCGGCTACCAGGGTCACTGCCTTGTCCCGGCCCACGCCCCGAATACATTGCAGGTCGTCCACCGATGCCTGGCGCATCGTATTGAGCGAGCCGAACTTCTGGACCAGCTGTTTACCGATGTCGAGAGCGTTCATGCCACGCAGACCGGTCCTGATCAGGATGGCGATCAACTCCGCCGAACTGAGCGCCGCCGCTCCGCGTTCGACGAGCCGGTCACGGGGTCGCTCGCCAGCCGGCTGATCCTTGAGCCGGCAGCTTGGTACTGTCATTTCCGGGTTCATATCGCCACCCCTTCCGTTTCCCGGCTAAGGATATCCTGCAGCGCCTGGTCAATCTGGCTGCTGGTGAGCGTCCAGTGAAGTCTCGGCAATCCGGCAACGACCGCCCACTTGAAGCGCTGATACAAGTTCAACGCTTCCTGGTCGTCTCCCAGGTGGTCAGCAAGGATTGCCAATGCAAGCTGCGCCGGCCCGCTGCCGCCATAGCCCCATTCGAACTCGGCGGGGCTGTGGCATCGCAGATCCCGCCGGAAGGGGAGCGGACGGCCGTCAACAGTGACTCTGGTTGCCCAGAACCTGCGTCTGCCTTCGTACCGTTTCATCGGACGCCCTCCAGGATTTCTGCCACGTCCTCGGCAGAGAGGTGTTCCGGCTCGGCATCGGCCTGGTCGAACACATGCACTTTGACGAAGCAATGCTGCGACAGACGACAAGCGATATCTTCCCGTCCCGCCTTGCCCGCCTCGTTTTCATCAAGCATGACGATGACGCGGCTTTGGGCATTCGTATGCTGTCGGATCAATATTTCCTGCGCGGCTGACATGGTGCTGCCCATCAAGGCAACCACCTTGCGGCAGCCGTGCTGGTGGAGCTTCATGCAATCGAAGAATCCTTCAACGATGACCAGCGGCTTGTCTGCTGGCTCCTTGACGGCCCGGTCGATGTTGAACAGTTCCTGTGATTTCCTGAATCCCTGTGGCAGCTTGTATTTGGGCGTGCCTTCGGCCGGTTCGCCCGGGAAACGTCCCGCATACGCGACGACATTGCCTTCCGGGTTATGAATCGGAATGGCGATTCGTTCCGCCATCATGCCTTTGGCGCAGTATCCCACGCCGAAGTCAATGATGGTTTCCTGCGTTAAGCCGCGCTCAACAAGGTATGGATGGCTGCGCTCCAGCTTGTCCAACCGGAATTTGAGGGGCTTGTTGGGCGCACCGTTTTCCACGACCGGCGCCGGCTTTGCGGCCGGCCTCGGTTGGGGAGCATCCGCGGCCTTCGGCGCTTCGCTCGGGCTTTCGGCTTGTTGTTCGGAATCCGCGGCCATGGCCTCGGGATCGAGTTTGAACCATTCGATGGCCTTCAAGGCCGCCGCGTGGATGCTCACATTGTCCATGCGGGCGATGAAGTCGAGGGTATTGCCGCCGTGCTTGCACTCGCTGAAACAATTCCAGACGTTCTTGCTCACACTGACCCGGAACTGCGTCGGGTTATTGCCTTTGTGGATCGGACAGGGACCGCTCAGGCTGTCCCCGCTCCGTTTGAACCGGTCGAGGATTCCATAGTGGTCAAGCACCTGTTCCATGGTGATGGCCGCCTTGACGGCCTTGAAGTCGACGAACTTTGATTTGGGCATATTTCTCCTATATGGGTTATGGGGTTGTGAAGAACTATGCGGCCCGTGAAGTCGAGCCGCGTCCAACCCGCATCCTATCGCTCCTGCCCAAACGACCTAGACGTGGAGATTTGCCTGCCTAGCAAGAAGCTATTCAACGAATATCTTTGCTAAATCGTTGTTGAACTTACCCTTGTCACACATATACTCCTCCAACCATGACTACCATCTCATCACTCACATCGACACAACTGAGGCGCGCTGCGTCCATCCAAGACAAGATCGACAAGCTGCAAAAAGTTCTGGCATCCATACTTGGTTCGGGCGCCGGACAGAAATCGCCCGCCAAAACAGGGAAGAGAGGCCCCAAAAAGGGAAGACGCAAGATGAGCGCAGCGGGCCGGGCCAAGATCGCGGCTGCAGCCAGAGCGCGGTGGGCCAAAGCAAAGGCGGCTGGCCGGAAATCGCTCTAACCTATCCTCACATTTGAATCGCACGTGCAGTCCTTGGACTGCACTTTTTGTTTGTCAGTCCAACAAGCCGCCGATTTTGCCCGCCTTTCCGACATGCCAGACGGGAGAAAACAGGTCCTTGTCGAGCACCGTCCGGTCAGCAAACAGAAAGAGGCCGTGTCCGCGCTTGAGTTGAGAACAGGCATCCAGAAGCGATTTCACCCGCAGGGCGACCGTGGTGACCGTGAGGACACGGAAGCGCTCTATGCCCAGATGCCGCTTGTGAATCTTCCGTGCCCAGGTCGCCTCGTATGCGAGCAGTTTGCGGTGGAAGGAAGTTTGAGCCAGTCCGGAGCGGATGACGGGCATGGTGCCCCGGTCGGCTTCAAGGAAGAAATGCACCAGCCGGCTCTGTCCGCTTTGATCCTGGTGTTCCAGGGCGAAGACTCGGTCGGGAATGACACCCAATTTCGTCCCTCCGGCGATCTTTACCCACCATTGGAACGGCTCCCTTTCAACCGGCAAATTAAGCTCGTCTTCGTACAGGAGCCGAACGCCGTGTTTCCGACAGGCAAGTTCAAGCGACACCATCACGTCAGAGACCAGAAGCGTGTGCTCAAGAAACACCCGGCCGATGGCATGGTTCTTTTCATTCCATGCATCGGAATCAATGGTGACGCCAAGCTCCCGGCGCAGGATTGCCCCTCCTTTGTTTGCCAGTCCGTACACGATTGCTTGGGAGCCGCCGCGTCCGTAGTATTGAAGCTGGGCACGCGGGCGCTCTAGGTATCCGTGGTGATACAGCAACTGCAACCGACGGACGATCTGCTGCCCGCTGCCGCCAAGCAACGCAATGACCTGATGGGAACGCAGAAAACGATGCCGGTGAACGAGCCGGATGATGTCGTGGTCGCGCTCGGTCAGGCGGATGGATGCAACCGCGGAACTGCGCCGGAAACGGGATGAACGCTTCTTTCCCATCCTGCCACAATGACGGGAATGGAAGAAACCGGGTAGGCGTCAGGGTTTGCCGCTTTGGCAAAACCGGCTGGCTTAGGATTAGATCAATCAATTCAAGGCGGCGTGGCGGGCGGGGCTATCCGGTACAGCTCATATGGATGACGAAAAAAACTTGATAACGCCATATAACCGGCGTACAAGCCATCAATCGGATTCTGATGTTCAGATGAACAACCAGCATAAAATTACATTTTTGTACGCCGCGATTGCTGATGCGCAGAACACCATACGCGCCATAGATACAAAAATGGGGGTACTTTTGGTGATGCTTGCCATACCACTTACAAAGTTTGGAAGCATTTTCGGAAAATGTCATGCGCTTGTGACTTGCCAAAATAAATGCGTCTCTGAATTCGCGCCCATTTTAATTGCAATTTTTGCGGTGCTGTGGTTTTTGAGTTTTTGGGCGGCGATTAGAGCAATGGTTGGAATTGATAATCCGAGTCGTCATATCGATGGTGTAAAACCGAGCGGGATTTTTTATTCCGGCGATCTATTCACTCCTACGTTTGCGGATGCCTTCTTGAACCGTCCGATTTTGGCAAAAAAGCAGCTACAACAGCAGCTTGACAATTTGCCGGCATCGGCTGACGACATTGAAAAGGAGTTAACGTTTGAACATGCAAAGCTCGTTTATATCCGATCAATGAAAATGAACCGGATGAAATATGCCTTCATATTTGGAACGGGATGGGTTTTTACAGGAGGCTCAATTTGGCTCGCGGATTTGCTCCTCTCAATCGCTTAAAGCCATGACGGAAAAGCAAAAAGGCGAGGTTTACGATCTTATCAAGGATTCTCTTGACAAGGCTGAAAAGGTTTGGGGCGAAGTCGGGAAAGAACTGCAGAACCGGGCGATGGCGTTTGCAAACGAAGCACTGCTCGAAGCTTCTCAGCGGGCTGTTCCGACGACGATTCCCGGCCATGAGTTTCTGGAAGACGGGAAACCTATCGTTGATGAATTTGTCTCGCTGGTGCTGGACATGCGAGATTCAAGCGATCATTTAAACTGTGCGATTGCTGGTACGAAGGCGGATAGGCTCGAACGTGTTTTTTACGAAACGGCTGCTATTTTGCCCGCCTGTTCGAAAGTGATTTCCGATGAAAGCGGTGGCGTTACAGAATATCTTGGCGATGGTCTTCTCGCATTCTTTCAAGTCAAACAGGATGAAAAGGCGGCTGCTTGTTATCGAGCGCATGACGCTGCTGCTGGGTGTATGGAGGCAGTGTATGATTTCGCAAATCCCATCCTCAAAGAGCGCTACAATCTACCGAAGGTGGATATTGGCATCGGGATGTCAATTAGCAAAGCCGTTCTAACAATTTCTGGACAGGCCAACTTCGTTAAACCAGTTGCCTTCGGCAAGTGTGTCTATCATGCCACTAAATTATCGAAAGGACGGGGCGAAATTATAGTGGATGAAGCCTTGCATTTGACGTGGCCTAAAAGCGACACAGGGAGGCTCCAATTTTTTGCGCGGACGATGGGAAGCGTGAAAGGTTATTTGCTGCAGGAAAAGAAATAGGGCTTCGATTCTTGAAAAGAATCTTTCCGTTCATTAATTATTGCGGCCGCTATGGATAATCAGCGACGGAGGAACGTTGTTCTCCTGGGAGGCGGTTGCAAATTGACCAAGCGGGCCGGTCAGTTTGGTGAGAAAACGCAACAGAAAACCAATTAAAAACTCCTTCTGAAACTCCAACATATCGTCGTCGAAACCGCCTTTGGTATTCCGGTGCCCCTCAATGTCCACATAAAGCATCCTTTTCTTGTCGGGATGCAGGCGCTGTGCCTCCTGGATCAACTTGAAAATGGCCCGGCTCGACGTTTCAAACGTTTCGGCAGGACCGATGCAGTGATAGAGGGCAACAGAATCACTCTCCGGCCTCATTTCATTTTTCACAGGTGGAGGAATGTGACTTTTGCGGCGGCGTCTGTCAATGGGTGACATTCAGTTCTTTAACAGAATGTGTGGCGGAAGTTCAAATTTTGAACTGCTCTGTCGCCTCTCGGATCTCCAAGTCCAAATTCTCTGCCCGGCATTTTCCCAATCGTCACCGGTTTGTTTCCGTTCCGCCTTTGATTCAGCTCCAGGCTCCTGATTTGATGCTTGCGCCGCAAGGAGGCATCGTCTCGTTGGTTGTCAGGCGCTGGTGCCTTGTTTTCATCACCGGCGCCTTTTCTTTAACTCGTGGCTTTCAGCAGATCATAATCGTCGTCGCATTTGTCCAGGGAACAGCCCACCACATACCCGTGATAGGCCTTCTCGGCCCGCACTTCCTTGGGAATGAAAACCCTTTCCAATTCCGCGTATCGCTCCGGCACCAGCCAGACGTCGCGTACCGAGTCGGCAGGCTCATATTCCAGCCTGAGAATCTCCCCGGCCGGTAAAACCCCATTAAAACGTTTGCTCATCGGACCACCATATGTGATGACACCTTCGACCCGAAGGTCCTTGCGGGCGCGAAGAAGCGTATCTTTGTGAATCTTGGCCATAGCGTATCAAACCGCCCGCAAGCATATCAGAGAACGCCATTCCTCGGCAACCGGTATGAAATGGAATCCGCTTCATGTTCCATCAACATCGGCCAGTGCCTTCATCCACCGACTCAATTTGGCCTCGATCTTCGCCCGCGGCATGGCAAACCGCTGCCGCGACAGGGCGATGAGCTTGTCCTTTCGGCCGACGCGGGTTTCCAAGGGCGGAAAGGTCTTCGCCCGAAACGGCTCCTGATTCGAGCCCTCCACCAGCAGTTTCACCACTGCCTCATACCGCTCAAGGTCGGCAAGGGAAGCGGCCCGAACGGTTTTGCCGAATTCCTTTTCCATCACCTCGGCATCGGCATAGCCGAGCCGGAATGCGACGAGCGTCCCCACATTGCCGAATACGGCCTTTCGGATCGGCTCCGAAAGCTGGTCGATGTACTGGTGCGACAGAGTGAGGCACAGCCGGTATTTCCTCGCCTCCGCCAGGATCGAAGCGAAGGCATCGGTCGAGAAGTTCTGGAACTCGTCGATGAAGAGGTAGAAGTCGCGGCGCTCGGATTCCGGCCGGGTCGAGCGGGCCATCGCCCCAAGCTGGAACTGCGTCACCAGGAGGGAGCCGAGGAGATTGGCCTTGTCGTGCCCCAGCCGGCCCTTGGACAAATTGGCGACGAACAGGCGCCCGGTGTCCATCATGAACGGGATATCCACCTTCTTTCTGACCTGCCCCAGGATGTTCCGGACCACGGGATTCAGGAGAAACTGCCCGATCTTGTTCTGGATGGGGGCGATGGCCTCCCGCCTGAACCGTTCGTCATACGCATCGTATTCTCCGGTCCAAAATGCCCGGATGAACGGGTCTTTGACCTGCCGGATCATTTTGGCCCGGTATGCGTCGTCAGTCAAAAGGCGGTTCACGCCCAAAAGCGTCTGGTTCCGGCACTCCAACAGGGCAGAGATAGCGTTATACAGGATATACTCCAGCCTTGGCCCCCAGGAATCGCGCCAGATGCCCTTAAACGCCCCCACAATGCCCGAAGCGACCAGATGCCGGTCATCCGGCGCCACATTGGCCAAAACATTCAATCCAAGGGGAAATTCGAGGTCTCCCGGGTTGAAATACACCAGATGATCAGCCCGCCGGGGCGGGATATGATTCAACAGCTCCTCGGACAGATCCCCATGCGGGTCAATGACGCCGACCCCGTGTCCCAGGAGGATGTGCTGCACGATGAGATTCCGCAGCAAGGTAGTCTTGCCAGAGCCGGTTTTGCCGATGATGTACAAGTGCTGCCGCTCGTCCACGGCGGCAATGCCGAAAGGCTGGTTCTTTCCCCAGCCCTGCCGTTCGCCCAAAGTGATATCTGGTTCGTGGTCGTTCATGGTGCCAGAACCAGCCGCCACCCCTTGGCGCCCCGGTTGCGGTGGGCGCATACGCCGGCAGGAATGCGTTGGGGCACGCCGGCGAGATAATGGCGGCTGGTTGTGGAATCCGAACGGCCGCATCGTATCACCCGTTGCCGGGAATGGACGCGCCAATGGGCGCGGCTCGTTTAAAAAAGCGCCTGGTCAGGCGACGCTTTCTCCCTTCAGGGGGCAAAAAACAGTGTCTTTACCGGTCTGCTCGTACACACGTTCGCCCGTCACTCCGCCCTTCGGGGCGGGCCGGTCGCGATAGCGGGGTGGTGGTCGGCGCGATGGCGCCTCATCCTAAAACCAGTCCCCCAACGTGTCGGCGCATAGCGGCCGACTTATCGCT
>Ga0335078_10000343_pt1 | contig 73781 bp, 63 predicted proteins | sample Lox_Sample_32_FD_206711 | JGI IMG/M metagenome (GOLD analysis project Ga0335078, IMG submission 206711) | Soil microbial communities from Loxahatchee National Wildlife Refuge, Florida, United States - Lox_Sample_3.2 | ecosystem: Environmental > Terrestrial > Soil > Wetlands | place: USA...
GCCTCGGGTTCGGGATGATCCGCGTGCCACTTCTCGAGGTACTGATCCCGCAGACTCTTCGGCCAGCCATAGATGGAATAGCCTTCGGGCTCAGGACGCGTGTCTTGCGGCTTGTAGCTCAGGGTTTCATCTTTGATGATCATCGTGCCCTTCGTGCCGAAGAAGCCGATGAACTCTCCGCCGTCGTTGTTGAGATTGCAGCGTAGGGTGACGCGGAAGTTCGGATAGTCGTAGAGCGTCTCGATCAGGTCGGGGAACTCGCGGCCATCTTTGAAGTGATAGAGACCGCCGCTCGATTGCGCGCGCTGCGCGGGTTGGTTTGTGCTGGTGATGAAGTGAATTCCGCTCAGCAGGTGGACGAACAAGTCGCCACCCAAACCCTCGCCGTAATCGGTGAAGCAGCGCCAGCGAAAGAAGCGAATAGGGTCGAATGGACGCTTCGGCGCATTGCCGAGGAAGGTGTTCCAGTCGATGGTTTTCTCGCTGGCATCAGGTGGAATGGGATAGACCCAGGCGCCGCTGGGCGAGTTGCGGTCCCAATAGGCGTTGATGGAGAAGACCTCGCCCAGCTTGCCGGAGTCGTAAATCTCTTTGGCTTTGGCGTAGAGAACGGAACTGACGCGCTGGCTGCCGACGGCGACCATGCGATTGTTCTTGTGCGCGGCTTCTATCATGACGAATCCGTCTTCGACGGTGTGCGACATCGGCTTCTCGCAATAGATGTCTTTGCCCGCGGCGCAGGCATCTTCGAAGATTTGCCGATGCTGGTGGTCCATGGTGGCGATGAGAACGGAATCGACGTCTTTGCGGTCGAGAATCCTTCGATACTCGCGCGTGGCCGTGACGTTGGGATTCTTCACGGATTCCTGCGCGGCGGTGTGTCGACTGTCGTATAGATCGCAGACCGCGACGCACTGAATGCCGGGGACCTGCAGGGATGCTTCCAGATGCTCGCATCCGCGAATGCCAGTGCCGATCGAGGCGAAGCGCACGGTATCGCTGGGCGCGACGGGACGCGGCGACGCGGAAAGGATACGAGGCTGCAGAACATTTTTTGCGACGGTGGTGGCGGCCAGAGCGCCAGTGCCGAGATGAATGAATTGACGACGAGACAGGGGATTGTTAGCCATGGAAGGTTGGCCTCGCGAAAAATGAGTAGGATGTCCGCGACAGCGTGTGCAAGCCGGCGCGGAATTATTTCCGGGTGGAATTATCCCACAGGCGAAGGCGAGTCAGTAAAACGATTTTCTAAGAGACTTGGCGCTGCTGCGTTGCAGATGTGATGGACCTGGTCGAGGTTCTTCACTTGGGGGGTGGTGCTCTTCACAGCCGCGCGCGACGTGATCGGCCCGCGGAAGGGCACAAATGAAAGTTGGGCCAATCGGGAGTGCGGAGATCCTCCGCACAAAGATCACGTTTAGGATGGCAGGAAGTTGAAGAGAAAAAAGGTGGGGAAAAATTGAAAGGGCCGTGACATTGGTTATGCTCTAGCCGCTCGCTCCTGCGAGGGAGCTCACAGCGTGGAGGCATGCACCGTCACAGCCCCTTGATGCGACCACTGCTTTCGCAGTCCCAAACCCCAACTGCCCCTCGCAGAGCCGTCGGTTTTTTCAGGTCTGGTCACCCTGCAGGTTGCCCCGCCTGGCTGATCACTCAGTCTACTTTGGACTGGCTCAGTATTATTGTGCCAACCCTTTCGACCGTCGACGATGCCAAGTTAACAGAGCATTCACAAAAGTCAACGCAAAGTTTTGGTGCAATAGCTTGCGGCAAAGCTGTGCATAACTCAAAATGCAAATGGTTGTAATAAAAAACGTTACTTACAGTGTGCTGCCGACGGTCCGCGTTTTGCACACAAAATTGCACAAGCCTGGTGCACACCGCAAAATGCTGAAAGGGAATCAAATAATCGTCTTGACGGCAAGTCGATATGAGCGCACATTGCAAGCAGGGCAGCAAAAGAGCCGCAAATCGCGAAAAGATGTCGGACCTGGTGGCCTACGTAGACGGCGGATGCCTGGGGAATCCCGGGCCGTCGGGCATTGGGGTGGTCATTAACGGCTGCGCCGATGGTCCCATTCGCATCGCCAAGTGGATTGGACATCAAGACAACAATGTGGCCGAATACGCAGCGCTGATGGAAGCGCTGCAATATGCCGTGTCGCTGAAGGCACGGAAGCTGCACGTGTTTTCCGATTCGCAGGTGGTAGTAAAGCAGATGACGGGCGAATATACGTGCCGCAGTCCGCGTCTTTATTCATTGCATTGGACGTGCCGAAAGCTGGCGCGGTCGCTGAAATTTTCCATCTCGCACGTGCCGCGCGAGGATAACGCCGAAGCCAACGGGCTGGCCCAGACCGCGCTGCGCCGGAAGTTTCGATTGACCGCTCCTCGCGCACCTTTGTTCTAATACCTCCGCGTGTCGAATTTCTTGACACCGTACCCGCTGCGAGCGAGACTCCAAGTATTGCATCCTTAGAATTTGGAATGAGTTAGCGGCGGCCGGAAGCGCCCTCGGCACGCCCTGACTCAGGCACGCGCGCCATGGAAGAAGTAGAAGAACACTCGACGGTCGAGCCGGCGCCGGCGACTGCACCCGGGCCGGTAAACGGCTCGAAAGTCGAATTGAATGCGGGGCCAACAGTGCCGCAGCAGACAAAGCTGCTGCGGGAAGACGCGCGGGCCGAAATCATGCAACCGGAAAACGGAACTCGGAACACACCCAGCGTCTCAGCGGCCCTTGCCGCGGCCAATGCGGCGGGCAGCGGATCGCGGATGAATTTTCCTGCGGACGATGGCGGACGCTCGCTGGCGGAAATGGCGCATCGCGATCTCGATGCCGCGCTGCAGTTGCTCGCCGATCGCGCGCAGTACATTACCGGCGCGAATGGGGCGGCGATCGCGCTGCGCCGCGGTGGAAAGAACGACATGCTGTGCCGTGCCAGCACCGGGCCGAATGCGCCAGAGCTGGGAGCGCTGCTGTCGACCGAATTCGGATTGTCGGGTGAAAGCGTGCGCACCCGCCGCCCTCTGCGTTGCGACGATGCCGAGCGCGACGCGCGGGTGAATCGCGAAGTCTGCCGGCAGCTGGGAATCGCGTCGGTGGTCGTGATGCCGGTCGTGAATGATGACGAGGTGCTGGGCGTCTTCGAACTTTTCTCGGGCAAAGCAAATGCCTTCGGCGAGCGCGATCTCTCGGCTCTGCAGCGGCTCAGCGAAATGGTTGAAACTGCCGTCAAGCTGGCGCGCGCGGCGGAGAGCGTACCGCAGCGGCTGAAGGCGGATGTGGTTTCGGTTGCGGAGAGGGCCGACGAGGAAATCCTAGATCCGGAGAACGTGGCTCCGCAGAGCTTCGCTCCGGAAACCTTGGCCAGTCAAGCCGCAGAATTTTTGTCCGATGAAGATCTGGATGCCGAGATCGTCGACGCGGCACCCTCCGTTGAAGTTGTGGAATTGCGAGCGCTGGAAGTCACGAACAAGGTCGCGCCGGAAGCTGCGCCGATCACGAGTTCGAAATCCGTTCCAGAAGTTAGCGCTGCTTCTGCACCGCAGATCACGCCCAAGCCTAAAGTTTCGGAGCCGATGAAGCCCGAAGCGCCGAAAAAAGTGCTGTTCTGGACGGCGCCGTTGCGTCCGGTTGAAGATGCTGACAAGTTTGCTGAGGCCGACCAGAGCCACGTTCCGCCGGTGCTGAGAGATCTGCGGAAGTGTCAGGCGTGCGGCTTTCCGGTATCGGCGGGGCGCCTGCTTTGCGTGGAGTGCGAGGAAAAGAAGTGGCGCGGCCAATTGAGGCCGCAGGCATCCCGGCAGACGGCGAGTGCGGGGGCTGTCGGGGCGAAATTGGCGGCGGTTCCCACCGTGGCGGCTACGTCGAATGCGCCTTTGGCGGCAAATTCCGCCACGCCGGCGCCGCGAGCGTTTGCCGCAGCGGCTCAGGCTGCTCCGTCGATCCCGCCGGCGATTCCGCGAAAGAGCCCTCAGAGCGCCAGTGTTTCAAACGCGGCGGTTCCGGCAATCTTGCCGAATGGCACTGAAAATAAAGTAGTTGCGAGTGCTTCCACGCCGGAAGTCAAGGAAGAGCCAAAGCCAAATGCCGGCGAAGCGGGATCGCCTATGCCGATGTTCAGCGCTGGGCTCCCATCTTCGCAGTCGTGGTTGTCCGCCAATAAATACGTTCTCGGGGCCCTGCTGGTTGTGGCCGCCGTCGTCGCCGGAGTCTTTCTGCTGCGCTAGGGGGCGTTCGGAGGAAAGCCTTTCGTCTCCCATTTTGGCGTCAGCATGGTCCCGGAAACCCTTGACAACACAGGCAATTCTGCTAGAGTGCGGAGGAAGGCTTGGAAACCACGAAACATCCCGCAGGTGCCGAAGATATGAAGAATGTTTATGAGGTATTGCGGCAAAAAGAAATGGAACTAACCCGTTTGGAGAAGGAAGTGGAAGCGCTGCGGTTGGTGGCTCCGCTGCTCTCCGAGGAAAAAGAATCGGTGTCGGATATGGTGAAACCGGCGCTGGCTACAGCGGTCAACGGGCCGCAACCGACGGCGCGGATATCGGTTCCGGCGGCGTCATCGATTCCCGCGCCGCAGCCCATGCGCGCGGCGGGATGGGAAGACACCGCGAAACGGTGGCCGTAATCGTTTAGAAAGCCATTCCGGCGATTCCTCGCGTCTGCTGGCGCGAGACACTTGAATTTTCCTGGCCCGGGATTTCTCCCGGGCCGTTGTGTTTGTGAAAGCCGGCAGAATGGCGAGTCAGCGCAGTGGCGAGCGGAACGTCGAGACGGATCAAAGCAAATCTTGCGGCGAGGAAGTGACGTGAGTCTTCTGAACAAAGTTTTCGCGCGCCAGCCGTCGAAAGGCGACTTCGCGAGGTTGGCGATGCGAGCTTTCGAGCAGGCGGGTGTGGCAGGGCTGGAGTATGAGGAGGCGGAATTCACTCTCAAGCGCCCAGGGCAGAACGTCACCATATTTCTGCATAACTCTTACGCGAATTACTGCAGTGTCCGGCGAAGCGAGCGCCACAAAGTGATTGCCGAACTGGTCGCCGGTCTTGGCGTGCTCCCCGAAGTTCCCCAGCACTTTGCTCGCGCCAAACACCACGTGATGCCCGTGGTGCAGAGTGCGACCGCTCACGGCCTAACCAAGCTGATGGCGAGTAAGCAGAGAGAGGATCCCGGCCTGGAGACGGAATTCAATGTTTTTGCCGGGGAACTGCTGGTTGGCCTTGCCTATGACACCGAGCACAGCATCACGACAGTGAACGGCAATAGCCTGATTGAATGGGGGGTCACTCTTGAGGAAGCTCTCGCCGTGGCGAGAGAAAACCTGTGGGACAGGACCGATCCCAATCGCTTCGCCGGGCGAGGCGGCGTCTACTGGGGCGAGTGGCACGATTCCTACGACAGCTCGCGAATCCTGCTGACGGAATTCATTTATCGGCTTTCGGTGGATGGCGATCCGGTGGCGTTTGTTCCCAACCGCGATGCCATCTGGGTCACGGGAACCAAAAACACGGAAGGGTTGCGGGCGGTGCTGAAAGCGGGCGCGGAGAGCCATTTCCGCCAGGGACATCCGATCTCGCCGGATTTGTACGTGCTGCAAGACGGGATCTGGAATATGTACCTTCCGGAAGAATCGGAGTCGCTGGAGATCTGGACATCGATGCGGCGCAGGCGCGACGGCCTCGACTACGCGCAACAGAAGGAACTGTTGGACCAACTGTACGAGAGCGAAGAAACCGATGTCTTCGTCGCCAACTTCACCATCTTCACGCGCGAGGACGGCAGCAATTTCAGCGCGTGCGTCTGGCCGAAAGACGTTGACTCGTCTTTGCCTCAGGCGGAAGTCATCGGTCTTGTGGTCGATGACGAGAGCCGAGACAGCTTCATGGTGCCGTGGGACAAGGCGGCCTCGGTTGTGGGAGATCTTCTGGAAGAAGAGCCGGGGCTGACGCCGGTGCGCTACCGGGCGCGGCAGTTTCCCAGCGATGCGCAGATTGCGCAGCTGCGGCAACTGGCGTTCTGAAAAGTCGTCTGGTGAGTGCCGAACGCCTGCCCCCGGGTCGTTTTCCGCTGAAAGCGATTCGCTGAGCGCCGTCTCGCAAAAAACAGGCACGTGAAAATCAAGCGCCGCGCGGCGAATCAACGTGCCGTTATTTCGCGTAGTGCGGCCAGGAGACGGTCGACTTCATCCGCGGTGTTGTAGTGCACCAGGCCGATGCGCAGGAAGCCGCCGGACTTTTCCACGTCGAGATGCTCGGTGAGATTCAGCGCGTAGTAATTTCCATCCCAGGTGAAGATGCTGCGCTCGCCGAGCTTGGTGGCGAGTTCGAGAGGCGTGCGGCTCTCGATTCTCAGAGCGACGGTGCCGCAGCGCTGGCGGAAGCACGCCGGATCGGTGATGCCGTAGACTTTAAGCCCAGGAATTTTCTTCAGGCCGGCCATGATGCGCTCGAGCAAGCCGCGTTCGTGTTCGTGAATGGCTTGATACGCGGCTTCAATGGCGGCGCGGCGCGTCGGTATCGGGGGTCGAGCTCCAGGATTCCCATCCTTCGAAAACGGCGAAGGGTGCGGCAAACGGCCGAGGTCGGCAAGGTATTCCACGCATGCCGCGATGCCGGCGATGGATTCGTGCTGCATCGTGCCCCACTCCCAGCAGTTGGGTATCGCGTTTGTGTTTGGGCGAACTTTGTAAGGGCGCAGGTGCTTCAGGTGTTCGCGCTTGCCGAAGAGCACGCCCATGTGCGGGCCGAAGAATTTGTAGGTCGAGCAGACCAGGAAATCGCAATCGAGCGCGGCGACGTCAATCAGCCCGTGGGGAGCGTAGTGAACGGCGTCGACGTAGGCGAGTGCGCCGGCGGCGTGGGCGAGGCGCACGATTTCCTTCACCGGATTGATCGTACCGACCGCGTTGGAGGCGTATCCCACCGCGACCAGCCTCGTCTTCGAATTGATTTTCGACGCCAAGTCGTCCAGGTCGAGCGTGCAATCTTCGTCGTGAATCTCGGCCCAGCGAACGGTGACGCTGCGATCGTTCTTTTGGCAGTCTTCCGCCATGGCGAGCCACGGGGAAACGTTGGCGTCGTGATCGAGGCGCGTGACCACGATTTCGTCTCCGGGCTTCAGGTCGCGGCCGATCGCGCGGCTCATGGCGAAAGTGAGCGAAGTCATGTTCGGGCCGAAGACGATTTCGTCGGCGCCGCAGTGCAGGAAGTCGGCCATCGCGGCGCGGGCTTCGGCGATCATGGCGTCGGTGCGGCGGCTGGTCGCGTAAGCACCGCCGGTATTGGCGTTGTCGCGGCGCAGGTAGTCGGAGATGGCATCGATGACGCGCTGCGGCACTTGCGTTCCTCCCGGACCGTCGAGGAAGGCGGCGGGATGTCCGTTGACAGTTTGCGCGAGGGATGGGAACTGCGCGCGGATGGAGGTCAGGTCGAGGGCGGGAGTCATGGCTTCAGTCGTCGGCATGGCAATCAATTTTTATCACGTTCGCGGGGAACTGGTTACGTTTCTGAGGACAAGACGTCTCAGTGAAGTCGGCTGACATCCGTGAAAAATATCTTAACAACATCGCAGTGTGTTTGTGCGATCGCGGCCATGGTTGCGGTCGCTGTTTTGGCGGGGGCCGGCTCAACGCCGGCGGTGCCGGGAAAGCTTGTTGACTTGGGCGGACACAGACTCCACGTGAACTGCGTGGGCAAAGGAACTCCGACGGTGGTTGTGGAGAATGGGTTAGGAGATTTTTCATTTGATTGGATCCTGGTGCAGAGAAAAGTCGCGACTTTCACTCGCATCTGCACGTACGACCGCGCGGGATACGCGTGGAGCGATGCTGGTCCTAAGCCGCGCACGTTTGCGCAGATCAATCTAGAACTACGCGATGGGCTGGCAAAGTTGGGAGAGCGAGGCCCGTTCGTGCTGGTGGGCCATTCGTATGGCGGGCCAGTCGTGCGGAATTTTGCCGCGACCTATGCGGGCGAAACGGCGGGAATAGTGCTCGTCGATTCCGCGTTCGAAGGACAGAGAGTGGGTATTGGCGGCGGTAAAACGATGAGGCTTGGGGAAGGCGTAAAGGCGGTGAGCATCCCGGCAGCTCGCGAAGAGATGAAGGAGTCGGACAAACCGGCGGCGCGCGAAAGAAGTGCGGACGAAAGCGTGCAGCCGCTCGATGCGATGTACAAGGTTCTCCCGACAGCGGAGCAGAATTTGCAACTCTGGGCGCAGGCGCTGCCCGGGATTGAAGATGCGGAGAACAGTCAGCGCGAGTGGTCAGGAGAATATTTTGCGAAATGGCTCGCGAAACCGCAGGCGGGAACGCTGGGAGCGATTCCACTGATTGTGTTGACCCGCGCGGAAGGTGGATACGACAACACGCAGGATGTCCCGGCGGCGCAAATGGAGAAAGAGCGCAAGGAGGGCCAGGCGAAGCTGGCGCTGCTCTCAACGAACAGCCAACAGATTATTGTGCAGAGTGGACACAACATGGAGTTGGAGGCGCCCGATAACGTGGCGGCCGCTATTCGTCAGGTGGCCGAGGCAGTGCGGCGTCACGCGAAACTATAGAGGCAGGAAACGATAGAGATGTTTACGCGCCGCGCCTCATGCGGCCTTGAATCCCGACTCGTGCACGGGCGTCGAGCGCGCCGCCGAAAGGCTGGGGCTACCGCGTTACAGCTCTGACAAAATCCGCCAGAAGTCCGTAGGCGGTTGCATAAAGACCGGGATTTTCTTCGGTGACGGCGAGGCCGGGGAAGATATCTGTTTCGAAATAAATGTAGGATGACGTACCTGTGATCCTGGCCATGGGCGACGTGGCCAGGATTTTTTCCGGAGCGACGCTGGCCGTCACCTTGGCGTGCGCGCCATCGCCTTCGCGCCGGGCGCGGCAGACTAGTTTGAAGGGCCAGCCGTCTCGTTTCGCGTTGCGGAGAGCTCGCGGGGTGAGGTCGCGGATGCCTTCGCGGGCGATTTCTTCCAGACGAACGGGAACGTCCATCAGAACCGTGATCAGCGCAGCTGTTTTCGCGGCGGCGTCCCAGCCATCGATGTCGTGAGTCGCATCGGTTTCGGCGACGCCCAGGGCTTGCGCTTTTTTCAGCGCCTCGTCGAAGGTGAGCCCGTTTTCCATTTCACTCAGGATTACGTTGGTAGTCGAATTGAGGATTCCGTGGAAGCCCTGCAGATGAACCGTAGGCAATTGGTGAAACAGAGAAAAAATCGGGACGCCGTCCATCACAGTGGACTCGAAGAGGAATTTTTTCCCGCGCGCGACGGCCAGGTCGCGAAGTTCGCGATAGGCGTGGACGATGGGGCCCTTGTTGGCGGTGATGGCGTGGGCTCCGTGGTCGAGGGCCGCGCGGATGTGATGGACGGCGGGCTGTCCAGTTTCGACGTTGAGCGATGTGGCTTCGAAGAGGACGTCGGCTTGTGCAGTGTCGAGCCACGAGCGAACGCCTGGGTCTCTGAGTAGCCGGAGCCCGGGATCTGCCGGCGTCAAGTTGGCGGCGCCAACGCCGCTCGCTTTCAAATCAAGCCCGTTTGGATCGGCAATCCATCCCAGACGACGAGAGGCGATGCCGGTAATGCGGAACGCGATGCCGTGGCGCTCACGGAGTTCCTGCGCGCGATCTTCGAGCAGGCGGACAAGCGTGCGGTTGACATTGCCGAAGCCGAGAAAGCAGAGATTGCAGTTCCGGATGGGAAGAACCCTCTAGCCGGGAATGATAACCGATGCGGACCGAAGATATTTTATGGCCCTGCAAACAGCGCGAGGCAGTCGCGCGGCTCGCCCAGATGGTTCGCTGCGCGCAACTAGCGCAGGCTCAGGAGGACAAGTCTTCTTATCCCATCACGGTAGCGTGTTCCGGCATGATCTTGTAGAGCACGCGAACTTCGCCGGGCTGGCTGTAAGGATACTTGTCGACGCCCAAATATTTTTTAGCCATCTTGTCGATGTGGGCGGCGGCGCCATCTTCGGTAATCTCGACCACACGGCCGCGAACTTCGAGATAGCGGTAAGGATTCTCCGGATCGATGATGGCCAGGGAGACGCGCGGGTCGCGGCGCACATTGCGGTCCTTCTGCCGTCCTTTGGCGGAGTTGAAGATCACGTGCTCGCGGTCAAAGTCGCACCACACGGGCGTGACTTGCGGACTGCCATCGGGCATCAGCGTCCCCAGGCTGGCAAAGGCCCGCTTCTGAAAAAGATCGCGGTACTTCTCGGGGATAACTTGCGGCATAGGAGCCTCCAGGAAAATGAATTGCCTCCGCATTATAGCCGCTGGATGAGTGTCGGACGTTCGCGAATGCAGGGCTCTCTTGTCCTGTCGCTGGTTCAGGGGCTCGAATTCAGGATGTGCCGGCTTTCGTTTAGAATGGCCGCCTGCAAAATCCGATGCAAAAAAACAGGATGGATTTTGGGGAATCTCATGACTCGATTGCGTCGCAATTCCGCTTTGCATTTTCTGCTTCTCATGTTGCTGATCGTGGCGTCATCGGCGGGTCCATCGCTGGCGGCGAGCGAGACGGCGCAGAAATATCCACCGACGATTGTGTTCATGACCGACTTCGGCGTGGTCGACGATTCGGTGGCGCTGTGCCGTGGCGTGATGTACGGCATTATGCCCGATGTGCGCATCGTCGACCTGACGCACGAGGTCACGCCGTTTTCGATTCGCGATGGCGCGCGGTTTCTCTATGGCGCGACGCCATATTTTCCCGCGGGCACCGTGTTTGTAGTGGTGATTGATCCGACCGTTGGCAGCACGCGCAAGGCGATTGTGGCACGCTCGAAGCGCGGGCAATATTTTGTGCTGCCCGATAACGGTCTGCTGACGCTGGTCGAGCAGCGGGACGGGATCGAAGCCGTTCGCGTAATTACGAATCCCGAGTGGATGATTGGCAGCAAACTTTCGTCGACATTTCACGGGCGCGACATTTTTTCGCCCGTGGGGGCGCACATGGCGCGGGGCGATGACTGGACGACGGTCGGTCCAGAGATGCCAGTGCAGGACCTCGTGCGGCTGAAGTTGAAGACGGCCGTGCTCGATGAGCACGGGCTGACCGCAACCGTGATCGCGACGGACGGCCCATTTGGAAACCTCGTGACCAATGTCGATGCGGAGGATTTTCTGAAGCTGGGATACGAGCATGGGCAGGAAGTCCCGGTGACCCTGGGCGGCAGGGAAATGAAAATCAAGTTCGTGAGGACGTTCAGCGACGTGCCGCTCAATCACCCGCTGCTCTATATTGACTCGCGCGGGCGACTGGCGATGGCGGTAAATCAGAATAGTTTCGCGGCGACCTACGGCATCAAGCCGCCCGTCGAATTTGTGATTCCCAGGGCGAAATGAGAAGCCTGCGGCCTAGGTACCTTCAACATCTTTCGCTACGCGCGGCAGCACGGCGCGAAGCAGAGACTCGAAGGTGACCCTTACGCGCTCGCCGGTTTCCATGACTTCGGCATGAGAGAGCGGCCGCTCGAGAATTCCCGCGGCCATGTTGGTGACGCACGAAATCGCGAGCACTTTCATTCCCATGTGGCGCGCGGCAATGACTTCGGCGGAGGTCGACATGCCGACAAGATCGGCGCCGACTCTCCGCAAGTATTCGATTTCCGCCGGAGTCTCATAGCTCGGGCCGAGCAGAGCGGCGTAGACGCCTTCCTCAAGAATGACGTTGAGTTTGCCGGCTTCTTCGCGGGCGATCGCGCGAAGGTCCTTGGCATAGGCCTGCGTCATGTCGGGGAAGCGTACGCCGAAGCGGTCGTCGTTCGGACCGACCAGAGGATTTGTTCCCTGCAGATTAATGTGATCGCTGATCAGCACGAGCGCTCCCTGCGCGTAGCCGAGATTGATGCCGCCGGCGGCATTGGTGAGAATGACGGCGCGAACGCCCATGCGGCCGAAGACGCGAATGGGAAACGTCACCTCCTGCGCTGAATATCCTTCGTACTGATGAACGCGGCCCTGCATGGTGGCGACCGGCACGCCGCCCGCGTTGCCGATGACCATGCGGCCGGCGTGTCCGATGGCAGTGGATTGCGGGAACGCAGGAATCTCGGCGTACGGAACGCGCGTGGCGCCGGTCAGAGAATCGGCGAACGCGCCCAGGCCGGAGCCGAGCACGAGAGCAATCTTCGGGCGAAGGGGAGTACGCGCGAGGATGAACTGTGCGGCGGAATCGGCGAGCGTGAACGGATCGGGCATCGGCTTCGGAAACTATATAGGGCGAAATCAGAACTTTTTTTCGAACTGAGCGAACGCGCCTTCCAGCCTCCATTGCTCTCTCGCGCGTTCGTTGACGGAAAGAAACTGTGAACATGCGGCCGAGGGGTTTGCCGCGCCCACCATGTCTCCCGCGCAAGCCGCGACAGGGCGAAAGACAATTTTCGTGACCGCCCAAAGACTTTCTCCGGGCAGAAAGCTGTGTTCAAGGCTCTGTCGCGTCATGCGCTTCAGGTCTGCGTAGGGCAAGTGATATCCGTCGACGGCGCGGAAATATTCGTGCGTCATGTCGGAGCGGGCCACGCCCTCGTCATCGGTCGAAATTGCGACCGGCACGCCGTATTTCATATAGACCGGCAGGGGATGGTCGTCGCCGCTGATGTTGAGGATCTGATCGTTGGAAGTCAGGTTGATCTCGACCAGCACATTACGTTCAGCCATTTCTTTCATGAGACCGAGTGGATCTTTTTCCAGCATGACGGAGACGCCGTGTCCGATGCGTTCCGCGTGGCCGCGCTCCACTGAGGCGCGGATGTGAAAGGCCAGGTCCTCCGGCTTCACCAGCCCCATGGCAAGTTCCCCTGCGTGCAGGCTGATGTGGACCTTGGGATAAATGCCGTGCAGGTAATCCATCATGGCCATGTGCGCGTTGAAGTCGTGGATCGGCACGTACCAGTCTTCCGGCATGACAAGATTCAGGCCGACAAATTGAGGATCGGAAGAGGCGAGTTCGAAACCGAGCAGGATTTGCGCGAACACCGCCTCACGCGGCAATCCGCGGAGAACTTGATACAGATAACGGACGGTGACGGTGCATCCCGGTTCGGCGTCGAGCGCGCCGCATTTCATTTCGCGGTTCGCGCGGGCTTGGTCCGCGGCGAGCGTCTGGCTGGTGGCCGCGGCGATCTGTTTGAGGCCCCCGGCGAGCAACTTGTCACGCATTTTGGCGAAGTCGCTGTCCCAGCCGAGCTTCATGGCGAGATCGGCCGCGGCGCCGCCATCGGCGGTGTGCATGTATTCGATATATTGCACATGCTCGCGGGCGGCGCGGTCGACGGTAGTGGCGACGCTTTCGGCGACGTGATTATGCGACGCGGGACCAAACTTGTCGAAAGCCGCGAAGAAGTGATCGTGGCCTGACTCATCGCCCGGGCGCCAGTTGCGCATGGACCACGCGTCGATGATCTGGTTGTAAAGAATCTGGTCGTCATAAGCGCAGCGAACCGCAGGCTTGGGCGTGTACTTTTCGCAGGAATCGCAGAGAGGGGCAATCAGCCGAGAAGTGGTGCGATCGATGCAGAAATTATCGGACGCGGCGAAGTCAATCAGATCCTCGGCATAGATGGCGCCGTCGAGGTGATTGTGCAGGTCGCCGCCTTTCGGCATGTCATGCAGGAAGGCCAGCAGGAGCGACGGTTGCTTGCGCACCGAGTCGAGATAGCGCGCCGTCCTCTGCTCGGCGGTTTGCGCGCCGGCGAACGTAGAAAGAAGAAGCGCGATCACACTGCGACGAAACAGCAGCCGGATGGTCAGGCGCAAAGCAAGCCTCCACGAAATCGGGAACGGGAATTGTAATCGGTATATCGCTGTGCGCGCCATTACCGTAAGCACTCTGCTACATTGTTTTCTTATGCCGCAGGTTTCCAGCAAGCCCAGCCGAAGTTTTGCCAGCGACAACAATGCCGGAGTCCATCCGGAAGTGCTCGAAGCGGTCGCGCGCGCCAATCAGGGACACGTCGTTGCGTACGGGGACGACGCTTACACGCGCTCGGCGATCGCGAAGTTTGAAGAACACTTCGGCGCGGGCATAGCCGTTTTCTTTACCTTCAACGGCACCGGCGCCAACGTCCTCGGATTGCAGGCTCTCACCCGGCCGTATCATGCCGTTCTCTGCAGCGAGTATGCCCACATCTATTGCGACGAATGCGGCGCTCCGGAAAAGCATACCGGTTGCAAGCTGATTCCCCTGCCGCATCACGACGGCAAGGTCACGCTCGAAGCCGTGCGGCACGCGTATCACGGCATTGGCGACCAGCATCACGTGCAGGCGCGCGTCATTTCCATTACGCAATCCAGCGAAATGGGGACGGTCTACAAACCGGAAGAAATTCAGGCGCTCGCTCGCTTTGCCCACGAGCACGAGATGTATCTGCACATGGACGGCGCCCGCGTCAGCAATGCTGCGGTCAGCCTCGGACAGACGCTTCGCCAGGCCACGCGCGACCTCGGCGTCGACGTGTTGTCATTCGGCGGCACGAAGAATGGAATCATGGGAGGCGAAGCGGTGGTTTTCTTCGAGCGCAGCCTGAGCTCCGATTTTCTCTACCTGCGCAAGCAAGGGATGCAGCTGGCTTCGAAGATGCGGTTTATTGCCGCGCAGTTTGAAGCTCTGCTGACCAACGATCTGTGGCGCCACAGCGCCGAACGTTCCAACCGTATGGCGCGAGTACTCGAAGCCGAAATGCGGAAGATTGCGAAAGTCCGGATCGCATGGCCGGTTGAGGCCAATGGCGTCTTCGCGCAGATTCCGCGTCCGGCGATCGAGCAGATTAAGCAGCAGTACTTTTTCTATCCCTGGATCGAAGAAGAGAACATCGTGCGCTGGATGTGCTCTTTCGACACGACCGAGGAAGACGTCAAGGAGTTCGCCAAGGTGGTCGCCGAGGCCGTGGGACGGTGATCCGAAGTGCCTTCCGGGCTATTGCTTTTTAAGCCATTTTTGATAAATTGACGATTCCCCTGCCGAATGTGTCGGCCGCTCGCTCAGGAGCTCTCATGATCCGCAAGTGGTTCAGTACTTTGGGTTTAGTGGTCGTGGCTGCCGTGCTGCTCGCGCTATCGAGTTGCGCCCGCAGCCAGCAGTTGGTGTCGATTTCGCTGCAGCCCACCGGCGGGTTCGTCTTCGAGGGGTACAACGCTGCCGGCCAGTTCACTGCCTTGGGTAGCTACATTCATCCGCCCGAGACCAAGGACATAACAGACAAGGTCGTTTGGACCCTCGACATCGCCAACTTCGGGACGATCACACAGCAGGGGCTCGTAACCTACACCCGCACGGACGGTTGCGGCAGCGGGTTGGTCACAGCGACCTATACCGCCAGTGACGGGAATGTGGTGGAAGGTACCGCTCCGGTCTCAGGCGCGAACAACAGCAGCGCAAGTTGTCAGTGAGCGGCGTTTCCTAGTCCTGCGGTCCTCAGTCTTCTTGCAGTAGCTTGCCCAGCGTAGGTTTGTGCTTCTCCGGTTTCTTCTTCTTCTCGACAACGATCTTTTCGGCCGGCGGCGCGCCCACGCGCTCGCGGGCCAATTCCTTCACCGCAGTGACGGCTCGAAAGCGCTTCTTTTTCGTTTTCGGGGACATGCCGTTCGCCTCACCGCCTTCTGAAGCGAGTGTAACCCGAGCTTCACGCTGAGCCGGTTTACGACTCGTGTGCGCCTGCAATATGCAATAATTCCCGGGTGGGGTGCTGAGCGCCGGGAGCGGATCAACGTATGGAAGAGCGCGATTTTTTTGACGAGCGGCAGGAGAAGAAGCCGGCGTCGCTGAATTGTCCCCACTGCCATCAGTCGGCCGAGTACGAAGTGACCTGGGTGGTGCGCACCAAGAAGCGTCAGCTTCCCGGACGCGCCGACGAACGCGACCGCGCCCGCTTCGCCAAGGCGCGCTCCTACATGCTGCGCAAAGATGATCTGATGGCCTGCAAGAATATGCGCTGCCGCAAGCGGTTTGAGATTTCGGGAGTGCAGTCGGTGGTGTTTACAGAATAAGCCCAACGAAAGTACATGGGTCCCTTCGCTCCAACCCCAATGATAGAGCGTGTACGAGGGGCTAGATCAGGCCTGGTTCGGGCACGTACTCGGGCGTGAGGACTGCCGGCAATCCTTCCAATCCAGCCTTCGACGCCTCGCCTTCGGCGAAGGCGATCATCTCTTTTTCCCGCTCCGGCGGCAGTGGATGGCGTTCGTAGGCGGAAATCAGTTCTTCGACCCGCAGCCGAGCGCGCTCCAAAATGCCGGGTGTCGCGCCATCCATGCTGGCAAGGCCGCGGTCAATGACTGCCGAAGGGAAGTGCTGCTCTTTGCGAAACAGGGCGCGCGTTTCTTTCAGCTTCAGGAAGTCGCCGTGCAATCCCGTCTGCGCGAACATGGCCACGGCCAGGGAATCGGTGCGCGGCTCGATGCCTTCTATCAGGCGCTGGGCCGAGGCGATGGCTTCGGCGTCGATGACCAGCTTTTCGACGCTGTGACACGCCAGAAAATCAAGCATGCCCGCACCGGAAATCATATTGATTCCGGCCAGCGCTCCCAGAACGGCCGACATGCCGCTTTCCATTTCCACCTGCGCATCGATCACGCAGCCATCGCCGGCGACCATGTAGGCGTGCGTCGGCAGGCCGAGATACTTTCCGACTTCGGCGCAAGCCACGTCGAGCATGACGGTTTCGATCGCGCCCATGGGAGTCTTTCCGGTGCGCATGTCGAAAATGGCCGGCGCGGCTCCCCAGACAATCGGCGATCCGGGCTGCGCGAGCTGATGAATTGCGATGCCGCTGATGCACTCGGCGGCGTGTTGCACCACCGAGCCAGCGAGGGTGACGGGAGCCGTCGCACCGGCCAGCGGCATGCTGACGATTTCCGCCGGAATGGCCGCTCGCGCCAGATCGACGAGGTTTTGCGACGCAAACTCCGACCAGTTCAGCGGCGGCGACGGGCACACATCGAAGATGGCGCGCGGCTGGTTGCGCAGCGCTCCGCGGCCGCCACTCTCGATCGCAAGCAGCTCGATCAGCGTGTGCAGACTCGCGGCGGAAAACGCTCCAGTGACCACCGGCTTTTTTGAGTACCACAGCACCAGCAGCAAGCGATACCAGTCACCGATTTCCGCCGGTACATCGTTGCAGACCATTGCGGTCGACTGCGCGGCAAATTGCGGCAGCTCTTCCGTCACTTGCACAAGCCGCGCCAGATCGGCGGCCACGGCCGGACGCGGCTGCTGCGTTTCGGAATCGAGGATGTTCAGGCACGAGGAGCCGGGATCGAAGTGCACGTCATCTCCGCCATAGCGAACCGCGGGCCGCCCGCTGCGATCATAGAGACAGAACCCGCGTGGCGCGAGATCGAGCAACCGGCGCGCCAGCGCTTCGGGAATGTGCGCGACGCCATCTTTCACCGTGATGCCGGCAGCCCGCAGCATCTCGGTCACCGAGGATGCGACCCGAACGCCCGGATCCTCGAGCAAGTGGAAAGCTTCTTCGAGAATCCGCTCGATGAGCGCTTGGTCGAGCAGCTGGAATTTCGGTCTCATACCGGCTCCGCGGCGGTAGCTTGCGACTTCTGCTGCATCAGTTCCTGCGCCAGGGCGACCGCGCTCATGGCGTCTTTCGCGTAACCGTCCGCGCCGATCTCATCCGCCCAGCGGCGGGTCACCGGCGCGCCTCCGACGATGACTTTGATTTGTGGGCGCAGTCCAGCTTTTGCCAGGGCTTCGATCACGCCTTTCTGGTTGCGCATGGTCGTGGTCAGCAGCGCGGACACGCCGACAATATCGGCATGGAGTTCGCGGGCTTGAGCGGCAAACTTCTCACCCGGGACATCGACCCCGAGATCGTGCACGCGGAAACCATGGGCCGTGAGCAGCGTGCCAACCAGAATTTTTCCGATTTCGTGAATGTCGCCTTTGGTCGTTCCTAATATCACCACGCCGGCCATGGGGCGTTCCGTGCCGAGCTTCTTCAGTTCGGGATCGAGCACCGCCATAGCAGCACGCATGGCTTCGGCCGAGGCCATCATGTCGGGGAGGAACATCTGTCCGCGGGCGAATTGCTCACCGACATCGTGCATGCCCGGAACATAGCCGATGTTGATGGCGTCGATGGGTGCGATGCCGGCAGAGACCGCCTGCTGAGCGAGCCCGGAAGCCGTGTCGGGCGCGCCGTCGATGATGCTCTGCCGCATGGCGGAGAAGGTGTCGTCTGGCATAAGAGCCTCTGGGCCATGCTGACCGAGGCGGTGGAGGGGAGTCTGTGACGAAAATCACAAAGAGGCGACCGCAAGGCCTCACCCCATCTTCCTCCCGCGCGCTGACTCATTTATACTTAGCGGTTTGCTCATAGCTTCCTGACGCCGTAAGGCGAGGAGTCTTACTCTTGAAAATCCTGGTTTGCATGAAGCAGGTGCCGCAGAAAGACGCGCCGCTCAAACTGAACGAAACCGGCGCGTGGATCCGCGAAGACGTTTCCTACGAGGTCAACGAGCCCGACGCCTATGCCCTCGAAGAGGCTCTGCGCCAGCGGGAAAAGCACAAAGGAGAGGTTGTCGTCATTACCAGCGGCCCGGCTCGCGCCCAGCAAGTGCTGCGCGAAGCGCTGGCCAAGGGCGCCGATCGCGCCATACATCTGGAAGACGACAAATTCGTCGGACTCGACGCCTTCAACACGGCGAAAGCCTTTGCGGCGGCCATCAAAGATGAGCAGTTCGATCTGATCTTCACCGGCCTGCAATCCGACGATTACGGCTACGCGCAGACGGGCGTGATTCTTGCTGAACTGCTCGGCTGGCCGCACGCGACGATCATCATGCAGATCGAAAAAACCGACAGCGAGATTCGAGTGAAACGCGAGCTCGAAGCCGGATATTTTCAGTTTGTCGACATGCCGACGCCGGCCGTACTGACGATTCAATCGGGCATCAATAAGCTGCGCTACGCGACGCTGATCGGCATCAAACAGGCTAAAAACAAGCCGCTGCGGAAAGTGGCTCTGGCGGAAGTGCAGTCGGCCATCGGAGACAATCTGCAGAAGATCGAGCGCCTCTACGTTCCGCAGAAAACAAAAAAGACGGAGTACATCGACGGCTCGTCGGCCGAAATCGCGAAAAAGCTGGTGGATAAACTGCGCAACGAGTTGCGAGTGCTGTAGGAATTTCTATGGCAGGACAGCGGCGGGCTGTCCGGCTGAGCGAAGCTCGGCAGGTTTTTGGAGAAGCCAGGAGTTAATAACTTAAGAGCTGACTTATGCCCGATACCATCCTCGTCGTCGTCGAACAGCGCGAAGGCAAACTGAATCGCGTTTCGTGGGAAACCATTACTGCCGGGCAAGCGATTGCGGCAACAACCGGCTGGAGTCTCGAAGCGGCCGTCGTGGGCGGCAGCGTCGCATCCATTGCGGGCGAAGTCGCTGGCAAGAAACTCGGCAAGGTCTATTCGATCGAGTCCGCGAAACTCGAACCGTACACTCCCGACGCTTTCGCGGCAGCTCTGAAACAATTTCTCGCGTCGAAGCAGCCCAAACTCGTTCTCATGCCGCACACCTATCAGGTGCGCGACTTCGTGCCCAAGCTCGCGACTGCCATGGGACGCACCGTCATCAGCGACTGCATCGGGTTCAAGCACGAAGGCGGCAAGCTGGTTTTCACGCGCCAGATGTTTCAGGGCAAATTCGCCGCGGACGTGACTTTTACCAGTGATGCTCCGTGGTTCGCGACATTTCAAAATGGGGCGTTCCGGGGAGACAAGGCGGAGGCTGGAGCCAGCGCCGCTTCCGTCGAGACCGTAAACGTCGACATTGCCGACGGCGTGATCCGCAACAAGCCGCAAGAGGTTTTCAAAGAGGCCAAACAGGCAGTCGACCTCACCCAGGCGGAGATCATCGTGGCTGTTGGCCGGGGCATCAAAGAGCAGAAAAATATCGAGATCGCCAAGCAACTCGCCGATGCGCTCGGCGGAGATCTGGCGGCATCCCGTCCGATCTGCGACTCGGGATGGCTGCCCATGGATCGGCAGATCGGATCGTCGGGTCAGACCGTCGCGCCGAAGCTTTATCTGGCGCTCGGCATCAGCGGAGCGATTCAGCACATCGTGGGGATGAAGGGCTCGCGCGCCATCATCGCGGTGAACAAGGATTCAGAGGCCCCGATTTTTGAAATCGCGGATTTCGCCGTGGTGGGAAACCTGTTTGACATTGTTCCGCCGTTAATCGAGGAAGTGAAGAAAGCGAAGGGATAGTTTCGCGTCTCAAGGGTTCACGTTCCAAGGTTTCGTCGTCGACTTTCGGGAGGGCACTGTGAGCCATTCCTGTCGCGAATTGGTTGTAGGTCGGGAACTCTCGGGGATCGCTTCCTGAATTCGACGCGCAAGCAGAGATCGCGTTCGAACTGACGTTCTTCGGCAAAGCGAATTACGAATCGCTGATGCAAGAGTCATATCAAGTTGTGGGCCTGCTGAATCGGCTCATCGAGTCACTGCGGCCAAGCGTCCTCCGCAGAGCGTACATTCGGTTGAAATCTGGAAACGTGAAACCTTGAAACGTTGAAACCTGCCAATGCTGATTTTCCGCAAACCAATCGAAGGCGTGGAACGGCCGAAGATGCCGGCTGACATCGTTATTGTCGGGGGCGGACCGGCTGGCATGGCCTGTGCCTTACGGCTTTCGCAACTGATCGACGCGCACAATACCGCGCATCCTGACTCGCAGCTCAGCAAAGAAAATATCTACGTTCTCGAGAAAGCGCGAGAAGTTGGACAACACTGCCTCTCCGGTGCATTGCTCGATCCGCGGTCGATGCGCGAGTTGCTTCCCGGCTTTGAAAAAGAGGCGCCACTCGACGCCGAAGTCACGAAAGAAGCCGTTTATTTTTTCACCAAGAAATCTAAATTCAAGTTTCCCGTCACGCCGCCGTTCCTACGCGATCACGGCAACTACGTCATCTCGCTGAACAAGTTTGTGAAATGGCTCGGCGGCAAGGTCGAGGAGACTGGCATCACGATCTTCACCGGATTCGCCGGGGCGGAACTGCTTTTGGAGGGCGACCGCGTCAGCGGCGTCCGCACCGACGACAAGGGCGTCGACAAAGAAGGCCACCAGAAATCGAATTTCGAGCCCGGTTACGATCTGCAGGCGAAAGTCGTCATTCTTGCCGAAGGCCCGCGCGGATCCCTGACCAAACAACTCATTCAGAAATTCGATCTCGCGAAAAATGCGAACCCGCAGACCTACGGCGTCGGTGTGAAAGAACTCTGGGAAGTTCCCGCGGGCCGCATCGCCGCCGGTGAAGTGATCTACACGATGGGCTGGCCGCTGACGACACACGAATACGGCGGCGCTTGGATTTACGGCTCAAGAGATAATGTGGTTTCGCTTGGCTTCGTCACCGGACTCGACTATGCCGACCCGCGGCTCGATCCGCAGCGCGTGTTGCAGGAATTCAAGCAGCATCCATTCGTTGCCAAGCTGCTCGAAGGCGGCAAGATGATCCGCTACGGGGCGAAGTCGATGCCGTACGGCGGCTGGTGGGCGATTCCCCCCGTTTCGGGCAATGGATGGATGATTCTCGGCGACTCCGCCGGCTTCCTCAACTCCGCGCGCCTCAAGGGGATTCATCTGGCGATCAAGAGTGGCATGCTTGCGGCTGAGACGGCGTTTGAAGCTTTAACCAAAGATGACTCATCGGCCGCCACGCTCGGCGCCTTCCAGAAAAAAGTCGAAGCCAGCTGGATCAAAGAAGAGCTGTGGAAGGTCCGCAACCTGCATCAGGGATTCGAGCATGGAATGTTTGCGGGCATGTTTCACACCGGATTGCAGATGATCACCGGCGGCCGTGGCCTGCGCAACCGTTATCCGGCGAAGGCTGGTTACGAGAACATGCGCAAACTTGCCGATCTTCCCGCGAACGGCGGCGCGGAAGCGCATCTGCTCGGCCCTTACAAGGGCGATGGCAAGGTTACCTTTGACAAGCTGACCGACCTCTACCATTCAGGCACGAAGCATGAAGAAGATCAGCCTGCGCACCTGGTCATCCAGGACACGAACATTTGCAATGCAAAATGCGTGAAGGAATTTGGCAGTCCCTGCCAGAATTTCTGCCCCGCCAACGTCTACGAGATGGTCGACGACGCGAGCCAGCCGAATGGCAAGCGCATCAGCCTGAATCCGTCGAACTGCGTGCACTGCAAGACCTGCGACATCGCCGACCCGTACCAGATCATCACGTGGGTACCACCGGAAGGCGGCGGCGGGCCGAATTACGACGGCATGTAGTCTGCCATCCTCGGGCGCTCGCCCTCACGCCATGCCTTCCTCAGAACAGGTAGATCAGGTTCACCGCTCTGGTGAACTGCGTGTTGGTGAAGCCTGTGCCCTTCCGAAATGAATCGTGGTCCGACAGATCCTGGCGAAACTCGGCCCGGACGACGAATTTCCCATCCAGATGCCGGAACGCGGAGTCCACCCGGGAGAGCTTGGCAGAAAGAACATACTCGGGAGTCAACGTGAATCCACGCAGCGTTTGAGGCGTGCCGGTGCGGCTGCCGCCGATATCGGCGAAGACCTCACCGCGAAATGCAAGGGAAAACTGCTCGGTGAAATTGTATTTGGAATAACCTGCCAGACCTTTCCAGATGGCGTCACTTCCGTTCGCCGCGGCGTGATCTTCGTCGGCGTAGAGGCCATCGAACGCGAGGGTAAAACGCGGGACCACCTTCCATGCGCCCACCATTTCGTACAGGCTGCGCTGGTCGTGCGCGTCGTGGGGCCGCTCGGGGCCGTGAAGGAAAGTGAAGGACAGAGTCGTTGCCCGGGAAGTGACCGCCGTGAGTTGCCCGATGGCGGTTACGCCGCCATTGAGAGGAGTTACGGCGTCGCAACCGTTGGTGAGGAAAGCTGCGCCGGAGATCCGACTGCTGAACGAATAGCTGGCTTTCACGCCAATGTGGGTGAAAGGAAGGCCGTAGCCAAAGACAAAGCCGCGGCTGAAGTTGTCGTTGTATCCGTCGTAGCCGCCGATGACTTCGTAGCCGAAAGGGGTGACGAACTTTCCGGCATCAAAGCGAAGCCCTTTGCCAAGCGGCGCCACATAGCTTAGATAGAACTCCGGAATATCGAAGTGACGCGCGATGCCGGTGCTGGTGTCGCGAAACATTCCGTACGCCGCGGTGATCTCGGGAACGCCAGAGCCGGCGATCATGTTCAGGCGAAACCCGAACTGTCGGGACTCACTGACCGGATGCTGAATCACCAGTTGTGCTACATCGAGTTGGGGATCGTCATCGTTGAAGTCGAAGACGCGAAATTGATTCAAGCGCGGAACGGGAATGTTCGTGTTGTAGGTGTAAGAGAACGAGAGAAATCCGTCAATAGTTATTCCCTCCCACCAGGGAGTGCCGCGGACCGTATCGCCGGATGAAACGGGGACCGGATTGTTCTGCGCACATAAAAACCGGGGCGATGCAAGCATCGCCCCGGCGAACAAAATTCCGCAAATAAGACAGAGACGTGTGAATCTCTGCGCACTCATCCGTTTCTCGCGTTACTGCCGAACCGAGGCAACCAGCTTATGAACCACGTCCTCATCCGTGAGCTGTTCGTAAGCGTGCTCGCCGTGCAGCGACTCGTCGAGGCCAATCTCCTCTGACGTTTCACTGACCTTCACCGTGATGAACGCATCAATAATGCGCAGCATGGCGTAAGTGAACACGAACGCCCAGACCGAAGAGAACGTAACTGCTGTGACTTGTTTCAACAGAAACACCGGATCGCCGTAGAGCAATCCATTGGCGCCCTCGGGATTGAATTGCTTGGTGGCAAAGATGCCGAGCATGACGATGCCCAGGAATCCGCCGACGCCATGAACTCCCCAAACGTCGAGCGCATCGTCCCACTGCAGCTTGTTTTTCATTTCGACCGCGTAGTAGCAAATCACTCCGGAAACGATACCGATGATCACGGCCGTGGTCGGAGAAACGTAGCCTGCGGCCGGCGTTACGGTGGCCAGTCCAGCGACTGCGCCGGTGAGCAGGCCCAGGAACTTCGGCTTCTTCTCGTTGAGCCACGCGACCATCAGCCAGGCGACCGCGGCAAACGAAGCGGCGACATCGGTATTCAGGAAGGCCGTAGCGGTGACGGAATCCACGCGCATTTCGCTGCCCGCGTTGAAGCCGTACCAGCCAAACCACAGCAGACCCGTTCCCAGAGCCACCAGCGGAATGCTGTGCGGCCCGCGATCCTGCACGCGGCGCTTGCCCACGTAGATCACCGAAGCCAGGGCTGCAATTCCGGCAATGTTGTGCACGACAATGCCGCCGGCAAAGTCTTTTACGCCCCATTGCTGCAGAAATCCTCCGCCCCACACCATGTGAACGAACGGGAAGTAGACGAAGGTCAGCCAACCGGTCAGAAACAGCATGTAGGCCTTGAAGGTGACGCGGTTGGTGAACGCGCCCGAAATGAGCGCCGGAGTGATGATGGCGAACATCATTTGATACGCGATGAAGACGAATGCCGGGATGGAGTCGTTGGGCGACGGAGTGCTGAGATTGATGCCGCGCAGAAAGGCATAGTGGAAGTTGCCGATGACTCCATGCCAGTCGCCGCTGAAGCACAGCGAGTAGCCGTAGATGTACCAGATGACAGTGGTCCAGCCCATGGAGACGAAACTTTGAATCATGATGGCCAGAACGTTCTTGCGGCCCACCAGACCGCCATAAAAGAACGCGAGTCCGGGCGTCATCAACATGACCAGGCTGGTGCATAAGATCATGAAACCGGTATTGCCGGTGTCGAGATGGAGCATGCGATCCTCCGACTGAAATCGAATGTAGAGCTATCGAGATGTAGAGAAGGCACCCGCGGATAGCGAGCAGGGGTGCGAACTGGAAACATCCGCGCCGACGGAGGACCCCTGAAACCCAGGCTGCGCGGCAGCGCTAATACGTTCAGAGGTTGGGCTCAGTTGGGGAGAAACTCAGTGAGAGATGTCACCGGAGGCTGTGACGGAGGACACAGGGGGCGACTCGGCCGCCATGCCCCATGCAGCCCGCTGGAGATCCTTTGCCACGGATCGCCAAGGGTGTCGAACCGAGAGCGGATCAAGGGCGTGGATCAAGCAGGAATTTGTCATTCCGAGTGAAGAGAGGAATCTGCTTTTGCGCTGTCCCCTGGCTAAGTTGGTCTCGTGATCCCTGCTATTCTGTCTGCCGAGGTCAGACATGCGCTTGAGGTCGCTCCTGCACGTTGCCCAGCTTGTTCCGATTGCACTTAGCGCGCTTGCGGTTTTCGCCCAGCAGCCTGCTCCCTCGATTCCCACGACCGGTTTTCCCGGGCTCGACGAGTACCGCGCATCCCGCATTGCCATCTATACCGATGACTTCGGCGAGTTGAAACGCTATCGCGAGGCCGATGCCGCGCTCACTCCGCCTGCGGCCGGTCGAAATCGAGTCGTGTTCCTGGGCGACTCCATCACCGATTACTGGAAGATCGCAGATTATTTCCCCGGCAAGCCCTACATCAATCGTGGCATCGACGGGCAGACCACATCCCAGATGCTGGTGCGGTTCCGCCAGGACGTGATCAATCTGCATCCCAGGGTCCTGGTCGTGCTGGCCGGAACCAACGATGTTGCCGGCGTTACGGGGCGCACGCGCAATGAGGACATCGAGGCGAACTACGCATCTATGGCCGAGTTGGCGCGCGTACAGGGCATTCGCGTAGTTTTTGCTTCTTTGCTTCCCGCGTACAACTACACCGAGGAATCGAAGGAATCGTATGCCCTGCGTCCACCCGAAAGAATTCTGGCGCTGAACGCCTGGCTCACGGATTACTGCACGAAGAACCACCTCGTCTATCTCGACTATTTTTCAGCCGTGGTCGATGACAAGGGCATGCTGAAGCGCAGCCTGTCGGATGAGGGACTGCATCCGAACGCGGCCGGATATAAGGTGATGGCGCCGCTGGCAGAGAAGGCGATCGCGAAGGCGCTTGCCGGCAGACCGTGATTGGCCAGCGCGCCGACTTGCAGTCTGCGTCGCAGACCGCGCCTGCGCGTTATCCTGTTAGCGCGGGGAGAACTCTATGAAATCATCGCGTCATCGCCAGAAGCTTTCGTCTGTTTTCAGGGTCGCGGTCGCGGTCCTTCTCTTCCTCTCGTTCGCTTTTTCCGCGCTCGCGCAGCAGCCAGCGCAAGTGCCCGCTCAGCCAGGGCAGCCGACCGCGGCCCAGCCGCTTTCCATTCCTTCCACCGGTTTTGCCGGGCTCGATCAGTATCGAGCAAGGCGCATCGCCGTCTTTACGGATGACTACGGCCAGCTGGCGCGCTATCGCGAGGCCGATGCCGCGCTAGGTTCGCCAGCCGCGGGCGAGACTCGCGTCGTCTTTTTCGGCGATTCCATCACGGACATCTGGAAGCTGGCGGATTATTTTCCCGGCAAGCCCTACGTCAATCGTGGCATCGGGGGACAGACCACGCCGCAAATGCTGGTTCGCTTTCGCCAGGATGTGATCGACCTGCAGCCCAAGGTTGTGGTCGTGCTCGCGGGCACCAATGACATCGCCGGCAACACCGGGCCCATGCGGAACGATGATATCGAGGCCAACTACGCGTCCATGGCCGAATTGGCGCGGGTGCACGGTATTCGCATGGTCTTCTCCTCCGTGCTGCCGGTGCACAACTATACAGAGCGTTCAAAGGATTTTTTTGCGCAGCGGTCGCAGGCGAGAATTCTCGAACTCAACACCTGGCTCAAGGATTATTGCTCCAAAAATGGCCTGGTCTATCTCGACTACTTCAGCGCCATGGTCGACGATCAGGGCATGATGAAAAAGGATCTCGCCGATGACGGCTTGCATCCGAACGCGGCGGGATTCAAGATCATGGCGCCGTTGGCGGAAGGGGCTATCGCCAGGGCTCTGGCCGCGAAGCCATAATTGACTCGTCCGGCCGTTTTGCGCATCTATGACTGAAGTGAGTCTTCACGACAAATTCGGACGCGCCATCACCGACCTGCGGATCTCCATCACCGACCGTTGCAACTACAGGTGCGTCTACTGCCGCACGGGCAATGAAGGCGCGCTCTATGGCGATCTGCCGTTCGCGGACTATCTCCGCATGGCGCGCGTGCTGGTCGACTTGGGGATTACCAAGGTTCGTTTGACGGGCGGCGAGCCGCTGCTGCGCAACGGCGTGGTGGATTTCGTCCGCGAGTTGTCTCAACTCCGCACGCCCAACGGGAATGGCAACCGCGAGGCACTCGACATCGCGCTCACCACCAACGGGCATCTTCTCGCCGATCTGGCGCAGCCGTTGAAAGACGCGGGCCTGACTCGCGTCACCGTCTCGATGGACGCGGTCGACCCCGATCGTTTTGCCCGCATCACGCGGGTGCCCGGCGGATATGACCGCGTACTCGCGGGTGTTCGCGCCGCGCGCCGGGCCGGCTTGTGGCCCCTGAAAGTCAATTGCGTGCTGATGCGCGGCTTCAACGAAGATCAGATCATTCCCTTCGGCATGTTCGCACGCGAAGAAGGCGTTACGGTGCGCTTTATCGAATTCATGCCGCTCGAAGAAGACCGCGTTTGGGCGCCTGCGACAGTGGTTACGCTCGATGAAATTCTGGCGCGCATGGCTGAGTACCGGCCGCTGGTTGAGATCCCGCACACGCGCTCGGAAACGGCGCGGCGCTACCGCTTCGATGATGGGGTCGGGGAGATCGGCATCATCGCGCCGGTCTCGCACCCGTTTTGTGGACATTGCAGCCGCATCCGCATCACCAGCGACGGCAAGATTCGCACTTGCCTGTTCTCCGTGTGGGACCACGACCTTTACGGGCAAATGCACCGCGGCGCCAGCGACGAAGAATTGGCTGAGTTCATTCGCGGCGTCGTGATGAAAAAAGAGGAGCGTCACCACATCGGCGAGCCTGACTTCGTGCCGGCGTCAAGAACCATGGTGCACATCGGCGGATAACGATCAGCTGTTTGCCTTGAGCTATCAGCGAACCGTCGCGCTGGGAACGAACAAAAGAACGAAGCCCAGGAGCGGTAACACCGGGAAGGGCACGACTTCCAGTCGTGCCGACCGAATGTCCAGACGACAGCTCGGCCTAGGCCGCTGGCCTGCTCCATTTAAGATCAACATGTGAAATGGCGGCGACTCATGGCGGCGATCTTTTTTCCTTGCGTAATGCTTCATGCGCAGAGTGCCTACCTCGGTTTCGACCGCAACGACTATCCCGGCGACGCGAACCTGAAGACTCTGCGGCGAACTTTTTCCTACACCGGATACTGGCTCAACAATCCTCCCGGCGAGAGAACCAACACATGGTCGGGGCACAGGCCTGCCGTCGAGTCCGCGGGATTCGGATTCCTGGTTCTCTTCAACGGACGTCTCTACGCTCAGCTCAAGACCGTGGCCACTGCCCGGCGCCTTGGCCAATCCGACGCTCGCGCCGCGGCCGCGGCCGCGCACCGTGAAGGCTTTCCTCACGCGACTATCATTTTTCTCGACCAGGAACAGGGCGGACGCATGCTCCCCGAGCAGAAGGCTTACCTCTATGCTTGGGTTGACGTCGTTACCGCCGCTGGATTTCGCGCCGGCATTTATTGTTCCGGTATTCCCGCGCCCGACGACGACAACGTCGTCACCGTTGAAGATATTCGCCAGAGCGCCGGCTCACGCGAAATTACATATTGGGCTATCAACGACGGCTGCCCGCCCGCGCCCGGATGTACATTTCCGCACGATCCGCCGAGCCCGGCGAAAAGCGGCATTGCTTTCGCCGAGGTCTGGCAGTTCGCGCAATCGCCGCAGCGAAAAGACGTTGCCGGCCACTGCACCAATTACAGCCACGACGGAGAGTGTTATCCGCCGGGTATTGCTCCCGTGCCTCAACTTCATGTCGATCTCAACAGCGCAACCTCTGCCGATCCCTCGCACGCGCGCACACACTGAATCACAACGTTTTACGAACCTTCACGAAACTCTACAGTAAACGCGTGGGTCGCACGTCTATACGACAATGACGTTACTTGGGTAGTTCGCCAAGGAGGAAACGATGACGTCACTTCAAAAGATCGCGCTAACGCATGTCTGTCTGCTTATTGCTTTATTGCCGATGTTGGCGCAGTCGCCGAAGCCGGCAATGTCTGCGCCGATTCCCGCGCCCATCCTTGCGGCGAAGAAAATTTTCATCGCCAACGCCGGCACCGAACAGCCCTGGGATGAAGGAGCAGATTTCAGCGGCGGTGCCGATCGCGCCTACAGCGAGTTCTACGCCGCGATGAAGGCCTGGGGACGGTACGAACTGGCGGACTCTCCCGCCGGTGCCGATCTGCTTTTCGAAATTCACTTCACCTGCCCTGCGGCGGTGGCTGATGCTTCCCGTGTGCAGGACTCCCTGGTTGGACGACTGTATGATCCCCAGTTTCGGCTGGTCATTCGCGACACGAAAACAAGCGCTTTATTGTGGACTTTTTTTTTGAGCGCGCGCAGTGGGCCATATTGCGCGGCAATCGCGACAAAAACTTCGACCTGACTCTCGACCGGATCGTCAACGACGTGCAGGGACTCGGCGGTTCTACGCCAGTCGCCGGAGCCGCAAAGCCGCAGTAGTTCAGCCGCTCCGCTTGAAAAGCGGCTCTGCTCGGGATGGCACCTCGCCCAGAGGAATTCAAACTGAGCTGGTACCCATATCTCAATCATCGCCGCCGCCCATCGCGAGAGTGCGCTAAAATAGAGCTGTCCCACTTATGTCGGAACGCACTTTTACTCTCGACGAAGCGCAATCGCTACTGCCAGTGCTCGAATCCTTGCTCCGCACCGCAATCACAGCAAAAAAGCTCATGGACGAAGTCGAGGCCGAGCAGCAGACTCTCAGCCACCGCATCTTCCTGAATGGCGGCACATTTCTCGACGTGGTTCCACTCGCCCGCCGCAAGGCCGAACGCGCCAAGGCCGAGCAGCGCGCCAAAGATGCCCTCGCCGAGATCGACTCCATCGGTGTTCAGGTAAAAGACCTCAACATCGGATTGCTGGATTTTCCCTGCGAAGTCGAAGGCCAGACCATTCTTCTCTGCTGGAAGCTGGGCGAGAAGTCGATCACGCACTGGCACGGTACCGAAGAAGGATTCGCCGGCCGCAAGCCGATCGATGAGCGCATCGCGCGGGCCCGCAAAATCAATTAGAGTGCTTTCGTCCCGCTCCTCCTTTTCGGCCAAATTCCGCTCCCACCGCCTTTTCCCGCCAATCCCGCCTCTCAACCCGTTCATTCAAAATAATTTCGGACCGAGCAACATCCTCCAATTTCCGGTGTTAACAAGGGAGGAACGTAAACAGGCCAGGGTTGGGTTTTTGCGTCAGAATGGGCGTGCGCGTTGGGACCTGTTAGCCGGTCTCGCTGGCAAAGGAACTCGTGATGAACATGAATCGCACAATCGTTCGTTGGCTCATCTTCACTACCGTTTTGTTCTCGCTGTCGGCTGCAGCCTTCTCGCAGATCGCGGTGGGCGTCTCGGTGCGCTTCGGTCCGCCGGCATTGCCGATCTACGCGCAACCCATTTGTCCCGGCCCCGGCTATATGTGGACGCCGGGTTACTGGGGCTGGAACGACGATGGCGGCTATTACTGGGTGCCGGGAACTTGGGTTGTCGCGCCGGTCGGTATGCTTTGGACGCCCGGCTGGTGGGGTTGGGGCGGAGGACTTTATCTGTGGCATCCCGGATACTGGGGGCCGCACATCGGCTTCTACGGCGGAATTAACTACGGATTCGGTTATACCGGCGTCGGCTTTGTCGGCGGCGAGTGGCGCGGCGGAGCGTTCTTTTACAACCGCTATGTCACTAATGTCAGCGTGACCAACGTGACCAACGTCTACAACCGCAGCGTCGCTGTCAATGAAAACCATGTTGCCTTCAACGGTGGAACCGGGGGCGTGCAGGCGCATCCGACCGCTGCCGAAGAGGCTGCCGAGCACGAGCAGCACATGGCGCCGCTGGCCTCGCAAACGCAGCACGAACAAATGGCGAGCCAGAACCGCGAGAATTTCGCCTCTGAAAATCATGGACGCCCGGCCGTCGCCGCGACCGCCCGCCCCGGAGATTTCAGCGGCCATTCCGCGGTCTCGGCCCGCAACGCCGGCGGCGAATACCACGCTCCCGCTATGTCGCCCCGGGAGGCCCGCGTGAATTCCCCCGCAAGCAAGGGCAACGACGGTTTCCGCTCCTTCACGCCGCCTTCGAAGAGCAACACCGAGAACTCGGCGCGTGAGAACGAAAACTCGAGCGAGTCTCATTCGTCCGGGAATACTTCTCACTCGGCTTCGTCGAAGGAGAACGCGGCCAAGCAGAATTCGCGCAAGTCGAGTCCGCCTCCGAAGCGGTCGAATCCTCCCAAAGAAGATCGACACAAGGGACGATAGGGCAGTAGCGCATCATGGCGGTGCATCGCCGAGGTGATTGCCGAGTCCGAGTGGCCAGCGGCCCAGTCCGGCGCTGGCCCTTTGTTTTTCCACTGTTTTCCACCGGCGCAGGTAGGGATCTTGCCGGGAGCGCGCCGCCCCAAGCCCCCTGCAGGACTTTTTCTGCAAGCCGTCATTCCTGCCCCGTTCTACCGGGGAAGCCCTATGAGTGGCAGGGATGGTTCCGCGCCCAGAGTGCAGGTACTGGAGTGCGAGCCCGGCGAAATCTTCTCTGCTACAATTTTCGTACACCGATTAGAACAGTACCCAGTGGCACCTGAGCAGGCGACGCCCAAGGAGCAGCAATTACCATGTCCTCGACGAACCAGAAAATCCGAATAATCGGCGCTATCGCCGCGCTCGCGTCTTTGGCCTTGGCTCTCAGCTGCCGCGGATTTTTCGTCAACCCGACCTGGGCGTCGATCACCATACAGCCGCCGAGTCCGGCTGTCGCCGTTGGGTACACGCAGACCTTGAGCGCTTGGGGAACGGATACCGACGGCAATCGTTCTCAGATTACCGACAATCTTGTGTGGTCTTTATCGGACGCCAGCAATGGTGGAACCGTGGCTACTCTAAGTTCTGCCGGTCTTCTTACTGGTGTCGCCGTCGGAACCGTAACCGTAACCGCGTCCTCGGAAGGCATCAGCGCCACTGCGACCGCGACCGTGGCCGAGGAAGTCGCCACCATGACCATTACACCGCCCACTGAGTCGGTCACGGACGACGGTACGCAATATGCCACATTCACCGTCACATCGGGCAGCAGCAACATCACGTCTTTGGTTACGCTGACGCCTTACCAGAACGGCAGCCCAGTCACCAGCGGGATCAGCTGCGGTTATCAGTTGGTGGCGACGGACGGGTTCCAGGATTGCAGCGTCACTTCCGGTCTGGTGCAGAGCGGTTCTCAGACATTCAGCATCGTAGTCACCTACGCCGGATATACGGGAACCAGCCAGGTGGCTGCGACCTTGACGGTGAACGCCCAGTAGGCCGGGTGGCCCGCTTGCCCGCGGGTTTTCTGTTCTCGCGCCTTATGCGCGTAAGCCTGCCTCCGAACCCGCAACAAGAAGCACTTACCACGAAGGACACGAGGCATCGTGAAGGGCTTTCTCAGCCCCCGGTGGGAAGCCTCTCCGGTACCCTCGTACTGGCTACGCCCACCCGTAATATTGCCAACCGCTCGCGGCAGGCCGATGATCGAAAGTTCGTTGTTCGCCGCCAGTCGCAAATGTGAGCGACCCACGCCGGACGACCGACCACGAGCCCCCCATGTCAGACATTCGCTGTATCGGCATAGCCACCGGAGGCGGAGACGCACCCGGGCTTAACGCCGTGATTCGCGCCGCCACAAAAGCCGCAATCCTCAAGCACAAGTGGAAAGTCATCGGCATTCCGGATGGCTTCGACGGTCTCATCTGGCCGGAGAAATCCTTCGAGCTCACACTCGAGGCCGTCAGCGGAATTTTGCCGCGCGGCGGAACGATTCTCGGCACCACCAATCGTGGTAATCCATTCAGCTACAAAACGGAAGAAAACGGGCACGAAGTCATCCGCGACATCTCCGACCAGGTCATCGCCAACGCCAGACAGCTCGGCATAGACGCCATCATGACGATCGGTGGGGACGGCTCACAGAAGATCGGCTACGAGCTGTTTCAGAAGGGTATGAAGATTGTCGGCGTGCCAAAGACGATCGACAACGATCTTTCCGCCACCGAACTTACATTCGGTTTCGACACCGCGCTGCACACCGTCTCCGATGCCATCGACAAGATCCACACCACTGCCGCTTCGCATCACCGCGTGATGGTCGTCGAAGTCATGGGACGCGATTGTGGCTGGATCGCGCTCGCCGGAGGAATCGCTGGTGGAGCACACGTCATCCTGATTCCCGAGATACCGTTCAGCATTCAGGGCGTGTGCGAGTTTATTGCTCACCGAGAGAAGAAGGGCAAACGCTTCACGATTGTGGTCGTCGCCGAAGGCATCAAGCTGCCGCCGGAGTTGAAAAAAATTGCGCACGGCGGTTCGGTGGGCAATCTGGTCGGAGACGCGGTCTCCCTTATTTCCGGCAAGGAAGTGCGCGTCAGCGTGCTTGGACACATTCAGCGCGGCGGTTCGCCTTCGCCCTACGACCGCGTGCTGGCGACCCGGTTCGGCGTGGCTGCGGTGGAACTGATCGCAGCCGGCCAGTTCGGCAAGATGGTCGCGCTCCGATCCAGCTCAATCGTCGCCGTCGAGGTGTCGAGCGCCATCGGACAGTTGAAAGCGGTACATGCCGATGGAGAGCTGGTCCAAACGGCGCGCGCGGTCGGAATCGGATTCGGAGACTAGAAAGGTATCTCCGATTTTCGAGAAGTGACTGACGATGGCGTATCGAATACCTTGTTCTGCAATCTTGAAGTCTGTAATCGCTTTTCTCAATCCTTCATCACCGCGTCAATGGTCAGGTAGAGCTGACTGTTGTCTTTGACTTCGACGTAAGGACGGCTGGGATTGTTGCTCACGATGTAGACCGTTGGGGTATGGTCGAGCTTGATGGCTTTGCCCAAGTCGCGGTCTGCATTCACCAGAGCTGAAAGTTTGCCTCCCGGGTCGATCACGAACGGCAGATCAATCCTGTGCGCGGCGGCAAACTTCTCTGCGTAGCCGCGCAGGTTCTGCGGATTAACCTCCAGTTGGTTCTCGAAAATATAGTCGCGGAAGTCGTTGCCCAAGGCTTTCGAATGAGTGTCGAAATAGCGCGCCATCACCGCGGCCTGATAAGACCAGTTGTGCATGGGCAGGGGAAAGTCATGCCTCACAACCGGAATCTTATAGGTCTTTGACGCTTGCTCGACCAGCGGCGCGGTGCGGCGGCACATGGGGCACTGCAGGTCCTCGAAGACAATAATCGCGAACTGCGACCCCTTCGGCGGACGAAGGACCGTATCTGGTGTGTCCTGCGCGAGGACCGGGACGGCGGCAAGTGTAATCAGCAAGACTCCAGACAAAACAACGAAACGATTCCAGAATGTGTTCTTCATCTGCGGTTCTGTACTCTCCGAAACGATCCCCATTGATGAGACGCTACTTGGTTAGACGCCGCAACCCTCGTCATGGCAAGCTGAGGTGCCGAGAGCGACATTGCGGAGTCTGCCTTTATGGTAACCGACCGGCTGACCATTGTCAGGGGTTCCCGGTGAGGAATAGGAGCTTTGGACGTAAACCTTCGTCACGCGAAACCGCGTCGGCCAACGCGCTATAGTGGAGAGTTCCCGCACTCTTTACTGTGAACCTGAAGGTCTCATCGCGTTGCGGTTGGCTTGCTCCGGTCGCCCTTTTATCCGGGGCCCTGCTGCTTGCGGCCTGTGGGCACGGTCGTCACCGCGTCCTGGAGGTCGCTTACGTTTCGGCCCCGGAGGCGGCGCTGCGGGATCAGGTTGCCGCTATCTATAACCGCGTCGGCAAAGTGAAGAATGGAGAGCGCGTGGAGGTTCTGGAGCGCGAGAAGCGCTTCGCCCGGGTGCGCACCGCAGCCGGGATCGAAGGCTGGATTGAGCAACGCTTCCTGGTTGACCAGAAGACTTTCGACGCATTGCAGAAACTCACCGCCGATCATCAGAACGATCCCGTCCAAGCTCCGGGAATCCTGCGCAATGAGACCAATCTGCATGTGACTCCGGGGCGGGAAACTGAACATCTATACCAGCTCGCTTCTGGTGCGAAGGTCGCGATCCTCGAGCGAGCGACGGCCGAGAAGCAGCCAGGAGCTGTGCCTCTGGCCAAGCCAAGCGGGGTTTTTCCAAGGGAGAAAGCCGGAAGAGTTCCCGCCGGTCCTGTGCTCGAGGACTGGTGGCTGGTGCGCGACGATCAGGGCCGCGTGGGCTGGGTGCTGGCGCGCATGGTCGACGTTGACGTTCCCCTGGATATTGCCCAATACGCCGAGGGCCAGCGCTTCGTCGCGTTCTTCGAGTTGAACGATGTGCAGGATGCAGAGAAGAAAGTTCCGCAATACCTGTGCGTGCTCACTGATCCTCACGACGGCTTGCCCTTCGACTTCGATCAGATCCGAGTGTTTACATGGAACCTGCGAAAGCACCGATACGAGACGGCCTACCGCGAGCACGGCCTTGACGGTATTCTTCCGGTCACCATCACGAAAGAGAGCTTCGACAAGGAAGGAATCTTGCCGGTGTTTATCCTGCGGGTGAGGGACGACGCCGGCAACGTCAGCGAACGCAAGTACAAGCTCAATACCCCGATCGTCAGACGCGTGCTGGCGCCCGGGGAATCTTCTTCCACGCCCTCCCGAAGGCATCGTCGCTAGAGGAGCCGTTCCCACAAAGCCTCGGTTCAATGCTAAAACCTTCCAAGTATCATATTGGCTCCCCCTTTCAAATATTGATTTCGGTATTCATAACAGACAGTCTACAAACTAAGTTGTTGAAAAACAAAATGTTTAAGACAGTTGTTGTTTTGGATTGTTAGTTGCACCCAATCGTGCTTCTTGTGGGCTCGAGCCTAGACCTCGGGGGGGTACGAAAAGTCCGCGGTTAGACGGACTAAGAGGTTGGTTCCGGCAAGGTTTTGGGGGTTTACGTTCGGCCGTTTGGGTTGCACCATCGTTTCCCAAGGTTCGATCAAGCAGTTCGATCCAAAGAGCTTTAGCAAAGAAAAACCTTCTCAGTTAAGACAAGAAGCGCGATTGGCGAGAATCGGGGTTGTACCTCCCTTTTCTTTACCCGTTAGCAATGACATTAATTTTGATCTCTCGGTTCAGGAGGAAGCAATGCAGACGCGCAGCACGAAGATGGTCCTGTTTCTGCTCGTGGTCGGGTTGATCTGTTTAGGTAGCAGTCTACCTGCGTGGGCGCAATCAACGTCAACCGGTACGGTTGCCGGTTCGGTGACAGATGCCTCGAATGCGGTCGTGGTCGGCGCCACAGTTACGTTGACCGATACGTCGACGAACATTGCGCGTACAGCTACCACGAACTCTGCTGGGCGCTACATTTTTGTCGACGTAACCCCGGGCATCTACAGCGTCACTGTCAGCAAGTCGGGATTTGCCACGACCAAGATGGAGAAACAGGAAGTGACGGTCGGAGTGGCGATCACCGTGAATGCGGTGCTGCAAGTGGGCGGGACCAACGTCGTGGTCGAGGTGCAGGCTGGCGTCAACGAGTTGCAGACGATGAACGCAACCGTCGGCAACACGGTTACAGCGACCGCCATCGACAATTTACCCAGCATTGGACGTGACGTCAGCACCTTCATCGAGTTGCAGCCGGGCGTCAGCACCGGTGGCGACGTAGGCGGGGCGGTCAACGACCAGAGCTATTTCTCGCTGGACGGCGGCAACAACACCAATGATATGGACGGCAGCGGCGGCGTATATACGGCGTCGCAGCAAGGACTGGTCATCGGCGATCCGACCGGAGGCGTGGGGACTCAGTTGACGTACGGTTCGCCATCTGGCGTGGTGCCGACTCCCGCGGACAGCGTGGAAGAGTTCAAGGTAAATACGGCCGGCCAGACCGCCGATTTTAATAACTCTGCGGGCGCCGAAATTAAAGTCGTTACCAAGCGCGGTACCAACGCATTCCATGGCACGGCCTACGAGTACTACCGAGATAACAACTGGTCGGCGAACTCCTGGCAAAACAACTGGCTGAACTACCTTGGGGACCATATCGGACTGCCCAGCTACCACTACAGCCGGTTCGGAGGCGCCATCGGAGGGCCACTCATTCCGAAAGAGGTTCTCGGCGGCAAGACGTACTTCTTCTTCAATTACGAGGGCTTCCGGTACCCGAACTCAGAGACGATCAATCGGAATGTACCGTCGCCCGCATTGGAATCTGGTCTGTTGCTCGATACCAGCGCCGCCAATCTGGGCGCGGTTGACTACAACCTGAACCCTACACCGGTCACCTACAACAACGTGACTTACCCGGGCGATTACGGCTGCACCGGACACTGTGACCCGCTGGCCTTGGGAGTTAATCCTCTGGTTTCGCAGATCTGGAGCAAGTACGAACCCGCTTCCAACACTGCTTGCAGCCAGAGCAATTGCGACAACGCCAACGTTCTGGGATTTGCGGGCAACCTGAGCCTTCCTATCACCAGCAAATTCGCCGTGGGGCGCATCGATCACGATTTTTCGTCGAAACAGCATTTCATGGTGAGCTATCGTTACTACAACATCAAGCTTGCTTCTGCGGACCAAGTCGATATCGGTGGCTTTTTCACGGGCGACACTTTGGGCACGCCGGCTTCCGGTTCCAGCGATCCGGTTCAAGACTGGTACCTGGTTGCGGGTCTGACTACGAATGTGACCAATAACACGACCAACGACTTCCACTACAGCTGGCTGCGCAACTGGTGGGCGTGGACACGCGCCGGAGCCCCGCCACAGGTGGCCGGCCTGGGTGGCGCGCTCGAAATCGAGGGCGGCCAGACGGAGACACAGGATCTCGCCCCATTTAACTCGGACAATCAGAATATCCGCCGGCGGTTCTGGGATGGCCACGATCAGATGTTCCGCGACGACCTTTCCATGTTGCACGGCAACCACCTGTTCCAGTTTGGCGCAACCTATCAGCACAATTTTGACTACCATCAGCGCAATGACAGCGGCGGCACTATCAATGCCTTCCCCGTATATTCGCTGGGCGATGGCAGCCACGGAGCCTTGGTCGACGACAGCGCCTTCCAACCCTGCGGGGCGACAAACAGCCTGGGAGCAGCCACCGTTATTAAGAACTGCTCTTCCCTCGCAGCGGCAACACTGGGCGTAGTTTCCATCGCGTCGCAGCTCTTTACCCGTTCCGGGGCAGATCTGGCTTTGAATCCTCCTTTGTCGAACGCGTTCGATAAGAGCACGATTCCTTACTACAACTTCTACTTCAGCGATACCTGGCACCTGAAGCCCACTTTGACCTTTACCTACGGTTTGGGATGGGCGCTCGAAATGCCGCCGGTTGAGGCGCAGGGAAAGCAGACTGTGGTTGTAGACGAAGCAGATCAGCCGATCAGCACGTTGGGCTACCTGGATTCCCGTCGCCGCGCGGCGTTGGCAGGCCAGGTTTACAATCCCGAAGTTGGTTTCGCCCTGGTGGGCAATACCGCTGGCGGGCAGAAATATCCATATAACCCGTTCTACGGTGAGTTCAGCCCACGCTTTGCTTTGGCATGGTCTCCGAAGTCAACCACCGGTATCTTGGGCAACACGGTGGTTCGCGGCGGGTACGGACGCAGCTACGGCCGCACCAATGGTGTCGACCAGGTGCTGGTGCCGCTCTTGGGCCTCGGCCTTGAACAGCCGATTGCCTGCAACTCTAACTCGGTCGTCGCCGGTGCCTGGAGTTGTACGCCGGGCGACTTTTCCACAGGCTTCCGCGTTGGATCTGCGGCTTCTGCTACTGGCGGACCGTCGGTTCCGCTGAACTCGTTAGCGACTCCGACGTTGCCCCAGCCAACTTATCCTGGATATAACAACCCCTTCTCTTCTGCTCCCGAAGGGTTGGATCCGAATTTCCGGCCGAACGTGATCGATTCGTTCAACTTCACGATTCAGAAGCAGTTGAGCCGCAAGCTGACCATGGAGATCGGCTACATCGGGCGCAGGATTACCGATGAGTATGAGCCCATGCAACTGAACGCAGTTCCTTACATGATGACGATGGGTGGGCAGACCTTCGCCCAAGCCTACAAGAACACCGTGCTGCAGTATTGCGGCGGCGTCGGTGGTCTCGGCGGCGGCGGTTGCGGCGGTTCAGCTTTGATCACGCCAGGGGCGGGACCGAACCCAGGCGCGGTCACACCTCAGCCTTTCTTTGAATCTGCACTGGCAGGCACGGGCTATTGCACCGGCTTCTCGAGCTGTACGGCAGCGGTCGTCGCAAATGAAGGAGCCGCCGGTACCACTAACCTCACGAACGCTCAAGTATGGAGCCTCTGGAGCGACTTGGACAACGGAGCGTTCAACTTTCCGCGCACCATGATGAACACTCCGATCCCGTCCACTTGCACCTCGACAAACACGATTGGCTGCAGCGGGCAATACACTTCGGGCGTCTTCATGAACGCCAGCGTCGGCTACGGAAACTACAATGCCGGATTCGCCTCCATCAAGATGGCGGATTGGCGCGGATTGACGATGCAGTCCAACTTCACCTGGTCGAAGGCTCTGGGCACAGGAGCGCAGGCGCAATCGTCCAGTGAACTGTCTGCCCTCGATCCTTTCAATCTCAGCGAAATGTACGGCAGACAGGCGTTTGACCGTAAGTTCATCTTCAACTCATTCCTGGTTTACCAGCCTCCGTTCTACAAGGGTCAGTCGGGAATGCTGGGACGGCTTTTGGGTGGGTGGACGTTCGCGACCATCTTCACAGCGGGGTCGGGGTTGCCGTTCCAGGCAGTGACGACCTATGCTGACTACCAGTCGTTCGGCGGATGCGATGGCGTCACCTGCGCGGATTACGACTCTGAGAACGCCGTGCCCATTGGGCCGGTTTCACCGCACAGCCATGCTTACGCCTGCACGTCGTCGCAATTCTACAACGCCAGCGCCGGCCTCGCGGCCTGCCCTGGTCAAGCGCCTGGGGACGGCTACCCGATGAACGAGTTCAAGATCGGGGCGAACGAATACCAGAACTGGCGCGACCCGATTCTTGGTCTAGACAACCGGGACGGCGGCTATGGAATCATCAACGGCTTGCCTTACTGGAACGTGGACTTCAGCATCAAGAAGAACGTCCGCGTGGCTGAGAATGTCAGCCTCGAATTCCAGGGCGTCTTCACGAACGTGCTGAACCACGACCAGATGTTGGATGGCTTCCCATGGCTCGGCGATCCGGCAAGCTGGGGTGCGATCGGTGGCCAGGCTTCGGAGCGGAACATCGAACTCGGAGCACGCGTTCGCTTCTAACTCACGGCATTGGGGCGTCACACTGTGGCGCCTCGAGCCCAACCTCTCGAACGTAGCTTCGAGAGTCTGACCTTCTGACGGATTATTTTTGCCCGCACACATTGTGCGGGCTTTCTTTTTTGGCTTAGATACCTAGAAGTCCACAAGGTCACGACAGACGCTGAAGCCGGAGCGGCTCTGTTGGCCTTCGGCAGTGCTGGGAGCGCCGCTCTTCGTTCTTTGTTCCACGGTGGCCAGGCGTCTTCCAAAGCAAAAGGCGCGGCTTTCGCCGCGCCGTACCTGAGAACCCTCCCAGCCATCCTTTACGCGGCCAATTCGGCTCGCCTGGCTTTATCTCCGCCCGCATCACTTCCCGAAAATTACGGTGCTCGAGAAGTGCGAGCTGGCGGCCATGTAGAAAAGCAGGGGAACGGACAGGAAGAAGTTCGTACGCGAAGCCAGAAACGCCTGGCGCGCGAGTGCAGGGGCGTTAGCCGGAGGCGTGCCAGCCAGAGTGCCGCGAATCACCTTCTTATTGCTGGGCCAGATAATGCCCCAAACGTTGAACAGCATCACGATACCCATGCCTCCGCCTACGCCAATGGCGAGCACGTGGTTGTCGTCCCCGCCGACGGGCGTATAGTTCACGAAGATCCAGCCAGCGGCGTAGACCAGAATCGCCGTGACAATTCCAAGGACGTAGCCGCTGGGCGTCATCTTCTTGATGATCATGAAGAGGATGAACCAGACGAGGATCCAGAGCAGCAGGAACAATCCGATAGTGCTGCCGGCGCCCCCGCCCTGGCGTTTCGCGTCGGCGGCGACGTAGAACTGGCCCCAGTACCAGAAGCCGATAAAGACCGTGACCAGCGCGCTCCAGCGGAACCAGTTCAGGGCGGGTAAGGTCAGGTTCTGAAAGATCTTGGGTTTAGCGGCCGCGTCCACTTGCTTCATGAAGGGGACGTTAATCAGGTTGAAGAAATAGAGCAGACCGATCCAGGTGATGCCGGCCAGGAAGTGGAACCAGCGCAGAATGAGCTGGGTGGCCTCTTGGCCGGAGACGGTGGGCATAACAAAGAAAGATGCCACTGCAGCGAAATGGTGCATTCAGTGTCCTCCGCTACAACGAGTGGCCCGTGATCAGCGTTCGTGGGCGGCAGAAGCCAAGGGCGCCGGGGCGTGGGCTGTTGCCGGCAACGGATCATCAATCACTGGGTCCAACCCGAGGAAAGTCTGCGCTTTCACCGCAGGCGTGTCAACTGACGGGCCGTGAGGAGGTTGCGGCAAGTTCCCGGTTGAAAAGCGGCGGGGTTCGCCGTATCGTACTCACATTGCCTGCTTAAACACGCGGTCGAATGAGTTTCGGGACCGCGGCTAGCGGGACTGTCCCCCCTTGTTCCTGTGGCAAGCGGGAAGGCTTGCGGGAACATGCTGTCGATTGGAACCTGTCCGCGAGCGCCTGTGGACGGGTAGTTGGAACGTTCGCAGTCTACAGATCAAGGAGATCGGCTATGGATAGCAACAAGCCGGCGCAGAACATTCAGGATTCCTTCCTTAACACGGCCCGCAAGGAGAGAGCGAGCATCACGATTTATCTGCTCAGCGGAGTGAAGTTGACGGGCCGCATCCGCTCCTTTGACAAGTACTCCGTGGTGCTGGAGGCGAACGGTCAGGAGCAACTCATCTTCAAGCACGCCATCTCAACGGTGGTGATGGGGCGCATCGCTGCGACGCATGCTCCACACTTGCCACATGCGGAGAAGGCGGTTGCCAGCGCGGGAGCGGCTCCGAATGCGACGGCGGCGAGCGCATCGGGCGCCGAAGGATAAGGCGTTTCCAGTTTGGCAAGCTCTTCTACCAAGAAATCCCGCGGCGCGGCGCGCTCAGGGAAAGGTGTGGCTTTTGGGAGCGAGGTTGTCCGCGACGATGCGGGGCGTGAACGCGCGCTCCTGATTGGACTGGACGTGCGCACTCGCGGACGCGGCGGAGCGAAGGGAACCGTTACGGCGCAGGCGGCTGTGGCACGCGATACGGCCGCGATGGAGCCGACGAAACCGGGTTCCGTGGCGATCGGGACGGGCATCAAGCCCAACGGCAAGCCGAGCATCCCTGAATTCGATGCGGAAGAGTCACTGGCTGAGCTCCGTACGCTGGCCGAAAGCGCGGGAGCGCAGGTGGTCGGCGAGATCCTGCAACGGCGCGATCGAATCGATCCGGCGACGTTAATCGGCGGCGGGAAACTCGAGGAAATCGCCGGAGCCGCGGCGTCAGCGGATGCCAACATCCTGCTTTTCGATCACGACCTGAGTCCTTCACAACAACGCAATATTGAGAAGATCGTTCACCGTCGAGTAATCGACCGGACACAGCTCATCCTCGACATTTTTGCGCGGCACGCGCGAACGCGCGAAGGTCAGTTGCAGGTCGAACTGGCGCAGTTGCACTACATGCTGCCGCGGCTGGCCGGGCGTGGCGTCGAAATGTCGCAGCTGGGCGGGGGCATCGGCACGCGCGGTCCCGGTGAAACCCAACTGGAAACGGACCGGCGGAAGATTGCGCGGCGTGTCCGCCACGTCGAGCAGCAACTGGAAAACGTACGCCGCATCCGCGCGCAACAACGGCATCGGCGCGAGTCGGCGCCGGTCGCGACCGTGGCGCTGGTGGGATATACCAACGCGGGGAAGTCCACTTTGTTCAACGCGCTGACGCGGGCCGGGGTTCTGTCGTCGCCAAAAATGTTCGCGACCCTCGATCCGACGATTCGTGGCGTGGATTTGCCTTCCAAGCGGAAGGTCCTGCTTTCCGACACCGTGGGATTCATTCGCAGTCTTCCGCACACCCTGGTATCGGCGTTCCGCGCGACGCTCGAAGAAGTTCAGCGGGCGTCGCTGATTCTCCATGTATCCGATGCGAGCAGCCGGCTTTCGGCGGAGCAGGACGCGCAGGTCGAAATCGTGTTGAAGGAACTCGAAGCCGAGAAGAAGCCGCGGCTGCGTGTGATGAACAAAGTCGATCTGCTGGACGAGGAAGTGGCGCAGTCGCGATTGGCCGACGCCGCGCGGGAGGGTTCGAAAACGGTGTACGTTTCCGCGGTCGAAGGTACGGGATTGGATCTCTTGCTGAAGAGGATCGACGCCATGATCGAGGAAGATCGAGTCAGCCGGGTGCATCTCCGCGTGCCGCAAAAAGAAGGGAAGACGCTGGCGATGCTGGAGGCGAAGGCCCGAATTTACTCTCGGAAATACAAAGATGGCGCGGTCGAGATGGAAGCAGAGGCGCCGGAGTCGGTCGTGCGAAGAGTGAGGGAGTGGATGGTGGAATAGAACCGAGGCGACCCTGCCGTCACAATATCAAGCAGAATCGGGCGCGATATCAACCTGGATCGGTACGTGGTCGCTCGCAGGTCTCCATTGGCCGTGGGTTCCAATCTTGAAATCTGTCACGCATTTCATCCACTTGCTTGGCAGAAAGATGTAGTCGAGGTGAAAGGGCCGTTCCTCACGGTGCCAGAAATAGTAAGTGGGTCTGGTTTCCGCTCCGTGAGGCTCGGAAAAGAATGCGTGGTACGCGCTGACGAGGCCCCTCTCGGCAAGAAGTTGAACGACTCTTGAATGGCTCCGCTTCTTTCGCCCGGGATCGAAGACCGTGTTGCTGTTGAAGTCGCCGCAAATCACGGTGGGAGTCTCAGCCGTGAACCACTTGGGATGCCTGACAATCGCCTCCTGAATCTGGCCGACATAGTTTCGCTCGCGCTCGTTGCCAACCGGACATGCCCACACGGAGACAAGCAAGAATTCGTGAGGTCCATGTATGCGAACCGGCGCGATCCACTTTTGGCCGGGTCTGCATCCGGGCTCCAGGGCCCATGGCTCCGCCACCAGCACCCCGAGTCCTTTATTCTTGTTCTCGCCCCACCAGCAAGTATCGAATCCCTCTCGCCTGCATAGGAGCATGGAATCGCGAGAACACTCGGAGATTACTGCGATGTCGGGGCGGAGCCAGTAAAGCAACTCGCGCTTCTTCGCAAAGCCCATTCGGCAGTTCCAGGCTACGATTCTCACCGTTTCTTCTCCGCTGGAGTGCGGCCGTTGGATGTTGAGGGCAAATTTAAATGGGCCGGCAACCAAGAAGCGGTGACATTCCTTGGCTATCGGCCCATTCGATCCTGAATTGGATCGGAGGTGATACACCCATGCTAATCCTCTTTGACGCGAAGTCAAGCGATATGTGCAGAAATCTGCCCAAAGAGCGGCTCCCGAGCCCTGTTTCCCTGCAAAAGTCCATGTTTTTCTTGCGTTTGCGGAGGCCCTTTCGGTTGCCCGCACTGCTTCGAGGTGACCACCCCTCTATCATCGAGAGGCCGCAGGTACTGCCGGAGAAGCGATTCCTGACTCCGGAATCGAGACGCTAAATCGATGTTCTTCGCGTTGACATAACTTCCTTCGGACGCTAGACTTAACAGTTTTCAAAGCCCTCATTTTCCGGTCTTGAACAGCACCACATGGATCAGACGCTCCAACAACTAGGGGAATTACTGCTCGGAGCGGTGCCGACAGTGATTCTGCTGGCGCTGCTCTATGTGCTTTATACGATGATCGTGCACAAGCCGTTGCAGCGTGTACTCGCGGAGAGGCGCAGCAAGACCGAGGGAGCGGTAGAGACGTCGCGCGCGGACATCGCCGCGGCAGAAGGACGTACTGCCGAGTACGAGCAGAAGCTGCGCGAAGCACGAGCGGCAGTATTCCGTGCGCAGGAGGCACGGCGGCAGGCGGCGCTGCAATCCCGCACCAACGCGGTGAATGAAGCGCGTACCAAAGCGCAGGCGCAAGTGCAGGCCGCAAAGAAGGATATTGAGAAAGATCGGGAGACGGCCGAGGCCGGTTTGCAGACAGAGGTGGCCTCGCTGGCGCAGGAAATTGCGCGCCGCGTGCTGCAGCGGGCGGGGGCAGGGCGCTAGGTTTAAGATCAGGAGCTGCTTGATTGAAGGGGCGATGATTTCAGCGAGAAAATTTCTGCGTGCGTCGATTCTGGCGCTGTTTCTTGCGGGCTGCGTGAGTCTGACGCCGCTGTGCGCCCAGCAGCAGACTGAACCGGCGGAAGTGAAAAAAGAACCGGCAAACTCCCCGGGTCCGGGCCGGCAGTTGGCGCATGAAAGCCGGGAAGCCGCGGGGCAAGAAAAGGACGAGATGGAGGAGTTCAAGCGGTCGCCTTCCGTGCTACTGATCTCCCGTCTCACCGGATTAAATCCGCAGCGGTCCTACTGGCTGAGCGTGATCTCGAATTTCCTGGTGATCGCCTTCGTTATTATCTGGGCGTCGCGCAAGTTCCTGCCGGGGATATTCCGCGAACGTACGGCAGCCATTCAAAAAGCCATGCAGGAGGCGCAGAAGGCCAGCGCAGATGCGCGGAGCAAGCTGGCTGAGATCGAGGCGCGCCTGTCGAAGCTCGACGCTGAGATAGCCGCGATGCGCGGCGCCGCGGAGAAAGAAGGCGCGTCGGAGGTCGCTCGGATCGAAGCGGCAGCGCAGGAAGATGCGCGTAAGATTGTGGCTTCGGCAGAGCAGGAAATCGCGGCCGCAGCCAAGGCCGCCCGGCGCCAGCTCACCGCGCATGCCGCCGGACTGGCCGTAGGACTGGCGCAGAAACAGATTCGTGTGGATGCGGCTACCGATCAGGCCTTGGTCCGCAGCTTTTCCGGGCAATTAGTCCTGGATTCGGATAATCCGGCGACAGGGAGCGGAAGTGCAGATCGCGGAAAGGACAGGAACTAACCCGTGGCTTCCGTTCCCAGCACGTATGCTCGCGCCTTCGCAGATGTAGTTTTCGACGAGCGCCTGGATGCAGGTCGGGCAGTCGGCGGATTGCGGCAGATCAGCGCACTCTTTGCAGAGAATGTCGATTTGCGGCGAGTATGGGAGAATCCCGCGGTTCCTGCCGACCAGAAGCGAAAATTACTGGATGCAATTGTGCAGCGGGAGGGCATTGACCGGCCAGTGCGCAACCTCGTCGCGGTATTGATGGATCACCGGCGATTACATTTCTTAGGAAGGATTGTCGAGCAGCTCGAAAAAGAGATTGATGCGCGGCTGGGATTTGCCGAGGCGCAGATTTCCAGCGCGCGAGAATTGGGCGACGCCGAGAAACGCACGCTCGAGGCGCAGGTGGCGAAGGTTACGGGCAAGAAAGTCCGTGCACAATATGGATTGGACGCATCTCTGCTGGGCGGCGCGGTGGTCCGCGTGGGCAGCACGATTTACGACGGTTCAGTGAAAGGGCAGTTGGAGAAAATTAAAGAGGCGATAAGCTCCTAGTCGACGAGCTTCGAGCTGAGAGCTTTCCTATGGCACAAATCAAAGCAGACGAAATTACAAAACTGATCCGCGAGCAGATCGAGAATTACGAAACCAAGGTCTCCGTGGACGAGACGGGCACCGTCATCACCCTGGGCGACGGCATCGCGCGCGTGTATGGCCTCGACAAAGTCATGGCCGGCGAATTGTTGTCGTTCCCGCACGGCGTGGCCGGCATCGCCATGAACCTGGAAGAAGATCAGGTCGGCGTGGTGCTGCTCGGCGAATACACGGAAATCAAGGAAGGCGACAAGGTCAAGCGCACCGGACGCATCATGAGCGTGCCGGTGGGCGATGCAATGATTGGCCGCGTCGTGAACTCGCTCGGTGAGCCCATCGACGATAAGGGTCCGATCGCGACCGACAAGTTCATTGCGCTGGAACGTCTTGCCCCCGGCGTGATTGACCGTCAGCCGGTGCGCGAGCCGATGGCGACCGGGCTGAAGGCCATCGACAGCATGATTCCGATTGGCCGCGGCCAGCGCGAACTGATCATTGGCGACCGCCAGACGGGCAAGACTGCCGTCGCGCTCGACACCATCATCAATAGCAAGGGCAACGATCTTATCTGCATTTACAACGCGATCGGGCAGAAGCGGTCGTCGATCGCGCAGGTGGTGAAGATTCTCGAAGACGCTGGTGCGATGGAGTACACGATTGTCGTCGCAGCCTCGGCGTCAGAACCCGCGCCGATGCAGTACATTTCGCCGTATGCCGCGTGCGCGATGGGCGAATATTTCCGCGACACGAAGCGGCATGCGCTGGTGATCTATGATGACTTGTCGAAACACGCAGCATCGTATCGTGAAATTTCGCTGCTACTGCGGCGTCCGCCGGGACGCGAGGCGTACCCCGGAGACGTTTTCTATCTCCACTCTCGGCTGCTGGAACGCGCGGCCAAGCTGAGCGACAAGAATGGCGGAGGATCGCTGACCGCTCTCCCCGTGATCGAGACGCAAGCCGGCGACGTTTCCGCCTACATTCCCACCAACGTCATTTCAATTACCGACGGCCAGATTTATCTCGAGACCGACTTGTTCAACCAGGGCGTGCGCCCAGCGGTGAACGTTGGATTGTCCGTGAGCCGCGTCGGCGGCAGCGCGCAGATCAAGGCAATGCGGCAGGTTGCCGGAACCCTGAAGCTGGAACTGGCGCAGTATCGCGAACTGGCTGCGTTTGCGCAGTTCGGCAGCGATCTCGACAAGGCCACGCAGGCGCAGCTGAATCGTGGGCAACGGCTGGTGGAACTGCTGAAACAGAATCAGTTCTCTCCGCTGCCGTTTTCGAAGCAGATATTGATCATCATGGCGGGCACGGGCGGCTTCCTCGACGATATGCCCGTGGCCCAGGTTCGTGAGTTCGAGAAAGAGCTGTATAGGTACGTGGAATCGACGAATCCCGGCCTGCTGCGCGCGATCATGGAGAAAAAGATTCTAGATGATGCGCTGAAGGGACAGTTGCAGGCGGTGATCAAGGAAGCGAAGCAGCAGTTCGTGGCGCAGAGGGAAGCGGTAGCGAAGTAGCTTCGCTTCGCTGAGGATCATCAAGGCGCTCGACTTCGGCTAACGACTAGCGGCCAGCGAACACGACAGATGCCCAACATTCTCGATATCCGGCGGCGCATTCGCAGCGTGATCAACACGCGGCAGATCACCAAGGCCATGAAGATGGTCTCGGCGGCGAAGTTGCGCCGGGCGCAGGAGCGGGCGCTGGCAGCGCGTCCGTATGCGCAGATGCTGACGAATGTGCTGAAGTCGCTGGTGGCGCGCGCCGAGATTTACGACCCGGAAACCGGTGTGCCGAAGCATCCTTTGCTGGCGCAGCGGGAAGAAAAAAATATTCTGCTGATCGTCGTGACCGGCGACAAGGGTCTCGCGGGCGCGTTCAACGCGAATATTACGAAAGCTGCCGGCCGGTTTCTGGAGTCGAAGGCAGGGAAGAACGTCGATATCGAAGCCGTGGGCCGCAAGGGGCGCGACTTTCTGCGGCGGCGCTATCCTGCCGGGAAGGTGCAGACGAAGAGCCTGGCGGAACTCGCGGAATCGATCGAAGCTGAGCCTGAAACCGCCGAACGCGCAGGCACCGTCCAGATTACCGGCGAGCACGTCGGCATTCTCGGGAAAGTAGAGTTCGCGCAGGCCTCCGCGCTGGCTCGGAGCGTGATCGGGCGGTACTGCCGGGAAGAAATCGACGCAGTCTACGTCGTCTTCAACGAATTCAAGTCAGTGATCGCGCAGCGCCTCATCGTGGAGCAGGTTCTTCCCATCGAGCAGATCGGCGAGCAGACGGTACGTCTGGCCGAGGAGCTGACGGAAGAAGAAAAGAAGAGAGCCAAAGAGGCGGCGGTGAGCGCGGGCGTCGGCATGCACACCACGGAGGGCGCGGATGAGGGTGCTTCGCAATTCGGCACGGCGCAGGTCGACTACATCTACGAGCAGTCTCCGGAAGAACTATTCCGGGCGCTGTTGCCGAAGTACGTGAGCATCCAGATTTTCCGGGCGCTGCTGGAATCGGTGGCTGCCGAGCATGCCGCGCGCATGACCGCTATGGATTCGGCCACCAACAACGCAACCGACATGATCGATTCCCTGACTCTGGTTATGAACCGGGCGCGCCAGGCGAAGATCACGAAAGAGATCATCGAGATCGTCAGTGGTGCGGCTGCGATGTGACCGTGACTCGTGGGCGTGAGGCGCAGCGGGAGCCCACGGCGGTCATCCTGCGCGAGGCGAGGGATCTGCTGGCAGGCGCGAATGGGTTCAGGCAACGGGATTGAACGAGGTTTTATGCCAGAAAACGTAGGACATGTCATTCAAATTGCGGGGCCGGCGGTGGACGTCCAGTTCGCCGAAGGTAGCCTGCCTCCCATCTATGAGGCCGTGAAGGTTGTCAGCGACGGCTTCACGGTGCCGAGCCCCATCAACGTGATTCTCGAGGTACAGCAGCACCTCGGCGAGGGACGCGTGCGCTGCATCGCCATGGAAGCGACCGACGGCATGGTACGCGGCATGAAGGCCATCGACCAGGGAGGACCGATCTCGGTGCCTGTGGGCCGCGGCACCCTGGGGCGCGTGATGAACGTGATTGGCGAACCGGTGGATCAGCTGGGCCCGGTGGATTACAAGGAACGGATGCCGATTCACCGTCTGGCTCCGGCCTTCGACGAGCAGGCGACCACCGCCGAAATGTTCGAGACTGGTGTCAAAGTTATCGATCTGATTCAACCGTTCTTGAAGGGCGGAAAGATCGGATTGTTCGGCGGCGCCGGCGTGGGCAAGACGGTCGTCATCATGGAGCTGATCAACAACGTCGCCAAGCAGCACGGCGGCTACTCCGTGTTTGCCGGAGTCGGCGAGCGCACCCGCGAAGGCAACGACCTGTGGCTGGAAATGACGGAATCGGGCGTGATCAAGCCCGGCAAGCCTGCCGAATCCAAGGCCGCGCTGATCTATGGACAGATGACCGAGCCTCCAGGCGCACGTCTGCGCGTGGCCCTGACTGGATTGACGGTCGCTGAGTATTTCCGCGATGCCGAAGGTGCGGACACGCTGCTGTTCATCGATAACATTTTCCGATTTACGCAGGCCGGCTCGGAAGTTTCCGCGCTGCTCGGCCGCATGCCCAGCGCTGTAGGCTACCAGCCGAACCTCGCTACAGAGATGGGCGAATTGCAGGAGCGCATCACCTCGACCAAGAAAGGCTCGGTCACTTCAGTGCAGGCAATTTACGTTCCTGCCGACGACTTGACCGACCCCGCTCCCGCCACGACTTTCGCTCACCTCGATGCGACCACCGTGCTTTCGCGCGCGCTGACCGAAATCGGAATTTATCCTGCCGTCGATCCGCTGGCTTCGACCTCGCGCATTCTCGATCCGCGCATCGTTGGCCAGGAACATTACGACGTCGCGCAGTCCGTCAAGAAAACGCTGCAGACTTATAAAGACCTGCAGGACATCATCGCGATTCTCGGCATCGACGAATTGAGCGAAGATCAAAAACTCACCGTCGCGCGCGCACGCAAGATCCAACGATTCCTTTCGCAGCCGTTCCACGTGGCCGAGCAGTTCACCGGCGCGCAGGGACGTTACGTCAAGATCGCCGATACCGTGAAGGGCTTCAAAGCGATCGTGGAAGGCAAGTACGACGACATCCCCGAACAGGCGTTTTACATGAAGGGGCCGATCGAGGAAGTGCTCGAAGCCGCGGAGAAGATGAAGGCGGCGGCGTAGGCGAGCGGTCAGCTCTCAGCTTGACTCAATGGATCAAGTTTTGCTGATCGCTGATGGCTGATGGCAGATGCGGGTTTTCATGGCTGAGGTTTTCCAACTCGAGATCGTCACGCCAGAAAAGAAGGTCGTGGAAACGGCGGCGGAGGAAGTCCAGATCCCCGGCAAGAACGGCTATCTGGGCGTGCTGCCGGGTCATGCCCCGCTGATCACAGAGTTGGCTGTCGGCGAGATTACCTATCGCGAAAATTCGACCGAGCAACGACTCGCCGTGGCTTGGGGTTTTGCGGAAGTTTTGCCGAACAAAGTGACGATTCTGGCGGAGACGGCGGAGCGGCCTGCAGAAATTGACGTGGATCGTGCACGCAAAGCCAAAGAACGCGCCGAACAGCGCCTCACCAGCGGCGAAACGTCGGTCGACGTTGCCAGAGCCCTCGATGCGCTTCATCGCGCGGAAGCGAGGCTGGATGTCGCTACCAAGAAGTAAGAGTTCCTTTCCTGGCTAAAGACTGGAAGCCCCATCGTTGCATTTGACGGCGGCACCGCGTCTTGTCCTGAATCATGGCACATTAACGTGCTCGCGTGTTTCCGCGGGAACGTATTTCACCGCCGCGGTGCGCTCGAGCTTGTCCCACGCGAACTTGCGGCCTTCCAGCGCGCGCTTTAGTGTCTTGAATAGAACGATCGAAAATAGCTGGCGATAAGCGAAGCGCTGCAGCCAAACCTGAGTCAGCAGCCAGCCGTCTTCTTTGTCGTCGGGGCGCCGGCGCTCCAGGGCGAAGGCGATCGCCGATGCGAGGAAATCAATCACCAGAAATGCGAAGAAAAACGCCACCAGTTTGTGGAAGCTGGCGGGATCGGTGGAATCCGGGTGGAAGTGCTTCTGAATGTAATACCACAGAGTGCCCAGAACGAACATGATGTCGATCAGCGGCGACACCAGCGGCAACAGAATCTGGAAGATCACGATGTTGGGCAGGGCGATCCATCCCAAAACGCCTTTGCGTGCGACCACTTTGCGATGCTTATAAACCGCCTGCAGAATGCCGAAGGACCAGCGGAAACGTTGGCGCATCAAGCCATTCGCGTTGGTGGGCGCCTCGGTGTAGGCGAGCGCCATGTCTTCGTATTCGACACGATAGCCGAGGCGAAGCAGCGCCATGGTCAGGTCGGCATCTTCGGCGACGGTGTCCGTGTGGTAGCCTCCTGCCTCGCGGACGGCGGAAACGCGCCACGCGCCGATCGCGCCCGGCACAACGCTGACCGCGCCGAGAACGTCGAGAGCGCGGCGTTCGAAGTTCTGGCTGGTGATGTATTCGAGCGCCTGCCAGCGCGTCCAGAGATTCACACGGTTGCCAACCTTGGCATTACCGGCGATTGCGCCAACTTTCGGATTGATGAAATGCGGCACCAGGCGCGCGATGGCGTCGGACGCGATCACCGTATCAGCATCAATGCCAACGAAGAGTTCCGCGTCTCCAATATGCTCGATACCGTAGTCGAGCGCCTCGGCCTTGCCAGAGTTCGGTTTAGTCAGAATCAGAACCCGGCCCGCCGCGGCTTCGGCGGCGAACGCGCGGCGCGCGACTTCAAGCGTGCGATCTTTGGATCCGTCGTCAATCACAATGACGCGCAGATTCCGATAGTTGGAGTTCAGCGCGGCGCGCACCGTTCGTTCTATGACCATTTCTTCGTTGTAGGCCGGGATCAGAACCGCGACCTTCGGCCGGTACGATGCAACGTCCGCGGGCTTGCCGAAAATCTTCTCGCGGACGCGGTCATAAACGGCCGCCGCCCCGATGAAGAGCAGGCGTCCCGTCATGAGCAGGTCGCCAACCAGAAAAATCCACGTGATCGCCACGATGCCCGCGTCGAAAAGCCAGAAGCCCAACCGGTCGAACCGCGCGGCCCACAGCTCTCCGCGGGGCAACGGGGCCATCACGTCGGCTCGCGTTTTGCCGATCAGTTCATAAACGGGTGCGATCTCATATCCTCGCGCTCGAACGCCCTCAATGATCATGGGCAGAGCCCGCACGGTTTCGGCCCGATTGCCGCCGCCGTCGTGTAACAGCACGACGTTGCCGCAACGTAGGTCGTCGGGCCGGCAGGGCGGCAAGTGTGCCAGCACGTAAGACGTGATCTGCTCGGCTGAGTGGCGCGGGTTTTCGCTCCAATCGTTCGGATCGATTCGGTTGCCGACGGTGATGTAGCCCATCTCCTGCGGAACTTCGAGCGGGCGGACTTCGTCGGCGGTGTCAGGCTCCTCATCGATCGCGTAGGGCGGACGCATCAGCGTGGCGCGCACTCCCACCAGGCTGGCGAAGAGGCGCTCGGTGAGATTGAGTTCCACTTTCATGTAGGCGGTGGAGATGTTGCTCACGTCCGGATGCGTGAAAGTGTGATTCCCGATCGTATTGCCTTCCTGGTAAATCCTTTTCGCGATGCCCGAGAACTTATCTGTCTGAATCCCGATCAGAAAAAACGTGGCTGTCGCGTGCTTCTGTTTGAGCACGTCGAGAATCTTCGGAGTCCACTCGGGGTCAGGGCCGTCGTCAAACGTGATTGCAATTTTGTTCGGGCTATAGCCGTAGCGTCCGACGCGGTAGGGTTCAGGCAGGTTCTGAAATACTTCGTCGGTGATCATCTTGCTATTGGCGTCGATGGTTAGATCGCGAGTGCCATGGGCAGGCCTGTCCTCAATGCGCAAAATTTCGCCCTGGCCCTCCATGTCGACGTCGGCCCCCGGTGGTACGTCACGTAGTTTGTCAGTTGCTCCCGGATCGCCGGGGACGTCCCAGACTCGCCATAGGGAACGATCTTCGCTGCCAAGCCGCCAGAGCGCGAACGTCTGAATGCCCAGCGCTTGTGCCGATCGCATGTGATTCAATGCCGTTACTGCGTCGAGGAACCAGATGTCGTGCTGCAGGCTGTGCTCATCCAGATAGCTGAAATGCGGATTCATGGCGTCGTCGTCGAAGTTGACGTCTTCGTCAGAATCACGCGCCGCCAGCCACGCGTCCTGCACGCTGACGGTCGAATCGTGAACGCCGGGTGGTAACGCGCCTTTTTTCGGTTTCAGAACCCAGTCGTAACCGTAGTTGGCAATGGCGCAGATGATTTTTTCTTTGGGAATGACGGTCTTGGCAAAGTTCAGGTTCTGCGCGAACCAGTCTTGCGAAGCGACGGGACCAGAGGCAGCGCCGGGATAGTGCTCATCGTAGTTCATGAGCACCACCCCATCGGCGGCGGTAGCGATCGACGGATAATCGTATTCATTGCTGTGCGGCGGCACCGCGACATAAAGCTTGAAGCCGCGACCGTGGAGATCGGCCGACAGCTCCTTCAGCAACGCAACGTAACCGGGCTGGCCGCTCGGCGGGAAAGCTTCGAAATCGATGATCAGGCCCCGGAACCGGCCCGACGCCAGAAACCGCATCGCTTGACGGCAAAACAGGGTGCGGGAGTCGGGATTCTTCAGGAAGTCGACAACATTCCCCATCCAGCTCGCGCCGTCGGAATTATTCACCATGGGGAAGACTTCCATGCCGGGGTCTTCCGTTTTCAGAAACGGCATGACGCGGTCGTCGACCGGCAGAACCGTGCTGCCTTGCACGACGTCGAAGAATTTTCCGGTTTGATCATCGATGCCCTGCAGGCGTCCGTCGGCGGTGAGCACGTGCAGCCAGTCGGGATACAGAATGTCGATCTGGCGAGAGTAGGAACGCAGCGAGGAGAAGCTGGCCGCGTCCCAGGGTACGTAGAACGCGGCGCGAATACCTTCCTCCTGATTCAGCTTGACTTGCGATGCTGCCAGTTTCGATCTGCGGTGGGAGCGGGCCGCAAGTTTCTTCAGGCGGTCGCGAGCCCTGTCTTTTTCGCTCTCTTTGAGGGCCTTGAAGGCGCGCTTTTGTGGCGAGAACAGCAATTCCGGCAGGGGTTCGTTGCGCAGAGCGTTAAACACAAAGAAAATGATCAGCGCTGACACGACCACAGCAGCGACGTCAAACATGCGCCTCAGCCGCTTCCAGCGAGCGCGTCGGGGATCATAAAAGACTGGTTCAGCCATGGAGAACAAAACGTTTATCGTATGCCGCGGCGGGCACACGGTCAATCTTTGATGAGGCAGGGTGAGTTAGCTGCTCTGGCTCATAAGATGCACTTTCCTGGCTCCGGGATTGCCGCAAACGCGTTATGATTCGCTCCGTGCAGGAACTGATGCGGCCGGAGTCTGAAAGAAAGCCGGCGCGGTTCTATGCCGGGGCGACCGTCGCGGCCCTGGCCCTGCGGCTATTCCTCGTGTTCCGCTTCCCCGCGGTTGTCGACGACTCCCGCCTTTACGCCAATATTGCGGAAAACTGGCTGCATCACGGCATCTACGGTGTGACGAACTCCGGCGTCATCATGCCGACGCTCTCGCGCCTGCCGGGATATCCGGCGTTCCTCGCGGCGATCTTCGTGCTGTTCGGCGTCGGGAATTTTCGAGCCGTCCTGCTTGTCCAGGTTCTATTCGATGTGGCGACCTGCTTCCTGATTGCCGACCTGGCGCGACGCCTACTGTCGCGGCGGGCGGCTCAGGCCGCGTTTCTGCTGGCCGCTCTGTGTCCATTCCTGGCTAATTATGCGGCGACTGCCTTGACTGAGACGCTGGAGATTTTCTTCACGACTCTGGCGTTTGATTTTGTCCTTCGCGGACTTGGCGTAGGGGAGAATGACTCGCTCGGGCGTCACGGACGTCTGGCGTGGCTGGGCTGCGGGTTCTCCGTTGGCGCATGCATCCTGCTGCGGCCCGACGGCGGCATATTGCTGATAGCTATAGGTGGATACCTGCTGTGGCTGCTTGTGCGCAGCCTGCGCCATCCGCAAACCGGTTCGCGGAGTTCGTCCGCTCTGCTATGGGCTGGAGTTCTCGTGGCCTGCGGAGCGGTCGCGCCGTTGATCCCATGGACCGCACGGAACTTGCACACGCTGCATCGTTTCGAACCGCTGGCTCCGCGCTACGCCAACGATTCAGACGAGCCGGTGATGAATGGCTTCAACCGCTGGGTCAAGACTTGGACCGTGGAGTACGTTTCGGTGGAAGAGATTTATTGGAATGTGCCGGGTCAGGCGATCGATGTGACGCGGCTTCCGAACCGGGCGTTTGATTCCGCTCAACAACGCGAGCAAACCACCGAACTGTTTGCCGACTACAACCGCGACCGCGACATGAGCGCCGAACTCGATGCCCGCTTCGGGGCGCTGGCTGCGTCACGCATTCGGGCGGCGCCCCTGCGATATTACCTGTGGCTGCCGGCGCTACGCATCGTCGACATGTGGCTGCGCCCTCGGACTGAACTCTTTCCGTCCGACCCTCGCTGGTGGGAATTCAACGACGACCCCCGCTGGCTCGCGGTGAGCCTTGCGTTCGGCCTGATCAACCTGGTCTATGTCTTGATGGCCGCAGCCGGCCTGTCGCGCACACACAAAATTTTTGGCTCTGGCCTATTGGTTCTATTTCTGCTGCTTCGGTCCGCCTTCCTCGGGACGCTGGAAAATCCTGAGCCCCGTTATACGCTGGAATGTTATCCGGTGGTCCTAGTGCTCGCGGCTGCCGTGTTTCGACAGCCTTCCCGGGAATAGGCGTTCGAATCAACACAACCCCAGATCCGAGTTATGTCTGGATTCGCACTCCAAGAACTGAGATTCTGCCTCCGAGAAGCCGTATTTAAACGATTCAGCAAGGCTGGATGTTGTTGAGATTGAACTTGAAGAAGGTGGCCCCAGAGTTGCACAATACAGCATTCAACAGAGTCTCCCTGCAAACACAGACAAGGCCATGATTGATGAAGAGCCTGTCCTATGTTTTGTTCTACTTCTTCTGCGATCGTGTTATCGGAATGTAGTGGCAATGAAATACGGGTTAATGCCAGGGGCCAAAGGAGCTGTCATGCGTTCATACCGGTTTGTCGTGCTCTTGTCTTTGTACGTTCTCGTTTCTTGCGGGTTGGGTTGGACACAATCAGCCTCGGCCTCGATTCTAGGGCGGGTCACGGACAGCCAGGGGGCCGCACTGGCTGACGCAAAGATCACAGTCACGAACGTAGCGACCCAGGTGGTCAGCAAGACCACGACGGATTCGGAAGGAAACTACCGAGTCCTGGCATTGCCCATCGGGACCTACACGGTGACGGCGGAACATGAAGGCTTTGCAACACTCATCACCGAGCCGCGCAAGCTGGAAATCAACCAGCAGGAGCGCATGGATTTGCGTCTCACGGTCGGCGCGCGCACGGAGCGGGTGGAAGTCACAGGCGTCGGAACTGACGTCGAGACTGTGAATCCGACTCTTGGCCAGTCGGTCACCGAACGCCCGATCATCAACCTGCCCTTGAACGGGCGCAATGTTCTGACGCTGGCTTTGCTGCAACCGGGCGTCACCGACGATAATCCCGATGACACGAGTGATTCTCAAGGCTTCAACATCGCAGGCGGACGTACGGATTCCGTCACCTATCTGCTAGACGGCGGGCTCAACAACGAACTCCTCGGCAATGGCGTCGTGTATAACCCGAATCCGGATGCAGTGGCTGAGTTTCGCATTTTGACCAGCAACTATACGGCTGAGTACGGACGCAACGGTGCCGGCGTCATCAGCGTCGTCACCAAGTCAGGATCGAACGATTTCCACGGCAGTGCCTTTGATTTTTTGCGCAATACCGACTTTGACGCCAACGCGTATTTCAACATTCAGGCCGGCCTTCCCAGGAACAATCTCAAACGAAATCAGTTCGGCGGAACATTTGGAGGCCCGATTGTTAAGGACCGTCTATTTTTCTTCACCTCGTACCAGGGGCAGCGCCAGACAGAGACCGACGTCCAGCCGGAACAAACAGTCTTTACGCCAGCCGAACTTCAGGGAGATTTTTCGACGGCTGACAGCGGCAGTCCCGATTCGAATGTGGTAGCGTTTCTGCAAGCGAACCCTTACTTTCAATCGAATGCCTCCCTGGCGGCTCAAGGAATCATTGATCCGACCAAGATTGACCCCGCCGCTCAAGCGTACATAGCGACGGGATTGATTCCAACGTCTCCGTCCGGAACACTTTTTCCCGCGGCCGGCGGGACGAACAATACCAACGAACTCACCTTCAAGGTCGATTACGACATGACCTCGAAGGACAAGCTGTCGGTCACGGTCGGAGGCATCCGGAATCCAGAGGTGCTGCCCTTCGGCCGCGATGGATACTCTGCCGATGTGGTGGGTTTTCCCAGCACCACCCAGATCAATAACTACTTTCTCAACATCGCCTACACTCGAACCTTTTCTTCCAGCAAGCTCAACGAACTGCGTCTGACCTCGCAGCGCCACCACACCTTGTCGGATAACCCCGTGAAGAGCATGTCTGCGATTTCCGCCTTCGGAATTGCGTCCGATCTCTCCAATGGGCCTCCGCTGATGAGCTTCGACAATGGCCTGTATTTCGGTCAGGATCAATCCGGCCCGGCCACGGAGATTGGCGACACCTATGCGATCGCAGATACGTTCACCTGGGTGAAGGGACACAACACGTGGAAGTTCGGGGCAGGATTTTCTGCCTATCAGCAGAACACCGTCTACGCTTTCTTCACCGACAGCAACTTCGCCTATGTCGGATATGCATCCGGCGGATACGGCACCGGCAACAGTTTCGCCGATTTTCTGGTTGGGGCTCCCAATAATCTGTTCGAGGGGCCGAACGCAGTGAGTAACATCCGCAGCAAGGAAAGCTATGGATTTTTCCAGGATGAGTGGAGAGCAAAGCCCAGCCTGACGCTGACGCTGGGAATCCGATATGAGTACAGCACGCCTAAACTCGACACCCAGGGAAGAACCTTTTCGATCGTGCCTGGGGACCAGTCAATGCGCTTCCCGTATTCTCCTTTGGGGTTGGTCTTCCCCGGAGATCCGGGAGCGCCACGCGGCACCAATTTCCCGGATAAGACGAATTTTGCGCCCAGAATCGGCTTTGCCTGGAGTCCCGGGGGCAACAGCAAGACCAGCATTCGCGGTGGTGTCGGCATTTTTTATGACGTGCTGAAGGGCGAAGACAACCTCCAATTCAACGGTGCGCCACCGTTCTACAGCGAACCGTTCGTTACCTTCCCCTGTTTCACGACCACGGTGGCAAACTCTGTGAACTCCGGCTGCATCGCGGGCAGTCCAATCGAGCCGTCGTTTACTACGTCCGGTTCGCCAATCTACGCCGCGCCCTGGGCGACCTCGACTACTCCTCTTCCCGCGAACCCGTTTCCATCGCAGCCACCCAATGCCTCGACGGCATTCAACACGTCCGGTAACACGCCGTTTCTGCCCTTTGGCGGAGGCGGAATCTACTTCGTGAACCCGCATCTGCACACACCCTACGCCTACCAGTACAACTTGAGCGTCCAGCACGAACTGGCTCCAAACCTGGTCGCTGAGGCTAACTATGTGGGCAGCAGCTCGAAGGGCCTGACCTCGCTCGAGGACATCAACGCGTTCGACCTGACAACGCTTAGTGGGTCCAATCCCGCCCGCGTACTGAACGAAAACCAAAGTGCCGCCCTGACCGCGTACTGCAGTTCAGCGGGCGGGCCCTCGGATTGTCCTTTCTCGAGTGCGCTGGAGTTTTCCAATATCGCCTTCGCCAATTTCAACAGTCTGGAGGCTTCGCTCACAAAACAGAATGGCAGCAACCGGATCATTGGCAACACTTACTTCACTCTGGCCTATACCTACGGCCATAGCATCGACAACGCATCCGGATTCCGCAACCGGGATTCGCAGGTGCCTTACTACGAAGCCAGCGTCTTCCGTGCCTCTTCCGACTTTGATGTAACCCATCGCATCACTCTCAGCGGGGGATGGGATCTGCCTTTTGATCGTGCCTGGGAGTCGGGACCGAAGCGTCTGGTGAAGGGATGGAGCCTGTATCCGATCTTCAGCTGGCGCACCGGGTTCCCGTTGAGCATCAACTCAGGCCTTGCCGCAAATCCGTCGGATCCGGGACCCTCCGGAGCTGGCGATGGATATCTGGCCAATGCTGTTTTCGCACCTGGGTTTAGCAACATCTCGATCATGAACCCAAAGCAGATAGGGACTTGTAACAATCCCAACACAGGCTTGCCACAGACGGGAAACCTCTACTTTAATTGCGCTGCATTTACGCAGATCTCTGATACTCCGGGGTCGGGCTATGGCTTGCCGAGAGATTTCTTCCGTGGGCCGGGCCGCACCAATCTTGATGTGACTCTGGCCAAGAATACGGCGATTACGGAACGGGTAAACCTGGAGCTAAGGCTTGATGCTTTCAACGTTTTCAACCACGCGGAATTCGCGAATCCAGACACGAATCTCTTCAGCGAGACTTTCGGTCAGATTACGAGCACCACGCTCGGGTCGAATTCGGTAACTGCTCTGCAAACCCAGCGCATTCTGCAACTGGGCGCGCGGCTCTCGTTCTAGCCGGACGAATAGCCGTGACAGCGCGGGCGGAAGAATGAGTTGGAAGCGCTAAAAACCGGCCGAAACGTCGGCCTTATTCTTATCCCAGAGGCGAGTCGCTCATGCGGAAGCGGGTGCGGACGTGCTCGCTGAGGAACTCGATGGCGGTGCGGTTCTTGACCGGGTCGACTTGTGCCAGGTACTTCATGGCCTCGACCAGCAGGCGTTGCCCATCCACATAACGAGGATCCGAAGTACGCTCGCGACGCTTGTTGCCCAGTTTAGGAGGGACAGGAATCGTAAAAACTTTGGCCATGAATGAACCCAACTGAAGGTGGGGTCAGTATAGCGCCCCCTGTGCAAATCTCGGAGCTTTTCTTGATCTTTAGATTCAACAACTTATCCCCGAGGTGAAATTATTTGCGTCTTGTTTGTGGTATTTAGCTTGAAAACATTGTCGGGGATCTTCTTCTCATTCACCTCGATCCCGGAGTATTTCGCCAACCGGTAGTCGCCCTGCGGATCGATGAATTTCTGCTGCACCGAGATGCCGTTCTCGAGGTCGATCCAGAGCACAATTTGTTTAAAGGTATTCCGAACTCTATCGGACTTCGGGATGAGTTCGAGTTTTACGGCGGTTACGCCAGCGACCCTGTCCATGCCCCGATCGGTCACATCGAACGCTTTCATGAGATCCCGGCCGCTGCCGCCAAAGCCGAGCACGAGATAGCTTTCAAAATCGGCGCTGTTCTTGCCCAGGTTATATTCGGTGACCTGGTCGGGCTTCGGCTGGTAGACACGGATCTTCCCATCGCTGAAGAGCACATACTTCGGATCGGGACGGAGTTTGTCGCGAGTGCTGCCCGACATCTTGACGTCGGCTTTCATCTCGATGTCTTTGCCATTGCGGCGGTAGTAAATCGTGCCAGTTTGAATTTCGTCGATCTCGTCGATGACCCTCTGATAACTGTCCCACTCGAATTCGGCCTGCGTGGTACGGAAGCCGGCCGCAGCCGCGTCCATTTTTTTCAGGACGGAGTCGAGTTTTGTCGCGTCAGCCGATGGTTCCTGGGGAGGTGCGAAAAAGCGCAGAATCGTCAAGGCCAGGCCAATCGGCAGAGCGAGAAAGAAGTTTCTCATCGGTAACGCTCAATCGCAGCCATCAGATTTCAGTTCGTCCTACTCTCTTTTTGCCAGCACCTTGTAACTCTGTACTTGCCCTTTGTTATCTTTCACGGGTTCGAAACTGACGATCGAGACGGCTCCGGAAATCGGCTCGATGATGTGCAACAACTGGTCTCGCATCGACTGGTCGTCGCCCGGCGAAACCGCATTGGCGGCAACCTGATAGAGCAGATGGCCCTCCGCATCAGCAGTGACAACGACTTCTGTCGGATGCGGATTCCGCGCGATGGGTTTGTCATTGAAGATGATCACGCGCGGCGAGAGCATGACGAAAATCAGGATCAGCGTGACCATGATGTCGTAGTGCAGCGTGCCACGCTCGTACTGCCAGAGAATGTATCCACGAATTGTTCGCCACACGGCGTTCATCGGCAGGGGCGCGCTGGGCGCGGTAGTCGTGATTTCTGCTCTGTGCAAGTCTATTGACCGTTCCTTCTATTGGCAATATGAGTTATGACCCGCCCGGGTTAGTTCGTTGACTCAGAACTCGTAGCTCAGAGCTTCCTCGGCGTAATCCGCTCCGCGCCAATATATTGCCGCAGCACCTCGGGAATCACCACCGTGCCGTCGGCCTGCTGATAATTCTCCACAATCGCGACCCAGGTGCGGCCCACGGCCAATCCGCTGCCGTTCAAAGTATGCACGAACTCGGTCTTATTCTTGCCTTCGGGACGATAGCGGATGTTGGCGCGCCGCGCCTGGTACGCCTCGAAATTCGAGCACGACGAAATTTCGCGATACAGCTGCTGCCCTGGCAGCCAGACCTCAATATCGTAAGTCTTTGCCGAAGATGCCCCCATATCGCCGGTGCACAGCGAGACGACGCGGTAATGCAGGCCAAGTTTCCGCAAAACTTCTTCGGCGTTGCGCGTGAGTTTTTCGTGCTCTTCGTAGGATTCTTCCGGCCGCGTGAACTTCACCAGTTCCACTTTTTGAAATTGATGCTGGCGGATAATGCCGCGAACGTCTTTTCCGTACGATCCCGCCTCGCTGCGAAAGCAAGACGTATAGGCGGTCAGAGAAATCGGCAGCCGCGCCTGGTCAAGAACTTCATCGCGATAAAGATTCGTGACTGGAACCTCGGCGGTTGGAATCAGCCATAGATCCTTGTCGCCATGAGGCACGCGAAAAGAATCGGCGGCAAATTTCGGCAGTTGTCCGGTGCCGTACATGGAATCGGAATTCACCAAGTACGGCGGCAGAACTTCCGTATAGCCGTGCTCGCGCGTGTGCAGGTCGAGCATAAAGTTCGCGAGCGCTCGTTCGAGTTTCGCGCCTAGATCCCAGTAAACAGCAAAGCGCGCGCCGGTGAGCTTCACCGCCCGTTCGAGATCGAGAATGCCCAGTTCCGGGCCCAGGTCCCAGTGCGGCTTGGGAGCGAAATCAAACCTCGGCGGCGTGCCCCAGCGGCGGATTTCAACATTTTCTTCGGCGCTGTGCCCCACCGGGACGCTCGCGTGCGGAAGATTGGGAATGCCGGCGAGAACGTCGCGCAGCCTGGCATCGAGGTCGGTGGCCGTCTTTTCCAACACCTGGATCTGCTCGCGCAAGTCCTTGGTCTGAGCCATCGCGGCCGTGGCATCCTGTCCGCTCTTTTTCAGTTTTGCGATCTCTTCCGATGCCTTGTTGCGCTGCGCCTTGCGAGTTTCAGCCTCGGTGATCGCCTGGCGGCGCTGGGTGTCAACCGCGCAGAAATCCTTGAGGACGGCAGCGGGATCCATGCCGCGCTGACGCAGCTTTTCCTCCACCAAAGACAGGTTTTCACGGACGAAATTCAGATCGAGCATGGGAACTTACTAATGTAGCGGAAAAGAGCCCCGAAGTGCACGCGGACCGGCGCCGCGCCGGTCCGTTCGCCAAACCGTGATCAGTGTTTCTCCACCGGCGCCAGCGACTTCAAGTACGCAACGATCGCCGTGGCGTCTTGCTGGTTGAAGCGATACTCCGGCATCGGCGGACGGGGCGGAAGCCCGTTATAAGCGATTCCGGTCATGAAGAACTTGATGGCCGCATCTTTCTCCCAGCCCACCAGCCCCGCGATGTTTGACGATTTGTCGGCCCAGACTGGCATCGGCACGGTGGGCTTGAAACTCAGTACCGCTCCTTTGAGCCACTGTTCTTTGATCGGTTGACCCTTCTCGTCGCGCGGCGTATGGCAATCCCCGCAAAGCCCCGCGCTTTCGACCAGATACCTGCCGCGCGCCACCATGGCCGCCGAGCTGGACTGATGCTTTTGCTGCGCCACGGCGATCTGTGCTAACGACAATGCACCAACGGTTACTGCAAAGAAGATATTCTTCATGGAGATATGGCTCCTCAGCCGCAAGACCGCAATAGACGGCGCAAAAATATACCACACAAATTGACAGGCGCAGGCTGACCCGTTGACTTTGAGTTTGCCCGGCGAATCGATCGGTGAGATGATAGCGCGTTGAAGGCACGCCATGAGGGGAAAATGAGCGAAAGACGCCATCCCGGTATAAGCATGCACAAGCTTCCGGTCGGTGGCGGGTTCATCGGCTTGGTGTTCGCCGTCGGCAGCGCGCTGATCTTCATTCTGGGGTTCCCCACCCTGTGGTATTTCGTTGCCTTTGCATTCGCATTAGGAGTCGGAGTTGCGATTCTTCTGAGGTTCGTCCGCCGTCATCAATCGGAGAGTAATAAACCGCTGTCGATTTTGTCCTCCTCTGCGAAGATACAGGCTCAGGTTGCTCATCCACGAGAGAAACGGCGGAATTTCTTTCACCTTCTGGCCAAACTCGGCTGGGTATAATCTCTGTCGATCGCGACTTTCCAAACGACCGGCATTTAGTCCATCGCTGGCTTTGGCTTATTCCATACGCCTGTGTAAACTACCTTCGCGATGAGATCGTTCCCCAGGTCAGCTACAGCACTCCCCGTTCTTGTGCTGGCTTGGTTCGCCGCAGTAGTTGCCCTCCCGGTTTCCAGTTTCGCCTCGGCCTACAATGGCCGACCCAAGCTGGTGGTTGTGATTGTGATTGACCAGTTCCGCGGCGACTACGTGGAGCGCTATCACGATGAATTTGGAGATTCCGGTTTCCGCTTTCTCACCGATCACGGTGCCTATTTTCCAAACTGCAACTACAACTACGCCAATACGCGCACTGCTCCGGGGCACGCCACGCTCTTTTCCGGCGCTTACAGCAACGGCCACGGCATCGTCGCCAACGAATGGTGGGACCAGACGAAGAAGCGTATGGTGACTTCGGTTGAAGACGACTCCACCAAGATGGTCGGGGTGGACGACGATAAAGCCGGAGCCTCGCCGCACAACCTGCTGGCCGACACGCTAGGCGATGAACTCAAGCTGGCCACGCAAGGCAAGGCACGCGTTTTCGGTGTGTCTTTAAAGGACCGCGCCGCTATTCTGCCCGCCGGCTTTGGAGCCGATGGCGCCTACTGGATCGAGCCCAAAAGCGGCGACTGGATCACGTCCACTTATTACCGTGACCAGCTTCCGAGGTGGGTGCAGGATTTCAATTCGACTCGTCCTGCGAAATATTGGGATCGTGACTGGAAAAACGCGGAAGGAACCGTGCTGCGCTCCACGGCCCATCGCAAAAGTAAAGACGGCTCCGACGCCGGTTTTTATGAGGTCATCGGCTCGACCGCGTACGCCAATGAATACGAATTCGACTTCGCGAAACAACTGATCGTTTATGAGAATGTTGGACGGGGTCCTGCCACGGACTTCCTCTCGATCAGCCTGTCGGCCAATGACATTCTCGGCCACCAGGTTGGGCCCGATACTCCCGAGATGCGGCAGATGGCGCTCGACCTGGACCGCGACCTCGCCGACTTTTTCAACTTTCTCGGCCATCAGATCGGCCTGGTCAACGTTTGGGTTGCGCTCTCTGCGGATCACGGTGTTTCCTCTTTGCCCGACGCAGTCAAGAAACTTCACATTCCTGCGGCGAATCTCGGAGCCTCCAAGCTCGAAGCACAGATCAACGCTGCGCTCGTGGCAAAATACTCTGCCCACCATCCGGTGGCCTATGTCAGGCTGGACTATCCGATGGCGTGGCTCGATCAAGAGGCATTTGCAGCGGTGCACGTGCGCGAGCACGAAGCTGAACTGGCCGTGGGCGAGGCAATGAAGCAAGTCGGATTGCCAGGCTTCTACACCAAGTCGCAGTTAGCAGCCGGCGAAGTTCCCGACACGGCGTTGGGGCGAAAATATTTGAATAGCTACTCACCGGAGGGAAGCTGGTACGTGATGGGCGTCCCGGAGATCTACACGGTCGGAGGAGCTACGGGCACCGATCACGCGTCGCCTTACACCTACGATACGCACGTCCCGCTCGTCTTCTACGGAATTCCATTTCATCCCGGAACCTATCGCACGAGCGTGGAACCCGTCGACATGGCGGCGACGCTGGCGTCGTTGCTGGGGATCAATGCCCCCACGCATTCGGTGGGACGTGTGCTGACCGAGGCTCTCTCGTCGGCGCAGCACGCCGGGAATTCGGGCGCAGAATCGGGAGAAGGCAAGCCATGAACTCCACCGCTCATTCCGCCGCCCCCGATCTCAGCGTGAGCTTCGCCGGCATCTCGCTCAAGAATCCCGTGATTGCCGCGAGCGGGACCTTCGGCTACGGCGTCGAGTTTGAGGACGTCGTCCATCTCGCGAAACTGGGCGGCCTGGTGGTGAAGGGATTGTCGAAGGAGCCGATGATCGGCAATCCTCCGCCGCGCCTGTGGGAGACTGCCGCGGGCATGCTCAATGCCATCGGCCTGCAGAATATTGGCGCTCCGGCGTTTCTGGAAGAAAAGCTGCCGCGGCTGCGGCAGATCAACAACATTGTGGTGATCGCCAACATCTTCGGATACACGCGGGAAGATTACGAGCACACCATCGAGATCCTGAACCAGGGCGAAGGCATCGCGGCTTACGAATTGAACGTTTCCTGCCCCAACACCTCCCAGGGGGGGCTGCAGTTCGGCAGCGATCCGCGCACGCTCGACGAGGTTGTGACTACAGCCAGGCGCGTGGCGACGCGGCCGCTCATCGTGAAGCTGTCGCCGAACGTCACCAGCATCGCGCAGATGGCTTATGTAGCGCAGGAAGCCGGCGCCGACGCATTGTCGCTGATCAATACCTTCGTCGCCATGGCAATTGATCCGGAAACTCGCAAGCCGCGCATTGCCAACGTCACCGCGGGACTCTCCGGGCCAGCGATTAAACCCATCGCCGTGCGCATGGTCTACGACGCTGCCCACGCGGTGAAAATTCCGGTGATCGGAATGGGTGGGATCTCAACCGCCGCCGACGTGGTCGAGTTCCTGCTGGCCGGAGCGACCGCGGTGCAGATCGGCACTGCCAGTTATTGGGATCCATGCGCGACCGAGAAGATTGTCGAAGAGTTGCAGGAATGGTGTAGCGACCATCACGTGGCCCGCCTCGCCGATCTCACCGGCGGCATGCTGATGGAGTGAAGCCTCGGCTAACGTCCGTGCGTGTACCAGATTGACCCGGGAGACTTGTAATCGCGGCCTTCTCCCCACACGGCGTGAGTCGTGCCTTCGCTGTCGATAGCGAGGCTGAAGTAGTCGCCGAACGGAAAGCGGAAGCCTGACGGCAGGACGTAATCGTAACCGGCGGCATGTCCCGAGAGCCGCGTCTCAGCGCTCCACGTGGCGCCACCATTCGTGGAATTGCGATAAAAGGTGTTCCAAAGTGGATGGTCAGGGTGCCCCGTTTCCGTCATTCGCGTGTCCATCCAAGCGATGCGAACGTCGCCCGAAATTCCCGCAACGATCGCCGGGAAACAATGCTCCACCCTCGCGCCAGCGTTCGAGATATTGGCCCGCGCAGACCAGCTGGCCCCGACCGTCATCGATGACGAGAAATAAATGCGCTCCGGCCCACCGTCTGTCGCACCGGCATTCCACAGAGCGTAAAGAGCGCCGCCCGCGTCCGACGCCAGCGTGATCTGTGCTCCCAGAAATCCACTCTCGCAGCTTTGTCCGCTGCAATCCGGCGGCGCGCTCGAGACATCCAGCAGCGCTGTACTCCACGTGCGTCCGCCATCGCCCGATCGGCTGACGAATATGCTGACCGGCCGCGAGGGCATTTCCTCACGAGCATAAGCGGTCCAGCCGAAATACACGGTGCCCGAGGGATCAATGGTCGCTCCACCCGCCAGCGACGATCCTGGGTCCGCGCTCGGATTCACGTTCGTAATGCTGAAAGTTTGTCCGGCATCGTGCGACGCGGCCACCAAAAATTGTTCTTCGTGGTTGAATCCGACATAAACGTCCGTTCCGCGCACGGCCAGCACCGGTTTGTCTGCGTCTTCGCGGCCGCGCTCCGCCCAGGAGAACGACCACGTTCGCCCGAAGTCGAGCGACCGCGCCACAATAACGTCGCGCTTGTTGTTCTGCAGCCACGAAGCGTAAACGGTCTGCCGGTCCACGGGATCGACCACGATCTGCGGATCAAACTGCCCGGTCGGGAAGGGAAGCAGGGCGCGCGAAGACTCCCACGTGAGGCCATTATCGTTGCTGATCTGCAGCGAGATCGTCGGAATCGTGCAGCTGGAGCAGTCGGGCACCGCTCCGTACTGCGGATAGAGAACGTAGATGTGGCCATGGCTGTCGGCGGCTATGGCTGGCTCCCACTGATCGCCGTTGTGGTAGCCGAGCCGCTTCTGCGGTTCGAATCCAGAAACAGCCAGCGCCGCCTGAGACAACGTCACCACAAGCAGAACGATCAGGGCAAGCTTGTGCACAGTTCTTGGGGCGACGAAGGAGCGGCTGGGCGCAGAAACCAAAGGGAAATCCCCGGGGCTGATGCTGACCGGACTTTATCGCGATTCCGCCGACGCGTCAATTGCCCAAGTGTGTCATATGCATGAATTTACAACCTCGTGACTTTCGCACGATTTCGTCATCTAATAGCTTACCGACCAAGGCCTTAGAGCCAACGGAAGTCGTTCATCACCAAGTACTGGGGAGCAATTCAAATGGAGAAAGCTACCTTCGCAGCGGGATGCTTCTGGGGAGTCGAAGCCACATTCCGCCAGATTCCAGGAGTCGTTTCAACTCGGGTCGGCTACACCGGCGGCCAAACGGAAAGCCCGACCTACAAAGATGTCTGCACCAATCGCACGGGCCACGCGGAAGCGGTCGAAGTCGACTTCGATCCAGCCAAAGTGAAGTATGCCGATTTGCTGAAGGTGTTCTGGGAGAATCACGATCCCACCCAGGTCAACCGCCAGGGGCCCGACTGGGGCACGCAATACCGTTCCGCCATCTTCTTTCATTCGCCCGAGCAGGCCGCCGAGGCGAAGGCTTCGAAAGAAGCGCTCGAGAAATCGCATCGCTATTCGAAGCCGATCGCGACGCAGATCGTCCCGGCCGTCACGTTTTATCCGGCAGAGGACTATCACCAGCAATATCTGGAAAAGCGCGGTTTGGCCAGTTGTCACATCAGTTCGTAGCCGAATCGATGACCGCCCAACTCACGAGTATCAGGCCGCCGTTAGGAGCATCGGCTCGCCTTTGGTGATGACCAGCGTGTGCTCGTGATGAGCCGATGGTCGGCGGTCTGCCGTCAGAACAGTCCAGCCGTCTTCGGCCACGACAGCCTCGCCCGTCCCCGCCGCGATGATTGGTTCCACGGTGATGACCAGACCTTCCGTCAAAACCTGGTTCGCGTGCGGATCAGCATAGTTGGGCACGTAAGGCGCTTCGTGAATGGTGCGGCCGATACCGTGACCGCCGAGTTCGCGAATCACGGCAAAGCCGCTGCGACGAACTTCGCGCTCAATGATTCTTCCGATTTCTGAGACGCGAAAGCCGGCGCGCGCCGCCAGCATCGCCTTCTTGAACGCGCGCTCGGCGCACTCGGCCAGTCGCCGGCGCTCGTCCGTTACTTCTCCGACGGGAACCGTGATCGCAGCGTCGGCCATGAATCCGTTTTTCTCGATCGTGACGTCGAGCTTCACCAGATCTCCAGACTGGAGCACGCGCCTGCCTGGAATGCCGTGAACGGCTTCTTCATTCACGCTGATGCAATTGGCGGCGGGAAACTGGTAAACCAGCGCAGGCGCCGATCGCGCACCTAGACCCTGCATCACGCTCGCACCGATTTCATCCAACTCCACCGTCGTGACTCCCGGTCGCACTGCCCGCCGCATGGCTTCCAGCACAAGACGTACCACGGCCCCAGCCGCGCGCATTCCCAGCAATTCCTCTGGCTTTTTGATCGACACAATTCCTCGTTCCTTACGGCGGGAAATCAGGCGCTCACCGGCCGTCGTGGCCGGAAGAAGAAGAGTAAAACGAAGCCACCAAGATAGTAAGGCGCACTCTGTTGCAGGTTGCAGCCCAGGAAGCGCTGCACCAGGCCAAAAAGCGCCAGCGCCTCGCACAGAGCGTAAGTCGCAAAGTAGCCTGTTCTCCAGTGGTTGAGACTCAGGCTGTCGTCAGGATGTGTGGCCAGGCTCTCGGCTGCGCGCAGCACCAGCGTGCGGCGCACAACGAAAATCACCCCCACGATTGCAACGCCCAGAGTGGTGAAGATGTAGCTCAGCGCCGGATCGATGGCGCGAGCGACCGGGCCTGCCAATTCCCCCACAACGCCATACAGCAGGATGCTGCCGAGCATTGCCCACTGCACCGCCCGCAGTGTCTTCAGGGCCCTGGTCATGGAACGAGGATTCTCCCGCGAGTTTTGGGGACGATTACAGGGAACATTCTACGGCGGAATTCGTTTCAGCCATATTGTTTTCTCAGCTTCCGTGCGAATGTCGTTTACCCGACATTCCCGGACGGATCCGCAGGAAGATCTGAAACGATACGGGAAAGCTGCCGTAAGCGGAATCGAGCACCGCTGGCTTGGAGTAGACGGTCACGTCCGCCCCCAGGCCCAACTGCCACGCACGATTCTGAATCAAATCGCGGACGCCGCCGAACGTATATGCTCCGATCCGATATGCCGGGTGAACCGGCGCCTGTGGAAAAAGTTCATCTTTGTCCACGAGTTCCAGCCGCGAGAACGCGTAGTCGCGATGAAGAAAGTTCAGCGTCGACTCCAGCAAATAGCCATTGAGGTTTGTATCGGTCGCGATTTTCTGCACGTGGCCCCACACAAACGATGTTGCCCAACTTCCCGCGGTCCGTGGCTTGTTGTATTCGACCGACGCCGTCTGCCGCCACTGGCTGCCTGGTTCGAGAGCTTCGGGATGCTCCAGCCGTCCAACGCTGTATTGTGCGGTCCAGTTCCGCGCGGGAGCAATAAAAACTCTGCCTGACCATGAGTCGAGTGGTGCCAGCTGAATGCTCCAGCGCTGTTCGTTCGGCTCGCGGCCGTTGAACGCGCACGCCTCCAGCTTGACGCGATCGATGATGACTCCAGTCGTAACGACGCCGAAGCTCGTATGAGTGGAGTCCTGCAAATGATGACTCAGGGGAGCCATGGGCAGCTCTGCCGCCGAAGCCCGGTGCATGTACGTGACCGGACCGAGCGCAGGCTCCGCCGACGGCCCGCCATACAGTTCCCACGAAATCTTTTCCGTGATTGGCAGCGTGTACTGTGCCGCCAGTTCGGCGAACACGTTATGGGGATGTTGATGATCGACCAGCGCCTCGCCGTGATACGTTTCCCCGGTTTGAAAAAGTTCAGGAAATCCCGGATGCGGAGAAGTCAGTGACTCGCCGGAAAACATCTGGCGCAAGAGAATCGTGCCCGCTCCCAGCTTGTGCTGCTCCATCATCATGCCCCAGTTGACCGATTCGGCTTTGCCTTCGCCGCGCGGTCCGCCTTGCTGGTTGTAGTCGATGAAGATCTCTCCATGCGCCATCAGTCCCCAGCCGCCGCGCATCCACATCCACTCACGGCCGGAAACGGAAGCCGGTTGCCATGATGTGCCGGATGCTTCGTGCGGCGAGGGCAATTGCGAGTCCTCCATTTGCGTTTGCATGCCCCGCATTTGCATGCCAGACATCGACTCATCCTGCCCCTGCATGCGAGCATCGCCCGCGTGTTCTTGCGGCGTGGGAGCAGAAGTCTCCTGCGCGGCAGCCAACGTAGTCGACAGTCCCGCCATAAACAAGACGACGGGCAGTATGGTCTTCATCGCGAACCTCGATGCGAATCGTCAGTCGTGATCAGATCCTGTGGTGGGCATCTCGGCTTGCGGAGCTCCTGGCAGAGTTTTGCAATCAACAGCCGCGCAGAGATGGCGAAGACCCCGCAAAGCACAATTCCGAGAAGCAGGTATGGAAACGAGATTCTAGATTCGCAGCGGAGCCGCGCCGGGAGAGCCGACAGAAGAGGTTTGGAAGACAGCGGACGGGATAGAGGATAAGCGCGCGAGGGAGGTGTTCTCGTTGTGACTGCGAGGAACCAACCGAACCAGAGGCCGAGAGGTAAAAGGCGCGCCCGGAACCGCCCAATGGTGACCGCTCACACAGCAAGAGTGGTCAGAGGACGCCGGAGCGGAATGCGCGGGCCGATGACGATGACATCCTGCCGCATGGCCGGCGTGCATCGTAGGCAATGCAAATGCCTGTGTGGCAGGCGAAGCCGCAACCATCGCGACCAGCAGCAGCGCCGTGAAAATGCGTGCGATCCCACCCATTCGGTTTATGTTCCGGTGATTTTGATGCGAAGTTCTTCGGGAAGGCGCTGCCGGATTTCCTCTGGCAAACGGTCGTGCACACGCCGTGCACCCTCTTTGGCGGCATCGAGCACCGTTACCGGGGCAGGCGTTGCCACGGCCACACCCAGCCAGATGAGTGCGGAAAGCACGAAGCCGGTGAGCGCGGCAATTTCAAGCCAGAACGCGTGCCGCGGTCCGAGATATCGAATCACCCCAAAGGCGAAAAGAAAGACCCCGGCGGAAACGGAGGCCAGCGCGATCAGGGAGACGTCGATGATGCGGTGCATTTGTTGACGGCTGCGGCAGTGTTCGCAACCGGCAAAATGGCTCTCATAGTCGCCGCGCATCTCCGGCGCCAGGCCGGATATGTCGTACCTCCAGCCCGCCAGAATCTTGCCCACAATCGGATCAACGCACTGCTGACTCATGAGGTAATAAAACGCAAGACGATCCAACAGCGCCGGCTCGACGAACCTACAACCGAATCGGCTCGATCGCTTCGCTTTGCGACGCCAGCACCACGCGGTTTTGAAACAACCCCCCGCGCATGGCCAGCGCCTTTTCCGCCTCTCTCCGGGCTATTTCCGGATGATTGTTCTGCTCTGAGAGATGCGCCAGCACCACAAACGTTGCACTATTATCATAGTCGTTAATGAAGAAATCCGCGAGGGCTACGTTGGAAAGGTGCCCGACGCGGCTCATGACCCGCTGCTTCACAGACCACGGATAAGGCCCGCCTCGCAGCATCTCCAGGTCGTGATTCGACTCCATCACCAGCACATCGCAGCCGCGCAAGTGATCGCGCACGCTGACTGGAACGTATCCGAGATCGGTGGCAATCCCGACCTTGATTCCCTCCGCGCGAAAGGTGAAGCCCACCGGATCGGCGGCATCGTGCGGAATGGTGAAGGGCTTGACTTCGATGTCGCCCACCTGAAACCGGTGGCCGGCCTCGAAGCGCTCGAATCTCTCGAGCTGCGGCCGCTCGCCGTTTTCGTCACGCAAGGCGCGCCCCCACGCCTGATGCGTGGCGCCCGTCATAAAGACTGGGATGCGCAGCTTCTTGGCCAGCGTTGCCAATCCGTAAATGTGATCGGAGTGCTCGTGCGTGATCAGAATGGCAGAGAGCGAATGTGGATCATCGCCCAGCGACTTCATGCGCTTGAAAGTCTCGCGGCAGGAAATGCCGGCATCGATTAGGATCTTGGTGCGGGCGCTGGCCACAACCGCGCAGTTGCCGCGGCTCCCCGAAGCCAGCATCGACACACTTACACCCATGTCGGCAGCATACGCGTTGCGCCTGTGGAATCGGGAGTAACTTCCTGGTTAGCCCATACCTAAGAGTGGCGTTCAGCTTCCCGCGTTCCAGTTTCCGGAAATCTCGCGAACAGAACTTCCCAAGCCAGTGCCGTCGAGCAGCAAACACCTTCCGAGTTTTAGGATCCGGCTGGCGGCAGCACGTGAATCGTTCTCAGCCACGTCGCTACGCTCTTCGGCCATCTCGTTACGGGAAGATCCGTCTGCCGCAATCCATAGCCGTGCCCGCCCTGAGCGTAGAGGTGCATCTCTGCCGGCACCTTGGCATTCTTCAACGCCAGAAAATATACCGT
>Ga0335078_10000344_pt1 | contig 73748 bp, 75 predicted proteins | sample Lox_Sample_32_FD_206711 | JGI IMG/M metagenome (GOLD analysis project Ga0335078, IMG submission 206711) | Soil microbial communities from Loxahatchee National Wildlife Refuge, Florida, United States - Lox_Sample_3.2 | ecosystem: Environmental > Terrestrial > Soil > Wetlands | place: USA...
TCGGCTTATTTGATGCAGCTGCAGGATGAAGAGCGGCGGCGCATGGCGCGCGATCTGCACGATTCCACAGGCCAAAAGCTGGTCGCACTCAAGATGAACCTGAGCGCGCTGGAAAAATCCGCGGACTCCGATAAGAGAGTCAAGAAGCTGCTTGAGGACACGACGAAGCTGGTGGATGATGCAACCGGTGAGATCCGCACGCTTTCGCACATGCTTCACCCTCCTTTGTTGGACGAGGTAGGCCTGGTTTCGGCCATCAAGTGGCTGGTGGATGGCTTCAAAAAGCGGGCGGGAATCAAGTTCGAGTTGAGTGCGGATGAAAGCCTCGGGCGGTTACCGGAAAATGCCGAAATCGCGCTGTTTCGGGTGCTGCAGGAATCTGTCAATAACATTTATCGTCATTCCGGGGCGACCAAGGCCGCCGTCCAACTTACTCGGGATGACCATCGCGTGAAGCTGGTGATTCGCGATAACGGCAAGGGGCTGCCGGATGATGTGATATCGCCAAAAACGACCAGCACCGTAGGGGTGGGCATTCTCGGCATGAAGGAGAGACTGGCGCAGCTTGGGGGAAAGTTGGAGATCGCTTCCCGCCCCGGGAACACGGTCGTAACCGCGGTTTTGCCGGCGTCCGCCGGTAAGCGGGAAAGCATAAGCGCCTGAGTTTAGCGGCTAGGCCGCATCGGACCTGTGCTCCTCCCGGTCTACCACGGCCTGATTGGCCAGCAGGATTCTTCGAATCGATTCCACGTGCTTGTCGTAGGCCTCCGCCTCCTGCCGGTAGTTCGCCGCCATGCGCTCGGCACTCCGCGAAGCAAGCCGGCGCAGCAGGGCCGCTTTTTCTTCCAACGCGCGCATGGCCACCCAAAGCGCCTCCTCGGTCGATTGGGTAAATGCCAGTCGAAGGGAGTCAGCTGTGTAGGCGTGGCCCACGCGGCAGCGGAAACGCAAGAGTCCGCCTTCCTCCAATTCCCAGAGCGTTCCATGACACTCCGGGCATACGAAGGTGGAGGGCTGTCCCGCCTGCTTCGCGGGCGGATCATTTTCCAGGTTTGCCTGGCGGGCCTCTTCATCTATTTTGGCGGATTTGTGGGGCATATGAAACTCGCGGGCCGGTTCTGTTGTCGATTCCGTTCTGGCAGCCAATTGGATGAGCAGCTCCGCAATGGCGGCCGCCGGCAGGACGTAGTCAGCGCCGGCATATTGGATGGCGCGCCGTGGCATCTCGGGAGCGATCGCTTCATTCGGGTCCTGCACGATTGCGATTCCGCCGCGCATGCGGACAGCCATCAATCCGGCAGAGCCGTCGTCAAGTTCGCCGGAAAGGATGACCCCAGCCACGCGTGCATCATAGGTTCGCGCCGCCGAACGGAACAGCGGGTCGATCGCGGGGCGGTGACGATTCTCCCGTGGCCCGCGGCTCAGCACTATTGAAGCGTCCTCCAACAGCAGATGATGATCCGGCGGAGCAACATAGATCATGCCGTTCTCAACTCTCTGTTTGTTGTGCGGATGAATGGCGCGCAACGAACCGCATGCGCTGAGGATCTCGGGAAGAATGCTGGGATAATCCTGGGCTACATGGACTACAAGCAGAATGGCGGCAGGAAGGTCGGCGGGAAGACGGGAGACGATGCACCGCAAGGATTCCAGAGCGCCCGCTGAGCCACCCATGACGATAATGTCGCGCCGGCCCGAACTTGTGTTGGGCATGATCAAGTCGGATGCGGGAAATGATCTGACCGGCTACTAAAAGTGGCAGATATTTGTGAGCGCAGGAACTGTTTTTCGAGGATCTATCGTGAACTTTGAGAAGCCAGCGACACCTCGCTTGCAACTTTGGCGAGGGCCTGATCCAAATCGGCGATCAGGTCGTCGGCATTTTCAATCCCTACAGACAAGCGGACTAACTGCTCCGTCACTCCCATCTTTGCCCGGTGCTCCGGCGAGATCATGGCGTGAGAGGTTAGTACGGGAAGCGAAACCAGCGAATCCACTCCGCCGAGGCTGGGCGCAAGCGTAAAGAGGTGAAGCGATTCCGAAATTGCTCGAGCGTCCTGCCCGCTGCCATCCACTTCAAAGCTGAGCATGCCTCCGCCACCGTGCATCTGCTCCATCGCCAGCAAGTGCTGCGGGTGAGCGTTGAGGAACGGGTAGTGAACTCGACGAACTTTCGGGTGCTGTTCCAGGAATTGCGCCACCCGCAACGCATTTTCATTCTGGCGCTGAACTCGCACCGCCAGTGTGCGCAAGCCGCGCAGCAGTAACCAGGCGGCGTGGGGATCCATGCAGCCGCCGAGTGTAGTGCGGGTTTCGCGGATTTTGTCGATCAGATCGCGCTTCCCTGCTGCGATGCCGGCGATCAGATCGTGATGCCCGCCGAAGTATTTCGTGCCGGAATGCAGGACGAGATCGATGCCATACTCGGCCGGGCGAGTATTGATCGGAGTTCCAAATGTGCTGTCGATGGTGGTGATCAGACCGTGGTCTTTTGCCAATTTCGAAACTCGCCGCAGATCAACGATGCGTAAGGTTGGATTCGTCGGGGATTCAATGTGGATCAGCTTCGTGTTTGGGCGAATGGCGCGGGCGTACTGATCATAATCGGTCGTGTCGACGAATGTGGTCTCAACTCCCAACTTTGGCAGCCAACTGCTGAGAAACTTGGTAACGCCGCCATAAATGTCGCGTTGCGCAACGATGTGGTCCCCGCTTTGAACCAGCGCGAGGACTGAAGTGGTGATGGCATTCATGCCTGACGCAAAAAGCAGAGCAGCTTCTGCGCCTTCGAGTTCGGCAATCGCACTTTCCACCACCGTGTGGGTAGGGTTGCCGTAGCGCGTGTAGAACATATCGGTGTGCGTGGCGCGCAGCTGCTGCTCGTTGTCGGTGACTTCGAAGGTCGAAGTCTGAAAAATCGGCGTGGCGAGGGCGGCATTCTTCTTGTCGAGATCGGTGCCGGCGCGCACGGCTTTCGTTTCGGGATGGTGAGCTTTACCTTTCATTGTGACTCCTGCTTTTCAGGGTAAGCGTGAAGGAGAATGTGGGCAAGAGGTCTTCTGACTTATAATCGCGGTTCTATGGATTTAGGGATAAAAGGACGGACTGCAATCGTAGCGGCCTCGAGCCAGGGCATTGGCCGGGCGACAGCCGAAGCGTTTGCCGCCGAGGGATGCCGCGTGGCCATGTGCGCGCGGAATCGTGAGACGCTGGAGCAGGCAGCGGACAAAATTCGGCGCGAGCACAACGCCGAGGTCTTTGCTGAGGTTGTTGACGTCACTCACTCTGATGAAGTTCACGACTTCGTCCAGGCGATCGCTCATAAATTCGGAAGCGTCGATATTTGCGTAACGAATGCCGGAGGGCCGCCGGCCAAAGGCTTCCTCGCGACCAGTTCCGAGGACTGGCAGAAAGCGGTTAATGCGAACTTCCTGAGCGCAGTTTTTTTCGCTCGTGAAGTCATTCCATACATGCAGCAGAAAAAGTGGGGACGGATTGTGACCCTCACTTCGATCACGACCAAACAGCCGGTTACTGATCTCGTGCTTTCAAATGCCGTGCGCGCGGCGGTTGTGGGACTGGTCAAGAGTCTTTCCAATGAATTTGGAAAAGACGGAATTCTGGTGAATAACGTTGGACCGGGTTTCACCGCTACTGATCGCCTCAAAGAGCTGGCCAAGGCTCGCTCCAGCGCTCTCGGCAAATCAGAAAAAGAAATTTTTGACGGCTGGGCGGCGGATGCCCCACTCAAGCGACTGGGAGAACCGCGAGAAGTGGCTGCGACGATCGTATGGTTATGCTCCGAGCGCGCCAGCTATGTGACCGGTCAAACTGTTCTGGTGGATGGAGGAATGTACAAAGGCTTTTAGTTTGACTGCCGGTCAACCGGCCAACTGAAGGTAATTGCTAACTCTTTCGGATTCTAGTAAGCTCACTCATCTCCAAAGCATCCTCTGCGGGAGGTGTGTACTCAATGGCGGGCGCTGTCGGCGGTCGGCGCGAGTGCAGTCCGGGCCTCTTAATTCAGGAAGTTCGCCACCGGCGATGGGTGCGTGTTCTTGCCTATTGTTTTCCTCAGGAATCCTCGAACTTCAGTCTTGAAAATCAGCGGTGGCTCAATGGAGTAAATGCACACAAAGCCGGGGGAGAGTCTATGACATCAGCGGTGAAGTGGCTTCGGGTCATTTTGGTCACATTAGGGTTGGTTGGGTACGCATTCGCGCAGGGCGGAGCAACTGGAGCGATCAGCGGCACAGTTCAGGATGTCAGCGGCGCGGTTATCGCGAATGCCGAGGTTCGAATCACAGACCAGAGCACTGGGGTGCTGGCCCGCACGGTGAAGTCCGATGCCAGCGGCAATTTCAGTGCGCTGTTGCTGCCAGTTGGTACTTATAGCGTCATCGTTCAGAGCCCGGGCTTTGCGGAAGGCAGCTTTCCGGCCATTGATGTTCGCGTTACCGAGACGACACGCCTGATTGCCAAGCTGCGCCCGCAATCGGTTCAGGAGAAAGTTGAAGTTCAGGCCGAAGTGCAGACGGTCGAAACCACCAATGCAGCGACGGGACAGGCAATTGAATCGAATACGATCCGCAATCTCCCCCTTGCCACTCAAAACTTCCAACAGTTACTGACGCTTTCTTCCGGCGCCGAAAGCAACCTGAACAATTCATCGCAACTGGGCCGCGGAGACGTGCGCATTGAGGTCAACGGCCAGCGAGAGGACAACAACAATTATTTGATTGAAGGCATCAGCGCAACCGACTATAACGTGGCGGAACTGACCACCACGCCACTGCCGAATCCGGATGTGATTGAAGAGTTCAAGGTCCAGACTTCGCTTTATGATGCCAGCCAGGGGCGCAATGGGGGCGGCAATATCAATGCGATCCTTAAATCCGGGACCCGCCAATTTCACGGCGATGCTTACGAGTTCTTTCGCAACACGGTGCTTGATGCAAATGATTATTTCCTGAAGCAGAGCCAGATAGCATCCGGCGAGGCAAACCAGCGGCCGGTCGTCAAACAGAACATTTTTGGCGGGAGCTTCGGCGGGCCCATTGGCCACGACGGAAAGCTTGGGTTCTTCTTCGTGAACTATCAGGGCACGCGGCAGCGTAGCGGCGATTCTCCGGGTACGATCATCACCACGCAAATCCCGGTGCTGCCGCTCGATCGCTCGGCGGCTTCACTGGGGTCGGCATTCGGTGTTCCAAGCACAAGCATTGATTCGGTCGCTCTCGCGCTGTTGAATTTCAAAAGCAATCAGTTCGGGAACACGCCAGGTGGATTCTTGTTCCCTTCTATCCCTGGAACTCCCGGTGGGACGGGCTTTTTTGCCGTCAGTCGGCCTGGAACGTTCAATGATGATCAGTTCACCGCGAACTGGGACAAAGAGTTTAACCATGCGAACGATAAAATTTCCGCTCGCTTTTTCTTTACCGACTTCGAATCTGACGTACCGTTCGGCGCGGGCGGATTGCAGGCATCGCTGGGCGGCAGCATCAGCGGCACCGATCTGAACTTTCCTTATGACCTTCCGGTGCACGATCGCTTCTTCACCATTTCAGAAACGCATCTTTTCTCGCCCACGCTGGTGAATGACTTTCGCATCGGGTACGTGCGCATCAACAACAGCGACATCAACGTGCCTCCGGTGACCGCTGGCGATGTCGGAATCGACCGGCCGACCAATAATCTCACCGACAGCATTTATAAATTCACCTTTGAAAGTTCGGGATTCCAATTCGGGCCGACCCCGCAGGCCAATCAATACCAGGTGCAGAACAATTTCGATTTGGTGGACACGTTGAGCTGGGTGCATGGCAATCACAATTTCCGTTTTGGCGGCGAATACACGCCGGTATATCTGAATAAGAAGTTCCCACAGGTGTTTAATGGGCAGCTGTTTTTCGCAAATACTAGCTCCAGTTTCACCGACTTTGATAATTTCCTTGAAGGTGCGCCGGTGTTCGTCTTTGGCGGAGGTGGTGTTTACAACCACGCGTACCGGCAGAAGAACTCCGCCCTGTTCGTGCAAGACGATTGGAAAGTCACCCCTGACCTGACCCTCAACATTGGTTTACGCACTGAGTTCCTCGGGGCCTGGCACGACGATGAATGCCACATCGGCAACATCGAGTCCGATCTCACGCTGACTGGGACGTTTCCCTACATTTATCCAAGTTGTGTGAACAAATTAGGAGTCCCGGGACTCACCGGCAATGCCGCTGGATCGACCTTCCGGAACAGCGTCTCTACAGGCCTGGGGCCACGCGTAGGCTTCGCCTGGGATTTGTGGGGGCATCACAACACCACGCTTCGTGGAGGTTACGGGATTTACTACGTGCGCGAAGATGTCGGGGCAGTTGATCAGCTCAGTTTCCAAGCGCCGTTTATTCCCATTGTCGCCTTCCCGACAACCCCGGGATTCACGATGGCAAACTTCTTTACCGGAACTCCGGCTACAAACCCAAACGCACTGCCCCAAGCGGGGCAGCTATCGCCCTTGTATTTGCCGTGTCTGGCGCAGATTACATCATTTCCGGATACGAATGGTTCGCCGACGTACGGCGCTTGCACGGGTCCGGGAACCGATTCAACATTGAATCTGTTCGTGCTTGAAGTACCGCGGCATTTTGTTGTTCCCAATACACAGCAATGGAACTTGACGCTGCAGCGAGAACTTGGCAGGAGCTGGGTGCTTGAGCTGGGATACGTCGGCACCAAAGGTACACATCTGCGAGAGACGCGGGATGGGATTCAGTCTCTGGATGCCACTCCGCAGCATCCCGTTATCGTTCATGATGTCTCAGGGACAACATACGATATCACCACGAATACTTTTGGCAATGCGATCGCACGCACACCTACGCCGGGGTTGAACGGCTACTCCGGATACCAGATTTTTGCCAACGACGCCTACTCGATTTACCACTCGCTGCAGGCTACGGTTTCGCGGCGTTGGGGCCGAGGTTACGTGCAAGCGGCCTATACCTTCTCAAAGAACATCGACGCGACCTCTAGCGGCAACACCGCGTTTAATACGGCCTACAACAGCGAAGCCGACCTGATCGATTCGCGCGGCCTTTCCGACTTCGATCGTCCGCATCGCTTGAGCGTCAGCTACGTCTACGAGTTGCCGTTTTTCTCCGGTTCCAGCGGCCTAACGCATAAAGCGCTCGGAGGCTGGGCACTCAGCGGAGTGACCATCTTCCAGTCGGGAGTTCCCTTCTCCATTCTCGATTCGAGCGCTGGAACGGCATTCCTGGGGCAAGGAAGTTCACCGGAAATCGGCGCCAGTCTTGCTCCCGGTGCAACGGTGGCCGACGGCGTGACAAGCGGCAGCATTCAGCATCGGCTGAACGGATATTTAAATCCTGCGGCATTTATGCCTGCACCGTTGCTTTATCCCAGCCAGTGCGCCTCCGATCCGAACTTCTGCACCACCGGCTTCGGAGATCTTGGCCGCAACATTTATCGCGGGCCATTCCAGCAGAACTGGGACTTTTCGCTGATCAAGCATTTTCACTTGACCGAGCGCCAGGATCTGCGCTTCACCACCGATTTCTTCAATATCTGGAACCATGCCAACTTCGCCAATCCACAAGTGACGGATATTGAAGCGTATCTTGCCAATCCGTCGAACAGCCCATTCGGCAAGATAGTTAACACAGTCGGAACGCCGCGCCTGATCCAGTTTTCATTGAGGTGGGCCTTCTAGTCCTCAGGGGCGAGCCGCCAAACCTCTGCCGCCCCGTCGTCTAGTGCTCCCTATCTGAATCTGGCAAAATGGAGGTGTTTTTGCTGCGGAAATGACCATGAGACGAATTGCGGAACGGATATCGCTGATGGGTGGGGAAGGCGCGCTGTCTGTTTATGCTCGTGCCAAGGAGTTAGAGCGCAAAGGGCGTTCGATCATTCATCTTGAGCTTGGCGAGCCGGATTTTCATCCTGCGGAGCCGGTCAATGAGGCGCTTAAGAAGGCGTTGGATGAAGGACATGACCGCTATTGCGCAGTGGGGGGTCTTCCCGCTCTGCGGCAGGAAATTGCCGACTACTTGCGCAGAACCCGCGATCTAAGCGTCTCGCCAGACGCCGTGGTGATTGCTCCCGGTTGCAAGATCGCGCTGTTCATGGCCTTGATGGCGTTGGTCAATCCCGGAGATGAAGTTCTTTATCCCGATCCGGGGTTTCCCGGCTATCCATCGATCACACTCAGCCAGGGAGGAGTCCCGGTTCCATTCGAGCTTTCCGAGCGGAATAAATTCCAGCCTAATCCCGACGAGATCGCCTTAAAGATCACTCCCCGAACCAAAATCCTGATCACGAATTCTCCGGCCAATCCAACCGGCACGGTTTACAGTGACGAAGCTCAACGCGCACTGGCAGAACTCGCGGTAAAGCACGATCTTTGGGTTCTGTCGGATGAGATTTACGCCCGAATCCTCTACTCCGGAAATTACATTTCAATGTTGAGTTATTCGCGGATGGAGGAGCGGACCGTCATCATTGACGGCTTCTCCAAGAGCTTCGCCATGACCGGCTGGCGGTTAGGTTACGCGGTTGCTCCGCCGGAGATTGCGGCGGCATTGCAGATGATCGCCGTCAACACGTACACCTGCGCCGCTGAATTCACGCAATATGCCGCCATCGAGGCACTGCGTGATTCCCACGGAGCAACGCCCCGGATGGTACGCGAATTTGCCGCGCGACGTGATCAGTTCGACAGCGATCTGAACCGAATTCCGGGTTTTCGCTGCATTCCGCCTGCAGGCGCATTTTATGCGTGGGTTAACATCGCAGACACGGGAATGACAGCAGAGGAACTCTGTCGCATTATGCTGGAAGAAGCGGGAGTAGCGGCGATCTCGGGCGCTGCATTCGGAAGCGCAGGAGGTGAGTACGTGCGCTTTTCCTTCGCGTCCTCGAGAGAGAATTTGCGCGATGCGATCAACCGCATCATGCGAATTTCGACCATCTGGCAACCCGCCGCCTTGGCGGGGTAGTTTCTTGGGAGATCAGAATGGATTATCTAGCCCGCGTAGGAGTGATCCTTTTATCCGTTATTGTTCTTGCAATCTCTGCCGCCTCGCAGGCGAGGCCGCTTCCCGGCAATGATGTACAGCAGCTTTATCAGGAGTTGTTGCCGCAGATCGAGCAAATTCCGATTTTCGATCATCACGCTCATCCCGGTTACGCGGATGATCCCGACGTGGACGCAATGGCTGCGCCGCCCGGCAGCGCGGCGCTGCGCGAGCGGGAAACCAATCCCGAGTTGGTAGCCGCCGCAAAGGCGCTCTGGGGATATCCATATGATGATCTCTCTCCTGAACATGAGAAATGGCTGATCCAGAAAAAAGCCGAAATGAAGAAGCAGCTCGGACAGCAATATTTCGATCAAATCCTGGACAAGCTGAACATCGAACAGGGCGTGGCGAACCGCGCTATGATGGCCGACTATCTCGATCCCAAGAGATTCGTGTGGGTTTTTTTCATGGATTCTTTCATGTGGCCGTTCAACAATCAGCTAGAAACCGCACGAAACGCCGACGAGCAGGTTTACATCCCGTTGCAGGAAAAGATGCTGCATCGCTGGATGCAGCAGGAGGGCATAAGCAAGCTGCCGCCGAAATTTTCCGATTATTTGGAGTTCATCAACCGCACGGTGGAAGACAACCAGAAAAAGGGCGGCATTGCCATGAAGTTTGAGGTGGCGTATTTCCGGCCGCTCACGTTTTCTGATCCCGCTCGCGCGGAGGCGGAAGCCATTTACAAGAAATACATTGGAGGCGCAGTTCCGAACGAGCGCGAATATCGTACGTTTCAGGATTTTATATTTCGTTATCTGGTAGTTCTAGGGGGAAAGCTGCAACTGCCGGTGCACATCCATTCGGCCGTCGGGATCGGTGATTACTTCAATCTCTCGCAGAGCAACATCACGCATCTCGAGGACATCGTGCGCGATCCCCGATATTCGAACACGATTTTCGTCATGCTTCACGGCGGGTATCCCTATGATCGCCAGGCGATCTGGTTTGGATCTGCGAAGAATGTATATCTGGATACGTCGGAAACCGAGATTCTGCTTTACCCCTCTGAGTTCAAGAAAATGCTCAAACAGTGGCTGGAAACCTTTCCAGAGAAGGTAACGTTCGGGAGTGATTGCTTTCCGTACAACGAGGCCCTAGGGGCCGAAGAAAGTTATTGGCTAGGTGTTGAGTCCAGCCGCACCGCTTTAGCTGCCGCGCTGGCCGAAATGATCTCGGAAAACGAAATCACCAGGGCCCAGGCCTTGCAACTGGCTCACGGATATCTGCACGACAACGCGGTTGGAATTTATCACGGAAAGGTGCACTGATGGTAGCGACCAGAAAAAAATCGAAAGCAGCAACGCGCGCAAAAACGAAGAAGGCACCCCCGCGGCATCGAGCCAGCCAAAAAACCGAAATGAAGTATATTCCGTGGAACACTATTGAGATGGAGAACTTGAATCCTCTGCTGCAGAGGCAGTTTGTGGTCGGGGATCAGATCATGCTGGCGCGCGTGTTGCTGAAAAAGGGCTGCGTAGTTCCCCAGCATAGCCATCATAACGAGCAGATCACTTATATTCTCGAAGGCGCGCTCAAGTTCTGGATTGACGGAAAGGAAATCGTAGTAGGCGCGGGAGAAGTGCTGACCATTCCCTCCAACATGCCTCATAAGGCCGAGGCGCTTGAAGATACCCTCGATCTTGACGTGTTCAACCCTCCACGAGCCGACTGGATCAGGAAAACAGACGCGTACCTGCGTCGCTGACTCGTATCCGGTTCGGGGACTACAATTGCACTTCCTTCGATATGGAAGCGTCCAGCAAATCTGTTTCTCAAGCGGCGAAATGGCGCTTGCGCTGCATAGAATGCCAGGGAGAATGCTACGATCCCCGGCCAGGTTTTCGTTGTGAAAGTTGCGGCGATCTGCTCGAGTTTTTCGATGCTGATTCGAGCTCTTTTCCCGCCGATGCACTGAAATCGCTCTGGCGCGAAAGAAAAATGTCACCGGCCTCGGTTGACCAGAGCGGCGTTTGGCGATTTCGCGAGATGCTGCCAGCACTGCCGAACCTTGAGTCGGCAATCACCATTCGGGAAGGAAATACCCCGATATATGACATGCGCTCGTGTGCTCGGACCACAGGCGTTGAACAACTATATGCGAAGCATCTGGGAATGAATCCCACTGGTTCGTTCAAAGACATTGGGATGACGCTTGCCGCATCATTTGCCCGCGAAAAAGGATTTCGCTGGGTTGCGTGCGCCTCTACTGGAAATACATCGGCTTCAATGGCGGCGTATGCCGCGCGGGGAGGCATGCGCAGCCTGGTGCTCATCCCTGAAGGCCAGGTTGCGTGGGGAAAGCTTTCACAGGCGCTTGACTACGGCGCAGTCACCTGCCAGCTCCGCACCGATTTCGACGGCTGCATGCGCCTGCTCAACGAGATTGTGCAGCGCATGCCGGTGTACCTGCTGAACTCAGTCAATCCTTATCGCATTGAAGGACAGAAAACTGCCGCCTTCGAGTTGATGGAGCAATTCGATTGGCATGTGCCAGACCATGTCATCGTACCCGGCGGAAATTTGGGGAATTCATCCGCCATTGGCAAAGGCTTTCTTGAGATGAAAGCCCTGGGGCTGATCGGGAGCTTGCCGAAGATTTCAATTATTCAGGCTGAAGGGGCAAATCCGCTGGTCCGAGCTATGCGGGAGAATGGCGGCCAATTCTTGACTCCCGTTCGAGCCGAGACAATGGCGACCGCCATACGCATCGGCGCGCCGACGTCTTGGAAGAAAGCAGTTCGCGTCCTAAGGGCAACAGCGGGAACTGTGGAGCAAGTCAGCGAGGTTGAAATCGCAGATGCAAAAGCTGAGATCGGCGCAGAGGGAATCGGCTGCGAGCCCGCCTCCGCGGTGACCCTTGGAGGTTTCAAGAAGCTGGTAAAAAAAGGTTTTGTAAGGAAAGACGAACGCGTTGTTTTGATTCTGACTGGCCACCTCCTGAAGGATCCGGATTACACCATCAAGTTTCATCGTGGAGATTTATTTCCTAAAGAGCAAGGTCTTGTTTCCGGCAGACGTGCGCCGGTCATTCTGGATCCCGATGCCGAAAGCATTTTGAGGATTCTGCAAAACGAAAACAAGCCTGGCGAGGTCTGAATGGCACGACAAGGAAGGCGCGAACCCGGCTCACTGAAATTAGTGCTTCCGGCAACCTCTGCCAATCTTGGCCCAGCATTCGACTGCGCGGCATTGGCGCTCAGATTGTTTCTCACGATCAAAGCGCAGACCGCTGATGAATTCTCGATTGACGCAGCGGGGCGCGATTCGGATATCTGCGGTCGCCTTGAGAACAATCTGATTGTCGAGACCTACACCGAATTGCTGCGGCGCGAACACAGAACTGTACTACCGCTCGCTTTGCAAATTGAGAACGAAATTCCCATCGGGAAAGGCTGCGGATCGTCTGCGGCGGCGCGGCTGGCTGGGATCGCATTGGCCGTTCATTTCGGCGGTCTGGCTTGGGGTTGCGACCAGATCACTGCCGAAGCAGCGCGGCGTGAGCAACACGCGGACAACGCAGCAGCCTGCTGGTTGGGAGGATTGTGCCTGGCCAAAATGCCCGCAGCGGCAGACGCGTCGTGCGAAGTGATCAGTATCAAGCCAAAAGGAAAATGGCCACTGCTGCTGGCAGTGCCCGAAACACCTCTTTCAACGCAACAGGCGCGTGACTTATTGCCAACCTTATATCATCGCGCCGACGCCATCTCCAACATTCAAAATTCAATGTTTCTGGTCGCAGCTTTTATGGAAGGACGGCCGGAACAGCTTGGCCCAGCACTCGCCGATACCATGCATCAGCCTTACCGCGCCGAGCTGTGTCCCCTCTTATCATCCCTACAAAAGCTTACCGGGACTGGCAGTATCCTGGGAGCAGTGCTCAGCGGGGCGGGGCCATCGGTTTTGTTGTTTCTTGAACCGGGCGCGAATGTGTCACGCACAATGACATCAGTAAGCCGGCATCTCCTGAGCGAAGGACTTTCCGCAGAATTGCTGCCGACCACGATCAGTGCCTTTGGCGCCAGCCGCAGCTTGGCGCTACCGGGGGTGGCGGGCTTTAGCTGCCGGAGTGGCCGGAAATCATACGGCCCGCCGCAGCTATGCTGAACAGATGCTGTTCGAAGGTCAGATACGGTTCGCGCGCGAAGCGGTCGGGATAGGAGTTCAAGGCTTGAAGAAAATTATCAATTTCGTGCTGGACTTCGCGCTGCCGTTCTGTGTCAGAGTTTCCCAGGACAATAGGACGAAACTGCGTACTATTCATTACCTACCCCTTCAGTCGGCTGGACTCCCATAATCCCCGCAGACACCGATTGCGTGGTTCGCTCCAAAAGTCTAAGCGCTCGTTCGAATTATGGGGAGGACTGCAGACTATTTCCCATTGCGAGAATTGTAAATAGCACGGGGGTGCTACAGTGCTAACCTGAGCAGTAAATTCACAGGATTTAAACAACTTTTTCCACAGGCTGTCACAATCTTCTCCCCAGCAAGCCGACGGCAGGGACTTTCTACTCTGGTTTACAATGTGACGCTCTCTCTAAGCAGTAACTCGCGGAGGCGTGATGAGAAATTGGTTGATCCTGGCCCTGACGTGCCTGGTTTGCTGTGGAAGCTTATTTGCCCAGCAAGGTGACGATCCTATATACGGGCACAATGATGAACGAATGTTCTTTCCCTCGGACATGTTTTGGGGATTTGCACAGTTCGATCTGGCACCGCCTCATAATGAAATTGACCCTAACCTTTGCGCCGGAAACGCGGGCGCCTACGGAGGCGTGAATGCGCCTTGCAGTGAGTTTGCGCGTTATATGCTTTCGGGTCTTCTCGAGGTCCGTCCATTTGGCAGAGGCCAATTACGCCGCTTCATGTTGTTTGGCCAGCCCGCGTTTCTTTTTGGCAAGAATATTCCGCAGACTCTATATACCTGGTCGCCAGATGCCATCGGCATTGAGCATTCCTGGGGGTTGGGAGTTTATCTTGGGCGAGGATTTGAATTTCGAGTCACTCAGCATTTTCTCTTTGATCGCCTTGGCGCGCGCGATACGAATTTGGGTAAAGCAGATCTCGGAAACAATGGGCCCTGGGGTCGCTACAACGCGATAGGAGTGCGCAAATACTTTGGAACCAGAAGATGGTGAGAGCTGCTTCACTTTACTGAAACGGAATGTCTCGTTTGGAGGAGATAATTGCGTGTATCACCAAACCCGGCCACACTAATGTGCCCAATCGATAGCCAACGCTCGAGCTTATGGTGACCCTTTCGATGAAGCAGGTATGCAACTCCCACTGAGGTTACCGTGGCCGCGACTTCCAGGCCCGCAAAACCGGCTGAATTATTTACCACATCGTCGGGCAACAAAATCTCCTGACGTCCTCTGGCCTGAAAATTTCGGGTTGAGGCATAATCCATACCGCGCATAATTGCAATTCCCGAGAAAAGATAAATATTTTCACGGTCCCAAAAATGGTGTTCGCTTGAAACCGGCTTCGTCTGTTCAATCGCAATGACCTCAGGAGGTTCGTTTGCGCCTGCTTCCGTTCGCGTCACCAATGGGCCCTCGGTCTGCAGCGGTACTGCAACAGTCTGCGCCAGGCCGAATGCTGAAAGAAATGCGAGTGCAAGGCAACCGCGCAGAAGGACCATCGCCAAATTGTAACCGCATATGCTAGGGTTAGCAGAAAGGCTAACCGCGAACTCGAATGAAACTTCCCGCCCTGGAGAGTAAAAACGCATTAGTAACGCTTGCCCACTTTCGCGATATCCCGGAGGCCTTGCTGGCCAAGGGAAAATTGGAAGCCTACGGGATCGAGTGCTTTCTCGCGGACGGAAATCTGGTGCGAATGGATTGGCTACTTTCAAATGCGATCGGCGGCATTCGCCTGCAAGTCCGTGTCAACGACCTTAAGGATGCGCGTACGCTGCTCGATGAGCCCATTCCAGAGGAATTCAATCCGGAAGAAGTCGGGGAGCCATATTCACAACCCCGTTGTCCACGCTGTTATTCGCTGGATATCGCCTACGAAACCATCGACCGGTTCTGGACTTTCGGGCTGTGGCTGCTGCTGCAGTTCCCGGTCCGCGTGCGCAAACAGAATTGGAAGTGCTACACCTGCGGGGTGGAATGGGTGGAACAATGATTAGATTCGCGAGATCACTGGCGCTTATAGTTCTTGGCGTTACAGGCTTTTGCTCCGCACAGCAGTTAACGATTGCGGCTGCGGCTGATCTGGAAGGAGTACTGCCCGAGATTACCGCCCAATTCCAGAAGCAGACTGGGATTAATGCAAAGGTCTCTTTCGGATCTTCTGGAAACTTTTTCATGCAAATCAGGAACGGCGCCCCATTCGATATTTTCTTTTCAGCCGATATCGATTATCCAAAGGAGCTGGAAGCTGAGGGTTTGATCGAGACGGGAAGTCTGTACGAGTACGCCACAGGCAAGATCGTGATTTGGGCGCTAAAAGATTCAATGCTCGATTTGAGCCAGGGACTAAAGATTTTCCTTGATCCAAAAATCAGCAAAATCGCGATTGCGAACCCGGAACACGCTCCCTATGGCCGAGCGGCCGTGGCGGCGCTGAAGCAGGACAACCTTTACGACAACATTTCGAAGAAACTCGTTCTGGGAGAAAACATCTCTCAGACGGCATCTTTCGTAGTATCAGGCGCTGCCAACGTCGGCATTCTGGCGATGTCGCTTGCCAGGACCCCCGCCATGCAGCAAAAGGGCAAGTATAGGGATATCCCTTCCTCCGACTACCCACCGATTGAGCAGGCGGTTGTCATTTTGAAATCTTCGTCGCAGAAGGATAATGCTCATCGATTCATGCAGTACCTGAAATCTGAACCGGTTACGAGCCTGCTGAAGGAATATGGCTTTTCCGTTCCTGCTTCGAACTAGCGGAGATCTACCGGATTATGCGACTTATGGCGATTTCATAAGCAGGCGCAGTGCGACTAATCCTTTGTTGAAGCAATGTCGATAGTTGTTCTGTGGCCACACCTGCCAATGCACCCGTGCCGGCAAAAACTGCGCCCAGGCCTGGGACGCGATTTGTTGCCCGGCAGCCAATTCTCACCAGCGACGAAAAGGTATTTGGGTACGAGCTGTTGTTTCGCGACGGCATCGAAGATTTTTTTCATAGCTCGGATAGCAATGAGGCTTCTCGCAACACGCTCGATACTTCCATGCTGATGGGCCTGAATGTACTCTGCGACGGGCGCAGGGCCTTTATCAATTGCACGCGAGAAGTACTGCTCAAGGAATATGTCACCCTGCTGCCGTCCTCTCATACGGTGGTGGAAATCTTGGAATCGGTTGAACCGGACGATTTGGTCGTTGCTGCGTGTCAGCGCCTGAAGGAATCCGGCTATATGATCGCGCTGGACGATTTTTCCCTTGCCGATACGCGCGAGCGGCTGACCGAATTTGCCGACATCATCAAAGTCGAGTTGAAGCAAACCACGCCCGAGCAACAGTTGCAGATGATCCAGAAATATGGGCCATGGCGCTGCCGCATGCTGGCAGAGAAGGTCGAAACACGAGAGGACTTTCTGGGGGCCCGTAAAGCCGGCTTCGTGTATTTTCAGGGTTACTTCTTTCGCAGGCCGGAATTGATGCAGGCCCGCGAAATTCCGGCTAATCGTCTGAACTATATCCGCATGATGCAGGCCGTATCCCGCCCCGAGCTCGATGTCCGGGAGATCGAAAACGTCATCAAGGGCGAAGCGTCTCTATGCTATCGATTGCTGCGGTATCTGAATTCTGCCGCTTTCGGCTTCGGAAGCGAAATTCACTCCGTCCGGCACGCACTCTCGATCCTGGGAGAACGTGAAGTGCGGCGCTGGATTCGGCTAGTAGCGACCCTCGGTGCCGGCCAGCACGCGTGCAGTGAATTGGTTCTTTCGGCCCTGGTGCGTGCGCGGTTTTGTGAGCTGCTCTCGCCGAAGATCACGCACGGCGATTCCGATCTTTTCCTCATGGGACTGCTTTCGCTCATGGACAGCATCCTGGAGACGCCGATGCAACGCATACTGGAAAGCGTCCCGGTCGATCATGAGACCAAGTCACTGCTGTCGGGCGGCGCGAGCCGGCTGCGTCCGGTCTATCAGTTGATGCTGGCACGCGAATCGGGTGAGTGGCGCGAGACCGCCGATTTAGCTCAGGCGCTTCATCTCAGCGACGCTGAAGTGGCGGAGTGTTTCTGGCAGGCGATTAATTGGGCGCGGCAGGTTACGTCAGAGTAGCTCCTTGTGTAAATCTGGCCACTTTAGGACTTGCGTAAAATCCTTGTTGGGCGGTACTATCACATTGTTCCCAAACGGCCATGCTCCCTGGCTGGCCTTCCGCGCCCCATTTGGCTCCAGGCGCCTAAACGGACAACGATCATTCAAGAGTGAACTCCAGCCGTAACCGTGCATTCGCCACACTCTAGAGTGGCAACGGGGGAACAACTGGAAACAGCGGTAAAGCAAGGACAATCGCCTTCGGGCGAATCTAAGACAGGAACACAGAGAACATTATGAATGCTGGTCCCGGACGTCCATCGGGCGGAGGCAGAGGTAGAAGACGTAGAGGACGCCGCCCCTCCCATCGCGGCGGAGCGCACGGCTCCGGCCGTGATCGTCAACAGCACAGCGGTATTTATACGGCGCCGATGGATCACAGTTATCGCGCCGCACTGGCGGGCGAGAAACCATCTTCCGGCCGACGAACACGTCCCGGTTTCGCCACTTCCTATCCACAGGGCGAGCCCGAACCCCTGCCGCAACGTGAAGACGCAAACTCGCGCATCTTCGCCTTTGTCGACGATCTTTTCTTTCAGGCAAAGATTCAGGAAACCGCGCGCAAGCTGAATGTAAAAGTGGAATTCACCAAGACAGAGAAAGACCTCACTGACCGGATGGAGCAGAATGGCGAAGAAAAGCCGTCGCTGATTATCTTCGATCTAAACAATGCGAATGCCAAGCCGTTGAGCCTGATCCCCAAGCTCAAGTCAAAACTGAAAAAAGGCACGTCGATTATTGGCTTTCTTTCGCATGTGCAAGGGGATTTGAAGCAGAAGGCGCATGAAGTGGGGTGCGATATGGTATTGCCGCGCTCGGCGTTCTCACAGAACCTGCCGCAACTTTTGCGCCGGCACGGGGCGCCTGAAGAGCAATCCGCCAGCTGAGTTATCCGGGCGGCCAGTGCAGCGGCCGCCCGCCGATGAGGTGGACGTGCAGGTGAAACACAGATTGTCCCGCTCCTGCTCCGACGTTCAGAACCGTGCGATATCCATTCTCGATGCTGCGCTCACGCGCAATTTTGGCGGCGACAACATGGCAATAACCGACTAGTTGCGCATCTTCAGAGTCCGCCTCTTTCAATCCGCGAATATGCCTTTTGGGTACGACGAGCACATGCGTGGGCGCCTGCGGATTGATGTCCTCAAACGCATAGGTGTGCTCGTCTTCGTAAACTTTCCGGGAAGGCAGCTCGCCCTTGATGATCCGGCAGAAAAGACAGTCGTTCACTTAGAAAAGGTGGTACCGGCAAATTTTGAAGCTAGCTACTGACAAGCCATTTGCAAACTGGGAGTCGGCGTCGTCGGGACCGGGTCAAGTTCTCCTTCCCATCCGGTACAACCGCGGCCACTTTGGGCCTGCGACGCGCTACGCTCTAGTTCACGGGCCTTCGCCTTTGCCTGTTCGAGTTGCGCGCCGAGTTGAGATTCCAACAGCGGAAGTTCGCCAGCCGCGGCTTTGTTGCCGGAATCCGAGCTGGCGAGTAGCCAGGCATAAGCTTCTACCGGACTCTGTTCCGCGCCCTGACCGGTCTTGAGAAGCAGACCGAGCTGCTGTTGCGCTTGCGGTAGTCCCTGAACTGCGGACTTGCGAAACAAATCCGCTGCCTGGGCATAGTCTTTCCGGTCAAGATCGACCATTCCCATAAGGTACTCGCCGAACGGGTCACCATGAGCGGCCGACTTCTGGAACCAGTTGCCGGCCTGGTTCAAGTCACGAGTCGTGCCGGTTCCGGTGTAATAAAACCGGCCCAGAATCCATTCTCCCAGCTGATCGTCCTGTTCGGCGCTCTTTCGGTACCAATCCATCGCCTGCGCTGGATCCTTCTCTACTGCGATTCCGGTCTCGTATACATATCCCATCATCACCTGAGCCGGCGCATAGCCTTGCTGGGCCGAGATGCGGAATTCGCTCACTGCATCCTTATCGAAAGAACGCGGGCGGCCACTGGTAAGGGTATTCATCGCCCAATCGTATAGCTTCTTAGGCGGCATGCTCTGCTGGGCCATGAGCGTTCCGGGCCCGGCCAGGCAAAAGAAAAATACAATAGCAAAACAACGGCGCATCAGGTAACCCCCTTTGTCTTCTATAGATCGTCTCTGGAGTTGGGCGGTTCGTCAAGTCTCGGAAGAAACTCTAACTCTTAACCTGTCAGCGGCCGCGATACTAACAATCAAGAACATTGATTAGTCAGTCCAAGCGAACCAAGAACACGGCTGCTTCAGAGACCTTGGTCTCGCGCGCCAGTTCTTCGGCCCTCTGGCGATCGTCCGCTTGCACTCTCACCCGCACCCACCAGTCGCCTACTGGGCTGCTGAAACAAAGCACTTTCGCGGTGTGATAGCGATGCGAAAGGTGGTCAGCCAGCTTGTCTGCCGTATTTTCCTGCTCGAATGCTCCGATCTGTACCGCCCAGCGCCCACCACGATCGAGCGGAGATGGAGTCTGCAACACTTCCATTCGCACGCGAGCCGTTCCCGGCAGCCACACGTCAACTTTCTTCGCGGCCGCGAGGGAGAGATCAAGCATCCGGCCTTCGATGAACGGGCCTCGATCAGTGATGCGAACGACCGTTGAATGCCCGGTTTTTATGTTCGTCACCCGTACGATTGATCCTAGTGGCAGAGTTCGATGCGCCGCAGTGAAAGCGTTCATGTCGTAGATCTCGCCGTTCGAGGCCCGACGGTTGTGATAAGGCGGCCCGTACCAGCTGGCAATGCCGGTTTCAACGAAAATCGGTTTTGCGTCAGTGGGTTTCCCAGCTTCACGGGAGCGATCCTGCGTGTTTTCAGAAGGAGAGCTGACGGTTGAGTCGGAAACCTCTGGCCCACTCAATGGCGGCGGTGGTGGCACGCCTACCTTCGCCTGTTTATGCTCACCGCAGCCGGTCGACAGCACCAAGAAACAGACAGCAGCGCCGAGTTTTGTAAGTGTAATCTTCACTTGCGAGAGCTTGCTTGTTGTTCCATGTAATCTGCAAGACGCGCCATTTTTTCTGCCGCAATGCGCAATGCTTTGCTGGAGTGCTGGCGAACCGCGGGCACTACTTCGTCGTTCAGATAATTGATGAATTCTGCAGACTCTTTTTCGAGATTAGCTGCGGCGTCGGCAACCGTCTTGTTGAAGCGTGCTGACGCCTCTTCCATCTTTCGATTAAAATCGCTCATGTCGATGCTTAACTCACGCTCGAATGTAAAACACAGCCATTATTTCGCGTACGATCAAGCGGGGTCAACAAAAAGGCACCCTCCTGCATACCCCCGGAGATTCGGGTCCTGAGGCTGGCGTCTCCGCGTTTGCTGTCCTTTCGTGTGATTGGAAAGCTCTTCCCTCCGAGGACGGAGGAGTACAGAGGAATGTAAGATGTGTTTCAACGAAGCATGCCACTACAAGCCCCTCGCTTAGATATTTCAAGCGACACACGTCGTAGATTTCGCGCACGTTTGCTGAGCTGGTACGACGCAGATAAACGTGACCTTCCGTGGCGACATGATCACGATCCGTATCGAATCTGGATATCGGAGATCATGCTGCAGCAGACGCGGGTCGCGGTCGTCAGGGATTACTATGCGCGGTTCTTGGGGCGTTTCCCGACGATTGAAAAACTTGCGGCGGCGCGTGAAGCTTCGGTTTTGGCAGTTTGGAGTGGACTCGGGTATTACCGCCGGGCCCGCATGCTGCACACCGCTGCGAAGGTCATCATTCAAGAGCATGGAGGAAAATTCCCGCGCACGGCCGCCGCGATAAGTGACCTGCCGGGAATCGGGCGCTATACCGCAGCCGCCATTGCAAGCATTGCCTGGAATGAGCCTGTAGCTTTGGTCGATGGCAACGTCGAACGCGTAGTGAAACGGATGCTGAGAAAAGCTTCTGGCGGAGAAGATGTTTGGCGTTCCGCGCAGCAGTTGCTGGATACCAGACGTCCGGGCGACTTCAACCAGGCAATGATGGAACTGGGGGCAACGATTTGCACGCCTCAGTCTCCTCGATGTGCAGCCTGTCCGGTGGCGCGATTCTGCCGTGCTCGCGGCCATTTTCCGATCACGGCCAAGAAAGAGATTCGCCAAAAAAAAGAAATTCATTACCAACTGAACCGGCTGGCAGGCTCGATATTCTTGATACGACGACCGCCGAGCGCATCGTTGATGCCCGGTTTCTGGGAGCTGCCTCAGCTCGAAACTCCGAATGGGAATCAAGAGCTCTTCACGGTGCGCCACTCGATTACCGTTACCGACTACACAGTTCATGTCAGCGAGGGTTCAGAAAAAAGAGACAGCGGGCGTTGGATCACTAGATCGAAGTTGGCCACACTTCCCTTAACAGGCCTGACCAGAAAAATTCTGCGACGGGCGGAGATCATATAATTGGAAGCGAGGAACTCTCAGGAGACTGTCCATGCCCGCGCTATTAGCCGGAACCCAAGCCCCAACTTTTACTTTGCCTACAATTGATGGTCAGCTGTTCTCATTAAAGGATGAGTTGAGGCGAGGCCCTGTACTGCTGGCATTCTTTAAAGTTTCCTGTCCGGTTTGTCAGTTCGCCTTGCCGTTTGTCGAGCGGATTTATAAGGCTGCTGCGGGCAAGAACGTTACAATCGTAGGAATTTCGCAGAACGACAAGAAGGATACGCAAGCATTCATCAAACAATTCGGCCTGTCATTTCCCGTCTTGCTGGAGGACACCAAGAGCTACGATGTGTCGAATGCTTACGGTCTGACCAACGTGCCATCGCTTTTCTGGATTTCGCCCGATGGGGAAATACGGGTCTCAAGCGTCGGGTGGGTGCGAAAGGATCTGGAAGAAGTGAACCGCACCGCGGCCAAATCGAACGGCAACATCGCCCCCCAGTTGTTTCAGCCCGGAGAACAGATCCCCGATTTTCGAGCTGGTTGAAGCTCGAAAAACTAGCCCGCAGTTTGCGGGCTGCACAATCCGGCCGCTGGGCATCACGCCTCCATTAGTTTCAATCCAGGACTTTTGATCAGCGGCGCCTCGGTCGCGCGCTGCACGTCATCGGCGGTGAGACCCGGCGCGATCTCCTGCAACACCAGGCCAGTGGGAGTGACGTGGATAAGCGCCATATCGGTGACGATTGTGTTAACTACCCTGACGCCAGTAAGTGGAAGAGTGCATTTCCTGAGGATTTTCGGCGCACCCTCGCGAGTGGTGTGCTCCATGGCGATGATCACCCGGCGCGCTCCGGCGACCAGATCCATGGCACCGCCCATGCCTTTCACCATCTTTCCCGGAATCATCCAGTTTGCCAGGCTGCCCTCTTCATCCACTTCCATCGCGCCAAGCACGCTCAGATCAATGTGTCCGCCGCGGATCATGGCGAAAGAGTCGGCGCTCGAAAAGTAGGCCGTGCCGGCCATCTCAGTGACCGTTTCTTTCCCGGCATTGATCAGATCGGAATCCTCATGTCCTTCAAGCGGGTACGGCCCGATTCCCAGCATTCCATTTTCGCTTTGAAGAACAACGTGAATGCCTGCGGGCACATGATTTGCGACCAGCGTCGGCATGCCGATGCCTAAATTGACATAAAAGCCGTCACGCAACTCGCGAGCAATTCGCTTCACGATACGCTCACGCTTTTCGACGTCCTTGCCGGGTTTGACTACACCTGTACTCATCCGCTATCCGGGTTTCCTGGCGGTTCTCTTCTCGATCCGCTTCTCATACAGCTCGCCCTGAAAAATTCGTTTCACGTAAACACTTGGGGTATGCACGAGATCGGGATCAAGTTCCCCGACCTCGACCAGATGCTCCACTTCCGCAATTGTGACCTTCGCAGCGGTCGCCATCATGGGGTTAAAGTTTCGAGCCGTCTTGCGGTATACCAGATTGCCCCATCTATCGCCCTTCCATGCCTTCAGCAGGGCGAAATCGGCTTTCAGCGCATGTTCCATCACATACAAGCGACCGCCGAACTCTCGCGTCTCTTTGTCTTCAGCCACCATCGTGCCGACTCCGGTCGGAGTAAAGAAAGCGGGAATTCCAGCACCTCCGGCCCGAATGCGTTCGGAAAATGTTCCCTGCGGAACCAGATCGAGCTGAATTTTGCCCTGCAAAACCATCTGCTCGAGCAGTTTGTTCTCGCCGACATAAGTTCCGATATGCCTCCTGATTTGCCCCGCCGAAAGCAGCAGGCCCATGCCGAAGCCATCCACGCCGACATTGTTGCTGATTGTCGTCAGGTTCTTGACGCCCTTTCTGACCAGGGCGCGAATCAAGTTCTCCGGGATACCGCAGAGACCGAAGCCCCCAACCATAACCACCGCGCCATCAAAGACATCGCGCACGGCTTCATCGGCACTGGCGACAACCTTATTCATGAACCGAAGATTCTATCCGAATTTCTTGAATTGGTGGGCTTTCTCGAATTCCAGCGCTAATTCTCGCGTGTCCAGATTTTCGCGGATATGTGCCAGTTCCTGTTCCATCCTCAACAAAGCGTCGCTGAGATTCTGTTTGTTCGTGAGGGCAATATCTCGCCAGATGGAGTAGGGGCTGGAAGCAATCCGGGTCATCTCGCGCAGTGCACGTCCTGAAGTTTCGAGCAACGGGGCCCCGGAGCCGTATTCGTCGACCAAGGTCGCGGCCAGCGTAGTCGAGAGCATCTGCGGCAGATGGCTAATCCACGCGCAGAGGCGATCGTGCTCGGGTGCATTAATGATGACGATTCGCGCCCCAATTTTTCCCAGCCATCCCACGAATTCGCCGCAAACACCGACGTTGATATTCTGCGATTCAGTCGGCGTCAGGAACCACGGAGCTTTTTCAAACAAATGCGGATCGGCGTATGCAACACCCGATTGTTCTTTGCCGGCCATGGGATGACCGCCGAGAAAGCGCGCGGCAACATGCTTCCCGAAAATTTCTGACGCCCGCTTCACGATCTCAGCTTTCGTGCTTCCGACATCGGTGATGAGAGTCTTGCTGGAGGCCAGAGATGGACCCAATCGTTTCAGAAGATCAATAATGCCGCTGATCGGCGTCGCCAGGACCACGATTTGGCTTGCCCGTGCAGCCTCGACCGGATGAGCTTTCGCTTCATCAATGATGCCTTGCTTGAGGGCACGCTCCAGCACAGGCTTTCGATCGCAACCAACGATCTGTCCTGAAAACCCACGCCTCTTCAGCGCGAGGGCAAACGAGCCACCGATCAGGCCTGTTCCGATGATCGTGATCTGCCGAATCGACATATGTCGAGCTACCGGAGTTGTCATTCCGGGCGCGCGAGGAATCTGCTTTTCGCACCGGAACGAGCAGTCTAGTCTTCCTCGCCGCGCTCCAGTGGCGCCATCTCCTCATACTGAATCTGGCGCATGATTTCCATGATGCGCTCGTAAATACGTAGCAGATCGCGGTCAGGGAGAGGCCCTTTGTTTGCCCTGCAAGCATTCTCAAACACTGTCGCTTCACGGAACGGCTCGTAAATGGGCAGTCCAGCCGCTCGTTTCAGCTTACCGATCTCGTGCGCCGCTTGCGCGCGCTGGCTGAGCAGATCGACCAGCTTGCGATCAAGTTCGTCAATTAAGTTGCGCCACTCGGAAAGATCCATAAGGGCTATCCGTAGAGCTTCTTACTTGCGGCCTCCTACCAGCATTCTCACGAATTTTGCCACAGCCTTGGCCTCATCACCCGGGTTTCGCTCAACCGTCTCCACAATCGCGCTGCCCACGACCGCCGCCTCGGCAAACTCGCCAATTGAGGCAAACTGTTCGGGGGTAGAAATCCCGAAGCCGACCGCCACGGGCAGCTTGGTGTATTTTCGCAGCCGCCCAACCAGCTTGCGCGCATCATCCGGAAATTGCCGGCGAGCGCCGGTCACGCCTGTGCGGGAAATGGCATAAACAAAACCATTCGAAGCCGTGGCAATTTCCTTCAATCGCTTCTCGGGACTGGTCGGTGCGGCAAGGAAAACCGTGGCCAGGCCAGATTTCTGCATGGCATGCCGGTAATCGCTCGACTCTTCAATCGGAAGGTCAGTGATCAGCGCACCGTCCACTCCAGCCTGCTTGGCATCGCCGGCAAATCGCGCCCATCCCACGCGCATGATCGGATTGAGGTACGAGAAAATAATCAACCCGCCATCCGATTGCTTGCGGACCTTTGCGGCAAGCTCAAGCACGTCTCTGAGCGATGTATCGCCGTGCAATGCTCTCTGACTGGCGCGCTGGATGACTGGGCCGTCGGCCAGAGGATCGCTGAACGGGACGCCTAATTCAATGACATCTGCTCCGGCGTTAATTGCGGCAAGACTGATCTCCAGCGTCGTCGCAAGGTCGGGATCGCCGCACGTCACATAGGCGATCAAGGAAGGACGGTGGGTGAAGTTGAGAGGCAAATAAGGATTCTAAATGCAGCAGGTACTCCGGTCTCCAGAGCTTTAGGCGAGTTCAAGCGAGCTTGAGATTTTCTCGCAATATGCCCATATCTTTATCCCCACGCCCCGAAAGGTTCACGATCACGATGTCCGATTTCTTCATCTTCGGCGCTCGTTTCACCACTTCCGCCACGGCATGCGCCGATTCCAGCGCAGGAATTATACCTTCCGTCCTAGCCAACAGCGCGCAGGCTTCGAGCGCCTCCGCATCTGACGCGTACACGTACTCGGCGCGGCCGGTGTCGCGCAGCCAGGCGTGCTCGGGACCGACCGAGGCGTAATCCAGGCCAGCCGAAACGGAATGCGTTGCCGCGATTTGGCCAAACTCATCCTGCAGCACATACGAATAAGTCCCCTGCAGCACACCCGGCGAACCCCCTTGAAAACGAGCCGCATGCTCACCGAGCGAGTCTCCCCGGCCGCCGGCTTCCACTCCGATCAGTTTTACCCGCTTGTCTTTGATGAACTCGTGAAAGATGCCGATGGCATTCGATCCCCCGCCCACGCAGGCGATGACGGCCGCAGGCAGCTTCTTCTCGGCTCTCAAGATCTGCGCCCGCGCCTCCCGGCCAATCACGCGCTGAAAGTCCCGCACCATCGTGGGATATGGATGAGGCCCAAGGACACTGCCCAGCAAATAATATGTCGTCCTGACGTTCGTCACCCAGTCGCGCAGGGCTTCGTTAATCGCATCTTTGAGGGTGCACGTTCCTGAATCGACCCCGCGCACTTCCGCGCCCAGCAACCGCATTCGGAAGACATTCAGCTCCTGGCGCCGCATGTCCTCGGTTCCCATGTAGACAACGCATTCGAATCCGAGCAGAGCGCAGACGGTCGCCGTCGCCACGCCATGCTGGCCCGCGCCAGTCTCCGCGATGATTCGTCTCTTGCCGATGCGCTCGGCCAGCAGGGCCTGCCCGAGACAATTGTTGATTTTGTGGGCGCCGGTGTGGAGCAGGTCCTCGCGCTTTAGATAAATCCTCGCTCCGCCCAGCTTATCCGTCAGACGCTTCGCAAGAGATAATGGTGTAGGCCGGCCTGCATAATTTCGCAGCAGGTCGGTCAGGCGAGTCTGAAACCTTCGATCACGCTTTGCTTTCTCGTACTCGCGCTCGAGTTCTTCGAGCGCGGCCATTAGGGTTTCCGGAACATAGCGCCCTCCGTATGCACCAAATCGGCCCGCGCGTTTCTCAAGAGTTGCGGTTGCCATTTATGCCGTCCTATCCGCTTGCCGGACTGCTCTAACGAAAGCCTGCATCTTTTTCTCGTCTTTTTTGCCCAGTGCTGATTCCACTCCGCTCGAAACGTCCACGCCCCAAGGCTTCAGAACGTGAATTGCGTCGCCGACGTTCTCGGGCGTAAGGCCGCCCGCGACAATCACGGGCCTGAAACGGCTGATGCTCTTTATCACGTTTTGGCATTCTCGCCAGTTGAACGGCAGCCCCGTTCCGCCGGGTAGTGACGGAGTTCCTGAATCGATCAGCACCGCGTACGCTCCCCTCCATGGCGAGTTGCTCGGGGCTACGCTCAATTCTGAAGCTCTGAAGCACGGAATCATCTTGTAGTCTTCGTCTGTTTGCAGTGCGTTTTCGCTAGCTTCACAGTTGTAGAGCTGGGCAGCTGTTAAACTCACGTCTCGCGTGATTGTCCGCACACGCTCTGGCCGTTCACTCACGAACACTCCAACCCTTTCCGTCCGGGCGGGGACTTGCGCAACGATCTGGCGAGCTGAACTGAGGCCAATATTGCGCGGGCTTTTCTCATAAAAGACAAACCCTATCGCGTCGGCGCCCGCTTCCACCGCCGCTTCTGCATCCTCAATATTCGTAATTCCACAAATTTTTACCCAGGTCATAAAAGAATTCTTCGCAGCTCACTTCGCGACCGCATCCGCGGCGAGCAAGCCCCTCAACATCGCCCCGGGATGAGCAGCTTTCATCAACGATTCGCCAATCAAAAATGCTTTGTAACCCGCAGCACGAAGCTTGGCGATATCGGTCAAGTCGCGTATGCCGCTTTCCGCAACCGCAACGATATTTTTCGGAAGGAACTTGGCCAGACGGAATGTGGTTTGAAGATCTACCTCGAATGTTCGCAAATCGCGGCTGTTTACACCGATCAAAGTGCACCCTGCGTCAACACCACGATGCAATTCGCTCTCGTCATGAACTTCGCACAGAACGTCCAAATCAAGCGTGTCGGCTGCTTTAGCGAGCTTTACGAGATCTGCTTGCGAAAGCGCGGCAACAATCAGTAAGACTGCATCCGCCCAATTTGCTCTCGCTTCGAGTATCTGAAACTCGTCTACGATAAAGTCTTTTTGCAGGCAGGGCAGTCTGGTTGCTGCCGACGCGCAACGCAGATTTTCCAACGAGCCCTGAAAAAACTCCTCGTCTGTCAAGACCGACAAAGCCGCGGCACGAGCCTCCTCCAGTTCTTTGGCTAAGGATCCAACATCAAAGTCGGCGCGGATTACGCCGCGAGACGGTGACGCTTTCTTCAGTTCTGCGATGACCGCAGTCCCTTCACTGCTGCGCTGCATCAACGCACGTTTCAAACCCCGCGGAACATGCCGCTGCGCCAGCTGTTCCAGTTGCCGCCGATCAGCCGAACTGCGCCGCGCTGAGGCTTTTCCGCGCGTCGCCGTGACAATCTCGTCAAGAGTTACCTGCATGAGAATTACCCGATTATAAAGTTAAGGACGGGGGCCCATGGAGGGTAGAGGGTTGCCTCTCCGCCCAAACACGTGCCGGCTGATATCGGGCCAGAACTCGAAGAACGCGTTCTTGCTCATGCAACCGAGGAACCCGAAGACGGTGCGCTCCACGGCAGCGGAATTGTTGGCTTCGCTGTCTGCGCGCCAGGTGTTGGAAAGAAAATTGTTGGCCGGGGTAGAGACATAACGAGCATAAGCGGGACCGACGCCCCCATCCCGCCGGCGTGTCGCCACGGTCATCAAGGCAATATTCTTCAACCGGCCCGCCAGCGACAAATTAATAGTCCGGAAATACCGCGGGTCCTCGCCCCAGAGGTCGCCCAGCACACCTTCGATCACGTTACCGGTTGAGACGCCGGTTAGCCGCATGCCGTAGCGCTTGCCGAACCCATCCCAGTGAGGGCCGTACTCCACCGGTTTATCGCGGGCCGTGCCAATACCGGCGCTGAACATACCGACGGTCAGGGTTGCCGCGCCGAAGGTATTATCTTCAACCCACTTAATTCGCTGCTGCTGGGTAATGTAGTGATACGTTTTGAGAGTGCTCGCGTCCGCCTTTTGCGGAGTTTCGATGGTTTGCGCCACCGTTGTGGTGACACCGACGAGCAAAAAACACGCCAACTTGCAGATCCTGAGACTCACAGTGTTTTGAAGCAATCCAAACAGAGAAGTTGCTCAAATTCGTCCAGAAATTACAATAAGCTCACAAAGATGTCACCGCGGGATGCGAGGTACTCGGTTCATCAGAGGTGCACGACACTCATGCCTGTCCTGACTGTATGGTGCCATCGAAGGGACTCGAACCCCCACACCCTTGCGGGTACATGGACCTGAACCATGCGCGTCTGCCAATTCCGCCACGATGGCAATACTTTTGCGGGGCTGACCACCCCGTGGCCGAATAACATTTTTGCAGGGGTACAAGACAGTGTCAAACCCCCGAATCGCCTTTGCAGAACTCACAGAAGAGTATGCATCCAATTTCATAGCAAAATGTTTACCAGAGAAACCGCGGATACAGATGGGAGACAGCCAGGTGACAGAATCGACAGCCGGCACTCCGGGTAAATTACCGGCCGAGATCACGCGCCAGCTCAGGGCGCTTGCCCATGACTTGAGCAACTCGCTCGAGACGATACTTCAGGCCTCTTATCTCCTGGGACACGCGAAGCTTGAAGGCGAATCAAAGAAGTGGGCGCAGTTGATTGAGGCGGCAGCACAGGACGCGGCCCGTCTGAATCGGGAAATCCGAGCTATCTTGAAGGCAAATAGCTGACTATTTCACGGGAGCGCTTAGATATTTCTCCATCGGCACGTCGAAATAAAACAGCTCATGCCCGCTCGCGTCGCGCAGCCCACTCAGATAGATATGTGCGCCGGCGAGCGGAGTGGGGATTCCTGAAACATCAAAAAAAAGAAATCCGGCCTGGGTCGCATGCGGCTCAACCGCACGCGCGGCAAATTGAGCATCCTGTACTTCCTCTTGGGCCTTCTTGCTGACCGACGGCTTCACCTTTTTCGGCCAGGGCAAAGGATTCGGCGTAGTGGACGCCGACGGCCGGGCAAGCCTTCGATAAATGTCCTCGTTACCGTCAGGCGCAATTTTGGTGTGATCCACGGCAACAAACTCTGCGGTCATCCCTGACAGGGAAACAGGCTGATTTCCGTCGTTGGTAATTACCAGTAATATCGGCAGCAAGCCCGCATCGTTGTAGTGAACCGAAAAGATACTGGCCTTGTCCGCCATATCGTAAGGATCAAAGGCCACTGTAACGCCTTCATCGGAGTGCTCTTCATGGGCGGGATAGGTCTTGGCTGGCTGCGCCGCTGGCATTACGAATTGCTTCGAAGCCTCGGCGAGCACACAACCTAAGCTGGTCAGGCACACCAGCACCACCCAGTGTTTCCGTCCGCGTATGAAATTGAACATGATCCCCGATTATAGGATGCGAGTTGTTGGCCGAAAACTGAAGCTTGGGCTGCTAAAATCACATCTACCAGAGCACATGCTGCCCAAAAGTCTTCGCCCTTTACTCCCCTATCTCAGGAAGTACCGAGCCAGTTATGTGTTCGGAGCTATCTGCGTCATCTTCCACAATGGAATCTGGATCATGTTCGCGCAGGTTATCCGCAAAGCGGCTGACGATCTTCAAGCAGGAGTGACCCGCGAGAAGCTTCTGACCTATTCCCTGCTGCTGCTCGCGGTGGCAGCAGCAAAAGGAATCTTTCAATTCCTGACTCGCTGGATCGTGATCGGCGTTTCGCGCGATATCGAATTCGATCTGCGCAACGATCTGTTTCGGCACCTCGAGAGTCTTTCCTATTCCTTTTATCAACGAACGCGTACTGGCGATATCATGGCTCGCGCTACCAACGACCTGAATGCCGTGCGCATGCTCCTTGGCCCAGCCATCATGTACTCCGCCAATACGATCGTTTTCACCGCGGGCGCACTGGTCTTCATGCTTTCAATCAGCCCGAAGCTGACTTTTTACGCATTCCTGCCCCTTCCCCTGGTAAGCATCACTATTCAGTATTTTGGACGCAGAATTCACGAGCGCTTCGAGCGAATACAGGCGATGTTCTCCGATATCTCGGCACGGGCACAGGAGAACTTTTCCGGCGCCCGCGTGATCAGGGCATATGTCCAGGAGGAAGCCGAAATCGGCGCCTTTGAAATCGCCAACAAAGAATACATTGCGCGCAGCCTGAAGCTGGTTCGCCTGATGGGCATGCTCTGGCCAACGCTGGAGACGATGCTCGGATTTGCGATAGTCCTGGTACTTTGGCTTGGCGGGCGTGAGGTCATCCGTGGGCACATGACGGTCGGTGACTTTCTCGCTTTCAACATTTACATGGTGCAGCTGACGTGGCCGGTCATCGCGCTTGGCTGGGTCATTAACATCTTCCAGCGCGGCACTGCCTCGATGGGCAGAATCAACGAAATGTTGGTCGAGGAACCGGAAATCACCGACGTCGATGCGAGGAAGGACATTAAGGGAGAAATTGTGGGCGAAATCGAATTCCGCAACCTGAACTTCGCCTATAACGGATCTCAGGTGCTGCACGATGTTAATCTGCGCATCCCGGCGGGAAGCAGCCTCGCGGTTGTCGGGCCGACCGGATCGGGCAAAACTACTCTGGTGAGCCTGATTCCGCGTATTTACGATGCGCAGCCTGGCGCAGTTTTGATTGATAACCTGCGGGTTCGGGATTACCCGCTCGAAACCCTGCGCAAGAATGTCGGCTTTGTGCCTCAAGAGACCTTTCTCTTCAGCGAGAGTGTGCGCGAAAACATCGCCTTCGGCGAGCCAGACGCAACCGAGGATGAAGTTCATTTAGCAGCCCAGGCAGCCAGCATTGCCGATGACATTGAGTCTTTTCCTGATCGTTACAAAACGCTTGTCGGCGAGCGGGGAATCACCTTGTCAGGCGGCCAGAAGCAGCGGACAGCGATCGCACGGGCGCTTTTGCGCAATCCGCGGATTCTCATTCTCGACGACGCGCTTTCAAGTGTAGATACCCACACTGAGGACAGAATCCTTAACCATCTGCGGGAAATCATGCGCGGCCGCACGACGATCTTCATTTCACATCGCGTCTCGACAGTGCGTAACGCCGACCAGATTGCGGTACTGCACGGCGGCCGTATTGTCGAGACGGGAACTCACGAAGAGCTGCTTTCGCTGAACGGCTACTACGCCGATCTCTATAACAAGCAACTGCTGGAAGAAGAACTGGCAGAAGTTTAGCTCGCGCCTGCCTCGCCTGGATTCGGTTATGCTGGGGTCGTCATGAAGCGCAGGCCCAGCCGCGAGTTGCTCGACTCCGATGCAGGAACTCCCACGGAAATCGCCGCGTCGTTAGCTGATTTGTCCAGAATCAACCGCTGGTTCGGTGGTGTCCCGGTGATGAAGACGCTGATCGCAAAAGTTGCCGAGACTCTCGGCGAACGCTCGCAGACCTTGCTGGATGTAGCTGCTGGTCGTGGCGATGTCGCCCGCGCGAGCGCTCAACGATTACGAAAAGGAGGCTATGAGCTGTTCCCTACCCTGCTCGACCGGTCCGTCATTCATCTGAGCCACGCATCAAAGGAAATGGGTGCGGTGGCCGGAGATGCCACGTCGCTGCCGTTTAATGATTCTAGCTTCGACCTGGTCTCCTGTTGTTTATTTGCTCACCATCTGGACGAGGGCGAGCTAGTGAGCTTTGTTAACGAAGCATTGCGGGTGTGCAGACGGGCTGTTTTAATCAACGATATCGTTCGGAATCCGGTGCATCTCGCTTTGACATATTTGGGATACCCGCTTTATGGCAGCCGGCTTACCCGCAACGATGGTCCTGCTTCGGTGCGCCAGGCTTACACCACCGGCGAAATGAAGACGCTTCTGGGGCAAACGAGGGCTGCTCGAATCGAGATTTCACACCATTACCTGTTTCGGATGGGTGTCATTGCCTGGAAGCAATAGCATGTACGACCTGATCGTGATCGGAGGCGGCCCGGCGGGGACGTCGGCGGCAATCACGGCTGCGCAAGCCGGCGCAAGTGTATTGCTGTTCGAGCGCGGACGTTTTCCTCGACACAAAGTGTGCGGTGAATTCGTGTCGGCCGAGTCACTAGCCTTGCTGACCGCCCTGCTTTCTAAGACGGCTTCCGAACTGTTGCAATCCCGTCCTCGCATCGACCGCTCACGAATGTTCATTGATGAACACGTGCTGCGGGCGCCAATCGATCCTCCTGCGGCCAGTATTTCTCGACACGACCTCGATGCCGCGTTGTGGCGCGCGGCCCTGGATTCAGGGGCAGAAACCCGCGATCAGACCACAGTTCAGGCGGTTTCCGGAAGAGGGCCCTTCCAAATTACGAGTCCTGGGGGACCACTACAGGGCAGGGCCGTAATCGATGCAACCGGCAGGCGGTCAAATCTGTCGGTGCGTCAGGGGCACGATAACAACTCCAAGGGAAAGTGGATCGGGCTGAAAGCGCACTTTTCGGAACTATCCCCGGCGCAATCGGTGGATTTGTATTTCTTCCCAGGCGGGTATTGTGGCGTGCAGCCGGTCGGCGTCTCACAGGTGAATGTCTGCGCAATGGTGCGGGCAGATATAGCTTCCAGGTTGGAGGCGGTTTTTGCGCAGAATCCTGCTCTGCTCGAAAGAAGCTCGGGATGGCGTCCTTTGACGCAACCTATAGGCACATCGCAGCTCGTTTTCCGCGAGCCGCAACCCGTCCGAGACGGCATCCTGCTGGCGGGAGACGCGGCCGGATTTGTGGATCCCTTCGTCGGAGACGGTATTTCTCTTGCACTGCGAAGTGGAGCTTTGGCTGCCAACTCGCTGATCGCTTCGTTTCGTGCTGAAGTAACGCTCGAACAAAGTTGCGTCGCTTACCAGGAACAATATCAGAAACAGCTTGCCCCAGTGTTCAGGGCGGCGACGCGGATAAGAAGGATCCTGCAAATGCCCCAGCCGGTGCGCAAGCCGATCTATGCGGTGTTGAAGAAAGCGCCTGCACTCGCAGCGTATCTGGTGAGAGCAACGCGATAAAACAGATTCCTCGCTGCCAAAGGATTGCGCTGTCGTTAACGAACTACCAGCACTTCGCGGACGTTATCGCGAGTGAGGAAGAACTTGATCGAGCCGAAATCACGGAAAAGATTTTCGATGTGCCGGTTATTGAAAACGCGCTGCAGGCGGAAACCGCCGTTGGAAGTAGAATGCATCGAGCCGTTCGGCCCTTTGCGTGCTTCTTTTCGAGCTTCGATGTGCTGCATCTCGAGTGTGTCGTTATTCACGATATGATAACGATAACAAGGCGCGTCAGGCCCCGCCTCCCGGGTATGGAAAAAGGCCAGTAGCATGCCTCCCGGCTTGATCACCGACCAAAGGCGCGCGACTACCGGTTTCACCAGGCTCTCATCCATGTAGTCGGCAAGATTCCAGCACAGAACCAGATCGAATTGCGCCCCCGGATAGACAAGGTTCTCAGTCAGAAAGCGTTTGCTATCGAGCACTGGCTGCCCGTGCTCGTCCTTAATTGCCAGCGAGGAATCGGCTGAAGAGTCGAGCAAGTCTTCGCTGTAAATCCTGTGCCCCATTTCGGTGAGGTAGCGAATGTTGGCAGCCGAGGTGTAGCCGATATCCAGAACACAAAGCGGATCTTCCGACTTGAGGCGGCGGGACAACTCAGCTAGCGCGCTGGAACGCCGTGTAAGCTTCTGCACCTGGTGCGCCGTCGTGCGATTTGGAAGGGACTCTGCACCCGTCCCCCGGAAAAATCTCATGAGACCGTTCGTTACCGATGCCATTACTGCCCTGACTCCCTTTTGTTCTGCTGCTTCAAATTAATATACCGCGTCATCTTGATTGCATATAGGTCTATGACTTTCGAGTAGTTACCAGAGTTATTTACCTGCGTTCTAGGCGCCTTGAGCGCGAGCCCTGTCTGCATTGGTGCCAGCCTCGGTGGCACGGCCCGTGACTTCAATTTTCCCCTTCAGAAAGGCCCCCTCTTCAATTGAGACCCGGCCGCTGACAACATCTCCGACGACGGCTGCGGTCTTGCGGAATTCGGCCTTTTCGGCCGCATGTATATTCCCGTCCAGCTTACCCGAGACAACTACGCTTTTGGCTGTGATTTCCCCGTGGACCCGCCCATGCGGCTCGATGACCAGGTTGTGCGCCCTGAGCTCGATCTTGCCTACCACTGCACCGTCGATATACAGGTCCTCGCTGCCAGAAACTTCTCCTTTAATGGTAACGGACTGACCAATATGGGCAAACTCCGCCATCCAGGCCTCCTTGGGCGTTTACATGCCAATCAGTGCAGAATTAGAGTGATTGTAAACCCAATCTGACAGGGCGTACATAGAGCGCAAGATATACGGTTAGATTGGTACCAAGAGTCATCCCATGCCGTACTGGCGTCTGCAAGTAACTGGGGTGACATTGGATGCCATACAACACCGGGAAAGTGGTGTACCGTCTAACGATTGAGTAATGCTGCACAAAGTTCACTTCCGCGCCTTTTGCCTGCTCGCGGCTCTGCTAACCACAGGTTACGCGCTCGGCAACATGGATGATTCAGCCGATGCGAAAAAACTGGTCCGCGAAACAGTAGAAAACGAAATCCATCAGAGCAATGGCCGCCTCCGCTTCAGATATCTTGATCAGAAAAAGGCGGGACAGAGCACGCAAACCAAGGCTGTTATTGAGACGCACGATTTGACTGTTGGACTGCTGATCGCGCTGAATGGGCGGCCACTCACCCAGGCGCAGCGGCAGCAAGAGCATGGCCGGCTGGAAAACCTGGCGCGCAATCCGAATGAACTAAACAGGAAGCGCAAGGCAGAAAAGGAAGATGAGGAGCACACGGACCGTATTATGCGGGCCTTACCGGATGCCTTCATCTTTACCCATGCCGGCACGGAACCTGGACGTGAAGGATTAGGGACACCCGGGGGCGAGCTTGTGAGGCTCAATTTTTGTCCCAATCCTAACTACAGCCCGCCTACGCATGTCGAGCAGGTCCTCACCGGAATGCAGGGATATGTTCTGATTGACGAAAATCGTCACCGCATAGCAAAGATTGATGCGACCCTGATCAGGGAGGTGGCTTTCGGGTGGGGCATTCTTGGACACTTGGACCGGGGCGGACATTTTCTGGTGGAGCAGGCCGACGTCGGGCAAGGCGCCTGGGAAGTGACGAGAATGGATTTGGACCTACACGGAAAAGCCCTTCTGTTTAAGGCGATAAACATCTCGTCCAGCGAAACATACAGGAACTTCACGCCTGCCCCCCCAGACCTCACTGTGGCGCAGGCGGTCCAGTTGCTGGAAAGGCAGCAGAGCCAGTTAGCGGAGAATTATCTGCCACAGCGGCCAAAATAGCCTTCAAACAACCAGTGTTCTGCCTAGGACGGGGCGGCCGGACGCCTGTCAATGCTCGTTTCTCCTGTTGCTTACTCTTCTTCCCGTGTGCTCCAGGTCACCGCAAACTCCTGAGGATCAGCTTAATTTCGATAAGAATGATCAAGGTGACCCTTTATCTTCCGGGCGGCGGCACGAAGGAGTTCATGGATGTGACCAGCTATCACATTCCGACGGGCCCGCTTCTTAAATTCAGGGTCAGGAAAGATCCTGCCGCCTCCAGTCCTCTGGGCAGAGGTGTAATAGAGGTGACAACCTCACTGCCTTTCTTGATTGAGGAGCAGTAAGCACTACAAAGTGCCCTCTTACGTGATCGTCTCGCCGGGTTTCATTTCGCGCATCTCTACTTCCGGGACAAGCTTCTGAAGATCAGCCGGTTTACCGGTCAGGACAGGGAACGTGCCGAAGTGCATGGGAATGACCGTTTTCGGCCTAAGCAAATTACACGCGTATGCTGCTTCGCGCACGCCCATGGTGAAATGATCTCCTATCGGTAACATCGCGATTTCGGGGGCGTACAATTCGCGAATGATCTGCATATCGCCAAAAACACTGGTATCGCCGGCGTGGTAGAGCTTGACTCCGTTCGAAAATTCAATCACATAGCCGCAGGCTTCGCCGCCATAGATAATCTCGTCGCCATCTTTGATTCCACACGAATGCTGGGCATGTACCATGGTGACCTTAATCCCACCAACGCTTTGCGTGCCGCCTTTGTTCATTGGCGAGGTCTGTTTCGCGCCTTTCTTTTCCATCCAGGCACAAAGTTCGAAGATACCAACGACCGTCGGGTTGTGTTTCCTGGCGATCTCGACTGCATCGCCAATGTGATCGAAATGCCCGTGGGTACAAAGCATGATGTCCAGTTTTTTAACCTGCTTTTCTTTTTCCGGGCACATCGGATTGCCCATTACCCAAGGATCGATCAGCACAGTCTTGCCTTCAGGGGTTTCGACACGAAAAGTAGCGTGGCCAAGCCAGGTCAGTTTGATTCCGTTGAGATTCATGATCCTTTCCTCGTTCGTCTTCCTCGCGCACTGTGCGCGCCGGCTTAGTTTAATATGAAGCGGCCATGGCAGAGCTAAGGGTACTAATCTCTCGCGAGCAAATCGCAGCGCGAGTGGCGGTCATGGGAGAGGAGATCACGCGCGACTTCACTGGACAATCGCTAATTCTGGTTGGCGTTTTGAAGGGTGCTGCCATCTTCCTCAGCGACTTGACTCGCCACGTACAGCTTGAAGCGACATTCGACTTTATCGGTCTTTCGAGTTACGGAAACCGTCCCGCCCCAGAGCAGGAGTTGAGCGCAGGCTGGGAATCGACCGGCGAAGTGCGGGTGACGAAAGATATTGACCAGTCGCTACGCGATCGCAACGTGATCATCGTCGAGGATATTCTCGACACCGGGCTAACGATGACCTTCTTAAGAAAAATTCTCCTCGCGCATCAACCCAAGGCTCTGCGCCTCGCTGCCTTGCTGGACAAGCCTTCGCGCCGAAAAGTATCGGTTGAAGCCGACTACGTAGGATTCACCATTCCCGACGAGTTTGTCGTTGGCTACGGACTGGACTTCGCAGAACAATACCGTAACCTGCCCGATATCTGCATTCTGCCGCGCCAAAGCTAGAACAGAGCGGCTGGTATCATGAAGATGGCGGCCATTCAACCCGAGGTCCCAACCAGTGTTGACCCGCTGCTGCTGGAAGTAGCGGATGTCGTCAACACCACGCTCGATCTCGACACCACGCTTCGCCGTGTCGCAGAATTGGTCCGCAAAGTAATTGATTACGAGATTTTCGCCATCCTGCTGCTTAATGAAAAAACTCAGGAACTGAGATTCCGCTTTCAAGTGGGATATCCGAAGGATGTGGCGGAAAAGATTCGTATCAAGGTTGGCGAAGGTGTGACCGGTTTGGCTGCGCAAAGACGCGAAGCGTTGCTGGTTGATGACGTGACGACAGACGCACGATATATTTCAGGCGTTCCCAATGTTCGCTCCGAGCTGGCCATCCCCCTGATCGTCAAAAACCGGCTCATCGGGGTGATTGACATCGAGTCTCCCCAGCCGAACCACTTCACCGAAGAGCACAAGCGACTCCTGACGCTAATCGGTTCGCGCATGGCGGTGGGCATCGAGAACGCCCGCTTGTACACGCGCAGCACCCAGCAGGCGCGAACCCTGGTGCTATTGAACGAAATAGCGCGCGAGCTCACTTCAATTCTTAATCTGGACGAGCTATTGAAACGCATCGCGGAGCTATTGAGCCGCCTGATTGATTACCAGATGTTCAGCATTCTCTTGCTTGATTCAACGGGCGAGAAGTTACAGCACCGGTTCTCGTTGCGCTTTCGGGAAAACATTCAGCTCAAACATGACATTCCCATCGCGCAAGGATTGGTCGGCTATGCAACGCAGCAACGCCAGGCGGTGCTGGTTCCGGATGTCAAAAAAGACCCGCGATATATCGAGCTCAATCCTGAAACCCGGTCCGAGCTTGCGGTGCCTCTGATCTACAAAGGCAAAGTCATCGGTGTGATCGACCTGGAGCATACCCGTCGCGGCTTTTTTACCGACGAACACAGGCGTACGGTGACGACGTTGGCCGCTCAGATCGCAATCGCCATAGAAAATGCCCAGCTCTACGAGCAAATTGCCAGTCAGGAGCAACGGCTGGAGCGCGATCTTTCGCTGGCGCGCGAGCTGCAATTTCGGCTGCTCCCGCCGAATATCCCCCTGTTGGGCAACCTCGACATTGCCGCGAAATTCGTTCCGGCGCGGACGATCGGCGGGGATCTGTATGATTTCGTCGCCTATTCGCTTGGGCGAACCGCCATTGTTATTGGCGATGTCAGCGGCAAAGGCGCACCGGCGGCTATTTACGCGGCTTTGGTCAGCGGCATCCTGCGCTCGCACGCGCCGATCGAACCTGCGCCGGCCGAAATGCTTTCGGCGGTGAACTACTCGCTAGGCGAACGGCGTATTGAAGCGCAGTTTGTGTCGCTCATTTACGCGGTGTGGGATGACGAAAACCGCACATTGAGAGTCGCAAATTCGGGCCTGCCCCGGCCGATCTACTGCCACGATGGAAAAATCGAGATCATAGAAGCTACTGGCCTCCCACTCGGTTTATTCGAAGAAACCGACTACGATGAGCTTACCTTTAATGCCAAGCCCGGCGATGTGTTTGTGTTCTTTACCGACGGCATCCTTGATGCGCGAAATAAAGCGGGGGAACTCTTCGGCCGAGCGCGTTTGGAGCAAATCGTCACCAAGTGCCCGAGCGCATCGGCGGAGTCCGTTGTCCAGGCGATCTTTGCCGCCGTCGCGGAACACACCGCGGGCGAAGACGCCTTTGACGATGAGACCGTAGTGGTCGTGCGCGTGAAGGGCCCCACCGGGAAGCGTAAGTGAAGGAAGGCGATCGAGCCATTGTGGTCCGCTCTCATCGTTTCGCCTACCGTTCGAATAATGGCCACAATACGCTGCATTGCGAGCAGCTTTCTCTTTCTGCTCTCGCCAGAAAGTTCGGTACACCGCTATACGTCTATTCCTCTGGGATGATTCGGGAGCGGGTACACACATTTGATTACGCATTGTCGGAAGTTCCACATACCATCTGCTATTCGGTCAAAGCAAATTCAAATCTGAGCATTCTTGCCCTCATTGCAAAATTAGGTTCTGGCTTCGATGTCGTTTCGGGCGGCGAACTGGAACGCGTGTTGCGGGCTAGCAGGACCGCAGTCAGGAAAACTGTCTTTTCCGGTGTCGGCAAGACGCGCGAGGAGATTCAACTGGCGCTTCGCTGTGGCATTCTGCTGTTCAATGTCGAAAGCGAATCAGAGTTGGATTGCCTTGCAAAAAGTGCCGAACACGAGAAGAAAATCGCGGCTCTGGCGTTTCGTGTTAATCCTGACGTCCCGGCGAAGACCCATCCTTATATTTCAACCGGCCTCCGCAAGCATAAATTTGGCGTCCCCATAAACCAGGCTCGCCGCCTTTACCGCAAAGCAGCAGCGAGCCGCTGGCTGAAACCTGTCGGGGTGAGCGTGCACATCGGCTCGCAAATCTGCGATGTTGCGCCGTTTGCATTAACAATGAAGCGAGTTGCCGACCTCGTGCAAAAGCTCCGGGCTGATGGTCACAACATCCAGTTCGTGGATGCAGGTGGCGGACTCGGAATCGACTATCGAAATGGCGCAAACAATGACTTCGCCAAAGGTGCTGCATCGTATGCGAACGCGCTGCTCCGGCCTTTGCGTGATTTGAGGGTTCATCTGCTACTTGAGCCGGGGCGAGCCATCGCCGGCCCTGCGGGCATGCTCCTGACAAAATTGATTTACAAGAAAAGGAACGGCGGGAAAACCTTTCTGGTCATGGATGGAGCAATGAACGATTTAGTCCGGCCTTCCCTTTACGATGCATACCACGAGATTGTTCCAGTCGAGCAGAGAGCAAGGCGAATGGAAAAGGTCGATGTAGTTGGCCCGATCTGCGAGACGGGTGACTTTCTGGCGCGCGATCGAAGGCTGCCCATCACAGAAGAAGGTGAGTTGCTGGCAGTGCTCGATGTCGGAGCCTACGGAATGGTCCTGGCCTCGAACTACAACACGCGGCCACGACCGGCAGAAGTGCTGGTGGATGGCCGATCGGTAAAACTGATTCGACGCCGCGAAAAAATCCGGGATTTAGTTAGGAGCGAAGTCCAAAAGTAGAGCGGCCTGAATTGGCGGCCGCTTCTATTCAGAACTTACTTTTCCGCGGGCGAGGCCCCTGCGCAGCACACTAGTACAGCCGGAAGCTGACTTCGACGCTGATTTGAACCGCGACAGGCTTCCCATCTTTCATCGCCGGTTCAAACTTCCATTGCTTCACGGCTTCCACGGCTTTTTCATCCAGGCCCAAACCGAGCGTGCGCTGAACTTTGATGTCACGCGGTTTGCCGTCCGGGCCGACGATCAGCCAAAGCACACAGGTACCTTGATACTTGGCTTTGCGGGCTTCCTCCGAGTATTCAGGATCGGGCGAGAAGATTGCTTTGGGAGCGGACACACCGCCACCAACGTGAAATACTCCTCCGCCAGTTCCCCCGCCGATCCCAGGACCATAGCCCGGTCCCGTGCCTGAACCAACTCCGCCGCCGCTGCCGGAGCCAATGCCACCGCCCGACCCGGTTCCGTTCGATGGCGGACCGGAGGGCAGATGCGACATGGGATCGCCAAGATTTGGCAGGTTGTTCGAGGCTAGATGAACCTGGGGGGGAACTACCACGGTTGGTTCGGCGGTCAGCTTCGGATGATCGTTACGCACTACCATCATTGGCGGAACGATCTGTTCCATTGATTGCTTGGGCAATCTACCCTTCGGCGCCTGAAGTTTGTCGCGGTCGCCGCCGCCACCGCCGCCGCCAGACACTGTCTTTGAGGGCTGGAGCGGAGGGATATCGTCCGCTGGGGCAACTAGTGTAACGGTTTCTTTCGGCTGAGTGATCGTCTGCACTACACGGCGTCCCAGAATCGTGAGGCCGATGATCGCCCCCAGCGCGAGAATATGAACGACGGTTGAGCCCAGAACTCCGTTTTTCTTGTAATCGTAAAAGCCCCAGATGTCCCGTACAGGTATCGGCTTTGACGTGAGAACGAGCGGTGGCTGCTTCTTGGGAAAGAAGTAGTCTTTAAAGTTCCGTGAAAGCGATTTCCACAGCGACTCATCAAAGGTGCTTTTGCTGAGCAGCAGATTCAGTTCGGGTTCGCTTTCCGTGCGCGGTGGTTTTGCTTCTAAGATCGCCATATTTAACCCGAGTTGGTTACCCGAAGGCCGGTGCTAGCCCTCAGCTAAAGTTGATGAGCACCCGTATCGCCAAGTTGCACGCGGTTTTTCGAGTACCCAAAACTGGCAATTTTCCCCACACAACAGAGACCGTCAACAACTCTCATTTAGATGCCTACACTCGGGAAACGTAACCTACTGTCGAAATTGTACACGCAGCGTGGCCAACGATGCAGCGCTTCTGGCATCCGGACGGACATAGGGGTGCAACATCTTGAACATCGCTGCAACGGTAAGAAAAGACTCAGGAAGTAAGCTCGCCCGGAGTTTAGCGTGTGCCTGAATTAGTCATCGTCGGCTGTGGACGATTGGCCACTCGAGGCGGGCTGTGGTGCGAACACGTTGCGCCTCGGAGCAGGCGCTGGCCGGTCTCCCATCCGGTCATGCCACAAGATGTCATTCAATAGAGCGGCATTATTCGCGTCAGGACGGGTGAAATCCATTTTGGCAGACTCGGCCGCCCCCGGAGCATGGGGAGGGTTGGTCTGGTAGATCAGGCCGCTGTCGCGATTGCGCCAATCGGGAGTAAACGGCGGCTGATTACCCTTTCCAGTGAATAACCTCACCATGACCGGCGCGTAAGCGTCATTCTGGTTCATAGGAGGGACCCCCAGCAAAGCTTCAATTGTGTGAACCATGTTCACTGTTGTATAGAAATGCGATTCAACATACGGGTGCTCAACAGATCCGGGTGAATATTTGCTGATCACAAAGGCTATCGAGCGGTGCGCGTCAACATGGTCGGCGCCATCCTGTGCATCGTCTTCCACAATGAAAATCGCAGTGTCATTCCAGTAGGGGCTGTGCGAAACTGCGTCAACCACTCGCCCAACCGCCAGATCATTGTCTGCAATTGACGCAGCCGGGCGCGGTTTGCCGGGACGCGTTCCCCCAGTGTGGTCGTCCGGAAGATACACAAGAACGAACGCAGGCAACCCGGGTCCCTTTCCGCGTTGGCGTGCATCGTCGAATTTTTCGAATTCATTTAGAAACTCGTCTGCCCGGAGCTGATCAGGATAGTCCGTGGCGAAATCGGGAAAGAGCGGATCAAAATGGTCGCGCAGAACCGTCTTGGTCGGTTTTACCTCCTTAAATAGAGGAACGGCCCAGGGCCATGAACTTGCCGACCCGTGCGGCTGGCCGAGGTTCGAAGGCAGCGGTTCACCCTTTTGCACGCTGGTGCGCTGGCAAGTGGCGCGTAGGAGGGATGGTGTGCCCAATTGCGGATTAGCTACCCCCTCCGGCTTGCACCAGGCAGTGCCCATGTATTCTCCGTAATCGCGATAGCTTAACCCGTGCGCCGCGACGTTATCCCAAAGGTATCCGGTCGCAGGGGCATCGACATCGGGTTCGTCATTTTCGAGCGGAAACTCGTCGGCGACCATGCCCTGATAGTCGTAGGTCCGTTCCCTGCTGCGATACCCGATCTGCCATGTCTTTTCGTTATAGTCGGTGGTCATCGCGGCAGTTGACCAGTTGTGACCGTCGCCTGAGACCTCGCCGCTGTCATAGAAATTGTCGAGCACGCCAAATTGCAAAGCGAGTTTGTGCTCATTCGGAGTAATATCGGCACCGTACATCGTGAGGGAAGGGTCGCCGTTGCCGACTTTCGTGCTGCCGACTTTCAGATCGCCCAGAATCTGATCGTACGTACGGTTTTCTTTAATGATGTAAATAACGTGGCGGATCGGATTCCTCCCCCCCGCAAACTCGATTTTTTCAGAGTCGTTTTGAAGATGATTGTCCTGCAGCACCCTGTGCGTGAAGCTAAACATCGGGGTATTAAGTTGCTTCTCAGTGATCTTCGCCAGCGAGCCGTAAAGCAGAGTCGGGATATAGGGGTGCTCGCGATGCCGTCTTTCTTCTTTGAGCACGCTCAACCCACTATTTGGACCGCTTCCCTCGCCCTTTGAGGTCGCAATCAGGAGGTCATTGCCAACCATCGCCAGCGCTGTTGGATACCACTCAGTAGGAATCTCAGCGTAGTCACTCTGGGAGTGAGGAGTCGACTGCGGCGAGAAATCCCTGACGTCGAATACTCCCACCGCGTTCAGCGCAGAGTAAGCAACAAAAATGTGGTTATCATCGGCCGATTGCGCGAGCGCTGAGGGTGAAAGTCCCTGCACCGGGGTTGCTTCCCGCCGCATGCGGTTCAGTACCCCTACGACCTTGCCGCTTTCAGTTGCAACTACATCAACCAGATCGGCGTTGGAAGCCGCCACGTAAAGCAGCTTCTCGTCGTGACTCAGCAACATTGCAGAGGGATGAGAACCCGGCTGCAACGGGTCATCGGGTGCTTCGATCGGAATAGAGCGCACTGCCTTGCCGGCATCCAGATCGAGTTCTACGATTCGCGAAGCATTCCACAAACTGCACCAGGCGCGATGGCCATCATGCGTCGCTACTACGGTGTAGGGATACTCGGCTGGAATCAGTTGATGCGCGCTCAAGTCGAACTGTTTCAGAACAGCGCCGCTCTGTGAATCGAGAAGGAGCACATTGTCAGAGTAGTTATCTGCGACCAGAAGGCGATCATTTTCCTTTCCCGCGACGACCGTCAGCCCCGCGGGATAAGCAACGATCGTGCCAGGAGGAGTCTTGCGCAATCCCAAAGCGACTTTCTTTCCGCTGGCCACTTGTTGCAGGGCAATTTTGATGAAACGCTCCCAAGAGATTTTGCCATCTTCGAACTTGTAGACGGCGATGCCATTTCCGGTATCTCCAGGTTTTTCGCCGGTGGGGTCGGTAATCGACCCCATGGACGCATAGAGATGGCCGCCATCCGAACTGAATGCCAGGCCGATAAAATAACTCTGGCGTGCTTCCTCGCCCAGGCGTGACTCAGGAAAGTCCGTGAGCTGGTTCGTGCTTAAGTTCAGAATCGCAATCGACTCATGGGCCTCATTAGCCTGGGTGCCGTACCCGTCGTTCAGGATCGCGGCGTAGTGATGGTCGGAGCTCAGGGCAACGTTCGCGGCAAAGCCGTTGAGCCGGGCGAAAACTCCAGGTGCGGGGGCGCTCAACGATTTGTCTGACGGCAAATCGATTTCGCGAGTAGGCGTGGTGCTCTGCGCCAGTAGAAAGACCGTAACAGTGAACAGGACAGCAAACAGGTAGAGAGACGCGCGGCCCACGTTAGCGAGTGTCGCCTGCCGGCTGCGCGGCGGGAATCTCCTGCGGAACGTTGTGACGGACATCTGCGCCCCGGACCCAGAAAATGACGTCCTCGGCGATATTGGTGGCATGATCGGCAACACGTTCGAGATTGCGTGCGATCAAAAGCGCATCCAGGGCCTGACGCGTGACCTCCGGGCGATCGTTCATTGTTTTGACCAGCGTGATGAAAGCCTCATCGCGCATGCGATCAACCACATTGTCCATTTCCAGCACGGCTTGCGCCAGCTCAGCCTTCCCTTCGATAAACGATTCCAGAGAACGCCTCACCATGGCTGAAACCGCGGCCGCCATTCGTGCAATATCGATGGGAAGATCGGCTTTGGGAAGTTCGACCATGTCCATCACGCGCTCAGCGATATTCACCGCCTGATCGCCCACCCGCTCGAGGTCTGAGTTGATTTTGGTGACAGCGAGGATGAAGCGAAGATCAACCGCTGCCGGTTGCTGGAGCGCAAGCAAATCGAATGCCAGTTCATCGATGTCCCGTTCGGCAGCATTGATCTGGGATTCGTCCTCCAGCACCAACTGGCAGCGGCTCAGATCACGGTCAATGTAGGCCTGGCAGGCGCGATCGACTGCCTGCTCCGCTAAGCCCCCCATACGCAACAACCGGCTACGAAGGTCATCCAGCCCTTGCTGAAAGCGGGTACGCATCATCCAAACCTGCCTGTCACGTAGTCTTCCGTCCGTTTGTCGGAGGGAGTGGTAAAAATCTTCTCAGTCTTGTCGAACTCGATCAGCCGGCCTAAGAGAAAGAAGCCAGTAAATTCAGCCACACGCGACGCCTGCTGCATATTATGCGTCACAATCACGATGGTGAAATCTTCTTTTAGCTGAAAGATCAGCTCTTCGATCTTGCCGGTTGAGATCGGGTCGAGCGCCGAGCAGGGCTCATCCATCAACAAAACCTCTGGTTGCACGGCCAGAGCTCGCGCAATGCAGAGCCGCTGCTGCTGGCCTCCGGAGAGGCTCGCGCCAGACTTCTTATGCAGCGTGTCCTTGACTTCATCCCAAAGTGCGGCCACTTTCAACGAATGCTCGACAATTTCGTTCAATTTCCTGCGATCGTGAAAGCCGTTCAGTTTCAATCCCGCAGCCACATTGTCGTAAATCGACATGGTCGGGAACGGGTTCGGCTTTTGAAAGACCATGCCAATGCGGCGGCGAATCTGCACTGGCGACGTGCCGTTATACACGTCAAGATCGCCGATCATGACCCGCCCTTCGGCCTTTGCGTCCGGGATCGTCTCGTGCATGCGATTCAGGCAACGAACGAACGTGGATTTGCCGCAGCCAGAGGGGCCAATCACGGCGGTCGCATGATTGGCAGGCGCCTCCATGGTTATCTCATGGAGCGCCTGTGTCTTGCCGAACCAGGCATTCAGTTTCTCGACTTTGATGCCAACACCCATTTTACGCTCCACTAAGCGTACCGTATTTCGTAGCCACACGCACGGCGGTGACCGCAAGAACGATCAGGAAGATCAGGATCAAAGCCCCGGCCCACGCTTGCCGGTGCCATTCGTCAAACGGCGAAATCGCATAAGTGAAAACCTGCAAAGAGAGAGCCGCCGTAGGCTGGCTGATCTTCCAATTCCAGTACTGATTGCCGAAGGCGGTGAAAAGGAGGGGGGCCGTTTCGCCCGCTACGCGGGCAAAAGCGAGCATGACACCCGTAATCACTCCGGAGGTTGCTGTGCGAAGGCTGATTGAAAGAGTCGTCCGCCAGCGCGGAACGCCCAGCCCGTATGAAGCTTCTCGCAGTGTATTAGGCACCAGCAGCAGCATCTCTTCCGTTGCGCGGGTGATCGTTGGAATCATCATGATCGCCAGCGCAACCCCGCCCGCCAGCGCGGAGAAATGGCCCTGCGTCAGCACCACCAGACCGTAGGCAACGATTCCGATAACAATGGACGGCACTCCGTTCAGGACATCGGCGGTAAAGCGGATCAAATCGCCAAAGCGGTTGCGGCCGTATTCAGCCAAATAGATGCCTGCGCCGATTCCAATCGGCACACCCAGCGCACTGGCAATTCCGAGAATCAAAACCGATCCGGCAATCGCGTTCGCCATGCCGCCGCCAGCTTCGCCGACAGGTTTCGGTGTTTGAGTGAGAAACGCCCAGTTGATTGATCCGATGCCCCTGTAAATGAGATAAGCAAAGATCGCGCCCAGCGGAAGCAGCACGAGAACTATGGCAGCAAGTGCGGCAAACGTGGCGAAGTAATTGGTGATTCGACGGCCAATGCCGATTGGGGCGGATGAAAACTCACGCGGGATCAGAGTTTCAGCCATTGGCCCTCGCCGGAGTGCCGCGCGTCACCGTCCAGACCAGAATCTGCGCAAGAATATTAACGATGATTGTCACGATGAACAGCGCCAAACCTACCTCAACCAGGGCGCTGAGGTAACGGTCGGTCGTGGCTTCGCTGAATTCGTTGGCGATGACGCTTGCCATGGTATAGCCGGGAGCCAGAAGTGATTTCGATATCTCAGGTCGATTGCCAATCACCATGGTGACGGCCATGGTTTCACCGAGCGCGCGGCCAAGTCCGAGGATGACGCCGCCGAGGATTCCGGCGCGCGCATTGCGAAGCACGCCGGTGCGAATCATCTCCCACCGCGTGGCTCCCAGCGCCAAAACTGCTTCGCGCTGCTGTTGCGGAACAGCGGTCATGACCTCGCGCGTGATCGAAGAGATGATCGGCACGACCATGATGGCAAGAATAATGCCTGCCGCCAGCATGCCGATTCCGTACGGTGGACCGTCGAAAAGTCCCGTCCATCCGAGGTATCGCATGAGCCAGGGTTCGAGGTATTGCCGAAGCAGCGGCCCCAGAACGAAAATCGCCCACAGGCCGTAGATTACGCTGGGAATAGCTGCGAGCAGTTCCGTTGTAAATGCCAGCGGTCCTTTCAGCCACACCGGACACATCTCGGTAATGAAGACCGCAACTCCGATCGCAAGCGGAACTGCAAGAATTAAAGCCAGTATCGAGGAAACAACTGTCCCATAGACGAACGGGAAAGCCCCGAACTGCTCATTAACTGGATCCCATTCACTGCGGAAAAAAAAGCTCCAACCAAAAGCGTGCCAGGAAAGGCTAGAGCGTGTAATTAACTGGTAGACGATCAGGCCGACTAATGCCAGCACGCAAACCCCACAAGCGAGCATTGCGAAGTAAAAGATTCGATCCGCAATATGACTGAAGCCAGTTTTGATAAGAGGCTTCACGCCACGCTTGGGCATCACCGCAACTTCGGATTTTTCAACAGGTTGCGGTGGGGACACTCGAGGCGCTCCGAGAGCTCCATTGGCCATCCAAATGAACCTAGCAGATGCTTGTTACAGGCGTGTTAAAATCGTCCCCTGCCGCAAGCCGAGAAGATTTGTGACGGACCACTATGCAGTTTCGGGAGCTTGCAGCATCGCAAATCTTTTCGCATTTGACAGTTGATTATGCCCATCGACCTCGAACGCACTCGCCTCTGTTTTCAGAAGCTTGAACGGCAGCTGAACAAATTGATAAAAAAACAGTCGGCAGATAACGTTCACAAATTCAGAACGTATAGCCGCCGGGTGGAAACAGCAATCGGTTCTCTGTTGAGCACGAACGGCAAAGGTCGAGAACTGGTTGAAGATTTGTGCCGTTTACGCAAGAGAGCGGGCAGGCTACGCGAACTTGACGCCCAGATCGCGGCGGTACGGGCGATGAAGGTTCCAGAAGCGAACGGACAAAAATCGAAGCTGCTGGGCGCACTGCTGGAAGAGCGCTCACAACGCGAGAAACGACTCGCCAAAGCGCTAGATAGACAGACGGTAAGATCAATTTGTAAGGACCTGAAACGCACCGCTCGCAAGCTCAATAGTGCTGAAAATGTCGAGCCGCTTACGTTGTGTCTAAGGGCCCTGGGGCGCCTCGGGAAAGATCATGGCGCTGTGACTGAAAAGACTCTGCACCAGCACAGGATTCTGGGAAAGCAGGCCCGCTACCTCGCAGAAATGTGCGCCAAGGATTCTGACGCCGAGCAATTGGTAAAGCAACTGAAAGAGATGCAGGATGTGATTGGCGACTGGCATGATTGGTGGCAGCTCACCAATACCGCCGAAGAAGTATTGGGCGGGATCAAGGAATCTCCGCTGGTCGCCATGTTGCGCAATGTCACGCGGGCCAAGTTTCGTCAAGCCGCGGATAAGGTCGTCGAGACGCGCTCCGCCCTCGCGGATAAGCGTGTTGGTCTGATTTCCGCCCAAGCTCTGCCCCCTCGCAAAGCAATGCTTCACCCAGGCAAGAGCGAAGCTGCGGTGGCATGATTCTTCCATCCGCTGGCGCTACTTGGAAACCGCAACGGAATCCTTCACACGGTAATGAGAAAAAAGCCGCCCGTGAAGGCGGCTTCGAAGTTGCGGTTTCTCTGTTGCTACGATCCGTTTCCCCACAGGGTAATTCCCTGCGGTGATCCGCCACCGTTGTCGCCCGCATAGAGCGTGGCACTGTACGGCCGTCTATTTATAGGGGTAAAGGTTACGCTTATCGCGCAACTTCCCCCGGCGGGCAAAATGGAGCCACAGGTGTTCGTTTGGGCGAAGACTGCAGACTTGATTCCAGTGATGCGTACGCCGTTAATGGTCACCGCGGCTTTGCTGTGATTTGTGATGGTGACTATCTGCGGCGGGCTAGTTGTTCCAACCGGCTGATAGTTAAAGTTCAAACTCCACGGCGCCACCGCCAGCAACGTCCCCGTGCCGCTCAGCGAAATGGTTTGCGGGCTGTTGGACGCATTGTCGGCGATGGTGATTGCACCCGTCAGATTGTCGATGGTGTGCGGTTTGAATCTTACGTTGATGGTGCACTGCGCTCCTGCCGCAATGCTGGAGCCGCAATCATTGGTTTGATAGAAATTGGCGCTGGCCGTGATGTTGGCGATGTCAAGAGTCGCACTGCCGCTATTCGTCAGGGTCACTGGCTGCGACTCGCTCGTTGTGCCGACCAGGTACGTCCCAAAATTGAGGCTAGTGGGAGAGAGTGTGACCGCTGGCGCGGGCACAACCTGTAGCAGGATGGAAAGCACGGTAGCGTCTTGGTTGAAGGTCGCCACGTCCAGCTTGCCATCCCCATTGAAGTCACCCACCGCCAGAGTCTCCACATCACCACCTGCCCACTGAGAGAATCCAGGCGCGAAATCTCCCGTGCCGTCGCCCAGCAGAATCGAAACTGTGCCGCCCCAGTAGTTGACAACCGCCAGATCCAGTTTGCCGTCTCCGTTAAAGTCGCCGACCGCCACTGCATGGGGGCCGGAGCCCGCAACCGGAGAGAAGCCCAGGGTGAAGTTGCCGGTGCCGTCACCCAGCAGGATGGAAATCGTGCCATCGTCGTCGTTGGCGACTGCCAAGTCCAGCTTTCCGTCTCCGTTGAAGTCGCTCACCGCCACTGCGTCTGGGCATGTGCCGACTACGGGAGAGGAAGCTAGCGTGAAGTTGCCCTTGCCATCTCCCAGCAAGATGGAAACCGTGTCGGTGCCGCAGCCCGGAACCGCCAGGTCCAGCTTGCCATCCCCGTTGAAGTCACCCGCCGCAAGAGAATAGGGGTAACTGGCCACGGCTGGGGATGAGGCCAAGGTTAGGTTTCCTGCGCCGTCCCCCAGAAGGACGGAAACCGTGAAGCTCAACCTGTTGGCCACCGCTACGTCCAGTTTGCCGTCCCCGTTGAAGTCGCCCACCGTCATTGCCACGGGAGCGCTACCCGTGGTCGCACTGGATGCAAGATTGAAGTTGCCCGTGCCGTCGCCCAACAGGATATAAACCGTGTTACTGTTCGCATCCGTGAGTACCAAGTCCAGCTTGCCGTCTCCATTGAAATCGCCTACTGCCGCGGGACCGGGAGCCCACACGGCCGGAGAGAAGGCTAGCGTAAAGTTCCCCTTGCCGTCCCCCAGCATGATGGAAACCGTGTTGTCGATGGGGACAGCCAAGTCCAGGGTCCCGTCGCCGTTGAAGTCACCCATTGCCAGGGACATGGGATAAGAACCGACAGTTGGAGATGAGGCCCAAGTCAAGGCTATGGCTTCCCCTACATTCTCCCTCACTGGGAAAGACACCGGGTTCGACGCCCCACCGCCCGGCGCTGGTGTGACTACTGTCACCCAACCCGTGCTCGCGGTGGCGATGTCCGCCGCTGGGACCGTCGCCGTCAACCGTGAACTGCTGACGAATTGAGTGGGTAGCGCGCTGTCATTCCAGTGCACGACCGAGTTGGAGACGAACCCTGTGCCGTTAATCGTCAGAGTGAACGCCCCACCGCCTGGAGCGGTAGCGTCAGGGATCAGGGGTTGGTTGATGAAAGGCACGGGAGCTTGCGCATAGCTCAGGGTCGTCGTGGCACAGAGCAGAAACACAGCGCAGGCGATCTTTACGCCGTTAACTTTCTTCATACTCTCTCCTTTCCGGCCTCGTGCCGGCAAGAAATAGAACGCTCAAGAACCTGCGATTATTGGGTTGGGCTGTTGGCATTTGTCATGACGTCTTCAGCGGGAGCAGGCGGTTAGCAACGGGCCAGATCAGCCCGCGTCCCGTACTGTCATGAGGCGTGCCCTACGAGACAAAACTTAAGGGCTCGGTCGTACATCCGACTTTTAACCCAGGCGAGTTAAGCTGTCGGTGCCCTCTGTCACGCTACGCTGTGAGAAGCCGAAAGAGAACTTACAAGCTGGGTCAGTGTGGGACCATGTCCGATTACTCTCGTGTCACCGGCCTTCTCCACCCACCCCAGAGCAGTGGTTGCACGGAACGCAAACACAAAAACTGAACCGTCACAAAATCTTCTCCGTTTGAAAAACCTAAGCTGTAAACTAGTGCTCCGCCCTTATGCCCAGTTTCGCCGCAGTTGATATTGGATCGAACTCCGTCCGGCTGAAAATTGCCCGCCTCATACGGCATCGACTGGTGGAGGTCCTGGAGGACCGTGAAGTCACGCGCCTCGGCGAATCCGTCTTCCGCAGCGGTTATCTCTCCCCTGAGGCGATTGCTAGCACCGTCAAGGTACTGCGCCGCTTTCATCGCGCCGTTCAGAAAGTCGGCGTAGATCAAGTTCGTGTAGTAGCAACAAGCGCCCTGCGCGATGCGCGAAATTCACAGGCTTTTCTCGAGTGGGTGCGCTCCTCGACCGGGTGGGCCGTCGAAATCATCTCCGGACTGGAAGAAGCGCGTCTCATTCACTTGGGACTCCTTTCCAGCTTGCGCGTCAACGCTTCGCCAATTCTCCTGGTCGACTTGGGCGGCGGTAGTTGCGAGCTAACCATTTCCGGGGAAGGCCACATTCGCAGCACCGCCAGCTTGCCGTTGGGCGCTGTCCGTCTGACGAATGAATTTCTGCATCACGATCCGCCCCGCAAACCAGAACTGCGGCAGATGCGAAGCTTCATCGCGCGGGAGATTCACCGGGCCAGCGAACGCATCAAGCGCGCAAGACCGAAAGTGGTGATTGCGACCTCCGGTACGGCGGAATCGCTGGCGGCGACCTGCCATGGCCTCTACAAAACCAGTGGCTCACGGGCGCTTGCGGTCTCGCGCGCGCAGATGCGGCGCATTGCCAAGATGCTGGCGCGCCTGCCGTTGGACCGGCGCAAAGCATTGTCAGGGGTCGGGCCGCGACGGGCTGAAATAATCATCGCAGGTGCCGCCGTATACACCGAACTTCTGGAGCGATGCCAGCTTCTCGGCTTCCGCTACTCTCCGCTCGGCCTGCGCGATGGCTTGCTGGCGCAGATGGCGGCAGAGCACGATCGCAGCACCCGCTCCGGGAAACACATCGAATCCGAGCGATGGGATTCGCTTGTTAACGCGGTTGAGCATTATCGAGTTGATCTTTCGCACGCGCTGCAGGTGCGGCAATCTGCGATGCGGCTGTTTGCAGGACTCCGGTCCGTTCATCGCCTTCCGCCGGAGTACGGCGAATGGCTATCAGCTGCGGCGATGCTGTATGAGGTGGGAGACTTCGTCAATCGCAATGGCCGGCACCGGCATACGTACTACATCATCTCCCACTCGGAAATTCTGGGATACACGGGAGAACAGAGAAGAATCATCGCTGCCATCGCACGTTACCTCGGCAAATCTCTCCCGCTGCCGAACGACGCCCCCATGAAGTTGCTCAACCCCGCGGACCAGGAATGCCTTCCCAAAGCATCGCTCTTACTGCGCCTGGCACGCGCTTTGAACCTTGGGCGAAGCGGCGCGGTGCGTGAAACTCAGGTTCGCGTCCGTGACGGCGAGATCCGGCTCAAACTCGTGCCGAAGCCGCGCAACAGCGTCGATCTGGAATTGTGGGCGGTAACAAAAGAGCGCGGCTACTTCCGGGAAGTTTTTGGCCGAGACTTGTCCGCCGCGGCAGAGTAAGAAGTTTTTGGCCGCAACTTGTCCGCCGCGGCGGAGTAAATGGTGCGAAGAATTTTCGGGGTCAGGCACCACTGCAACATTCCGGGTCCCCGCCCGGTTTCCACTTTGGCGACCGCCCCTTTTTTTAGTTCGGTTCCAGCTTCAGCGCCCGGTTTGCTGATGGTCGCTCCCAGGAATTCGCTGAGACTCGGGTTGTGACCCACGACCATAATCGATTCCTGCTTGGCATATTTCTCGAGCATGCGCCGGAAATCCGCGAATGAAGCTCCCGGACGTAATGCATCCTCAAAGTGCAGTTTGCCTTCGAAGCCAAGTTCATTTCCGACCAGGGAAGCCGTCTGCGCGGCACGCTTCAGCGGGCTGGTAGCGATCGCATCCACTTGAACATCGAGGGCCGTCAAGGTGCGGCCGACCATCCCACACTGCTCAATTCCCTCTTTATCCAGTGGCCGTTTCTCGTCTTTCTTGGCGTTTTTTAACGGCTGGCCCGCGTTGGCGTGGCGAAGAAAATAGATGATCATAGCTGGTTATCGTTCCTTTCCCACCGCTGCCCGCCTCGGCCTTCGTGCTTTTGGCTTCGGAATCGCTTCCGGTCCGGCTTTACCTTCGGCGACTGCTATGAGGAAGTCCTGTGCATTGAATGCGGCCTCGCCCGAAGGCGGTTTTCTGCGCCCTTGCGTTCTCCAGATGCGGATATAGCTCCCATCCCGTTCCAAAACGCGGGTTTTCAAATTGTCAGCTAGGCAAGCTTCCAGAATCTCCTGGCGAACGCGCTCGCGCAGCAATTCGTCTTTGACCGGGAAAACCACTTCAACTCGCTCATAGAGGTTGCGCGGCATCCAGTCGGCGCTGCCAAGATAAACCTCTTCCTCGCCGCCGTTCAGAAAATGGAAAATTCGACTGTGTTCGAGAAATCTGCCTACTATGCTGCGCACACGAATGCGGTCGCTCACCCCGCGAATTCCCGGACGCAACGCGCAGATACCGCGCACGATCAAATCAATGTGCACCCCGGCCTGAGAAGCGCGGTAGAGCGCCATGATGACATTCTTGTCAAGTAATGCGTTCATTTTCGCCACGATGCGCGCGGGCCGCCCGTGGCGTGCGTGCTCTGCCTCGCGGGCGATTAGCCCCAAGAAGTGTTCGGCGAGATCGAGGGGCGCAACGAAGAGCGGATCATAATTGCGATGCTCGGCGTAAGCCGTCATGAAGCTGAATACATCGTGGACCGCGCCGGTTATGTCAGGATTCGCCGTCAACAAGCTGAGATCTGTGTAGATGCGCGCGGTAGACGCATTGTAGTTGCCCGTCCCCAAGTGAGCGTAGCGGCGAGTCACCCCATCCGGATCACGACGCACGAGCAGACACAATTTGCAATGAGTCTTTAAGCCGACCAGGCCGTGAAAAACCTGGACGCCGGCATCTTCGAGTTCTCGTGCCCATTGAATGTTGGAAGCTTCATCGAACCGGGCTTTCAGTTCCACGACCGCAGTAACCTCTTTGTTCGGCGCGGCCGACATGAGCGCAGGAACGATCAGCGAATGCTCACTCGTGCGGTATAGAGTCTGCTTTATCGAGAGCACGTTTGGATCGTCCGCTGCGGATTTTATGAACGAAACGACCGCATCATAAGAGTCGTATGGGTGGTGGAGCAGGACGTCGTGGCGGCGCAGCTCTTCGAACAAATCCTGCGATCGTGCCGTAAGACGAAGCTCGCGGGCCACATAAGGCTTGTACTTCAATTCAGGGTGGTCGGCCTGGTCGTAGATCGTAAACAAACGCGATAGATTGACCGGCCCATTGACGGGAAAAACCTGCCATTTTTCCAAATCGAAGTTCGTCCGCAGGCGCTCAACAATCTCCGGATCCGCATCTGATTCGATCTCCAGACGCACGGCGTCTCCCTTGCGGCGATTGTGCAGCTCAGTACGGACCGATTCCAGCAGGTTTCGCGATTCTTCTTCTGCCAGATAAAGATTGCTGTTCCGTGTCACCCGGAACGCGGCCGAGGACACGATGTCGTAACCGTGGTACATCGCCGACGCGTAATGTGCAACCAGATCGGCAAGAAAGATGAAGTCCGTGGTCCCCTTCGACGGCAAGCGCACCAGGCGCGGCAAGGTGCGAGGGACGGTCACGACTCCTGTGTATGTCATCGACGAACGACGCCGGCGACGCAACAGAAACGCAACACACAGAGCTTTATTGATCACCCGTGGGAAAGGATGGGCTGGATCAACCGTGACCGGAGTCAACAACAGATCCAGCTCTCGCTCGCAGTACTGATCTACAAACGCTCGGGCCTCAGAATCGAGCTCGTGAATGCCCAGCACGCGAATACCGTGCTCCGTGAGTGCAGGCCGCAATTCGTTGTTCCAGCAACGGTATTGCTCGTGAACATACTCGTGGGTCTCAGCAGCTAACGCATCGCGCTCCTGCAGCGTGGTCAAGCCGTCCTGGCCGGCCTCGAGATACCCGTCTTCGATTTGCTGCACCAGGCCAGCCACCCGGACTTCAAAGAACTCATCCAGATTGTTGGCCGAAATGGCGAGAAACTTCAGCCGCTCAAGCCATGGATTGTGAGGATCCTGGGCTTCCTCCAGGACACGGCGATTGAATGCCATCCATGAAAGTTCACGATTGATGTAATAAGAAGGATTGTCGAGCGTAGTGCGAGACATAATTTCTTGCGGGTTCCGGGAAATTAGCGGTCACCCTGCCAGCTACTTCTTGGCAGGTTCGGGGATTCTTGTCGACTGCGCCTTCGCGGCCATGCGCTTGGCAATCATCGTGTCCATCTCCACACCGCTCGGCCGTCTTAAGTACAGGTGATGCCCCTCCAGCCGGGCTTGGACAGTCGCGCCCGGAACACTCCATTCATCAGGCAAAGTGTCGCTGGCGTGAAGCGGAGTGTATTTGCTCATGTATACCGTGTCCCCTAATTGCACCGAGAATTCGTAGTAGGGATCGTCCTGAGTAATAGGAGTATCCACCTGCCAATACAAAACTCTCGTCGTATGCTTTTGCTCTATGTTAACGATTTTTCCATTCTGATATTGCCGCTCCACCGCATAGGACGCCGGAAGCAGCGATGCGCAAGCCAGAAACACTCCAAGAAGCTTCATCGCAACCCCCAGTATACGGCATGTTTCGCGGTCACGTCTTTCGCGCAACAAGAAAGCGCCAATGTTGCCATTGGCGCTGAGGAATACATCTCGAAACGCTACTTAACCTGTTTGATCTCCACTTTGACTTTTGCCGCGACATTAGCCGGCAGGGGTGCGTAGGTCAATTCCGCGGTCATTTTCTGGCCATCATCCACCATCCAGTTGAGGAAGTCCGCCAGAATCTTTCCCTTTGCCGGGTCCTTTGATTGGGCCGGAATCAGCAGCCAGGTAAAGCTGGAAATCGGATATGCCTCCTTGCCCGGAGCATTGGTGATGGAAACCCGGAAATCGGCAGGCATGCTTTTCACCGATCCGGCCGCCGCGGTTACACTTTCGAGGCTGGCTTTAACGAAATCTCCGGCCGAGTTCTTGACGATGCCATACGGAATCTTGTTTTGCACGGCATAAATCAGCTCGATATATCCGATGGAACCCTGCATCTGACGCACCATGCCGGCTACGCCTTCGTTCCCTTTACCGCCCAGGCCGACCGGCCACTTGACCGAAGTTCCTTTTCCCACCTGGCTCTGCCATTCGGGACTCACCTTCGACAGATAGTCGGTAAAGATAAAAGTCGTTCCGCTGCCATCCGAGCGATGAATCACGATGATCGGCTGACTGGGAAAGTTTATCCCGGGATTCGCGCTCGTGATTGCTGAATCATTCCACGTGGTTATTTTCCCGAGGAAGATTCCCGCTATTGCGTCTGGGGTAAATTTGATTTCGCCGGTGATGCCGGGAATGTTGTAAGCAGGCACCACCGCGCCCAGAACCGTGGGAACGTGCAGGATCTTGGTTTTCGCCTGAGCAAGTTGTGCATCGCTCATCGGACCGTCACTGGCGCCAAAATCGACGGTCCCAGCGAGAACCTGTCGGATGCCACCGCCGCTGCCGATCGATTGATAGTTAATCTCAATGTCAGGATGAAGCTTGTGATACTCGCTGAACCACTTGGAATACATGGGATATGGAAAGGTAGCGCCTGCACCGTTTAAAGTGGTTTGCGCCACCGCGGGTAAAGCTAAGGCCAACGCCAGCCAAAACAAGAATTTTCGCACGCGATGATTCCTCCATGATCTGAAATTTATGGATTTTTCGCCGTCTCTGAATTATCACAAAATGGTTAAAGGAGTGTGAATGCCGAGGGTAGGTAGTGTCCTAATCTGATCGTTAAGTCAGATTAGGACAGTACCGGACGAGATGGTAGTGCGCTGAATTGGCCCACTATCCGCCGAGCGAGGGTGCCGATTCCGTACTTCTGAATGCGTGTGGGCGCCAAATCAATCACTCCTGTTGGCAGGAGTGCAGTGTAGAATTTTCTACTCACGATGAACCATCCTGCCCCTCGCAAGCTGATCATTGCCATCGATGGTCCCGCCGGGGCTGGAAAAAGCACCATTGCCTCCCGTCTTGCCCGCAAGCTCGGTTACGCCAACCTGGAGAGTGGCGCAATGTATCGGGCACTGGCGTTGAAAGCGATCGAACAGGACATTTCCTTCGATGATGAGGCGGCGCTGGTCGAACTGGCCCATAACTCGCAGATTCAGCTCGACCCGAGTTTGGTCGGCAATCGCGTGCTGCTCGACGGGCGTGACGTAACTCAGCGAGTGCGCGAAACCGATGTCACGGAAGGAGCTTCGCGGGTCTCGGTTCATCCCCGCGTGCGCGCATGGATGGTCGCCCGTCAGCGGGAAATGGGTGCTGAAGGCGGGGTGATCATGGAAGGCCGCGACATCGGCACAAAAGTCTTTCCCAACGCCGATATCAAAATTTTTCTCGATGCCGATCCTGTGGTCCGGGAGCAACGGCGGCTGCAACAGCAAAAGCTTCGCGGCGGCGCAACCGAGTTAACTGCGGCCGAACTGCGCGAGCGCGATCTGCGCGATCGCACCCGCGCCGCTTCGCCTCTGGTAGCAGCCCCGGACGCACTCCTGCTCGACTCCACCGCGCTTTCCGAAGACGAGGTGCTGCACAGAATTGAAGAGGCGGTGAGCCGGAAACTTGACCAGGTTCGCTGAATCCAGCAGCACACCTGTTTACCGGCCGCTCCGGGTTTATGCTTTGGTCGTGACCATTTCGGTCGTTCTCATCACCCACAACGAAGAAGCGAACCTGCCGCATACTCTCCAAAGCGTGATGCCCCTGGTCAGCGATGGCAAAGGCGAAATCGTCATTGTTGACTCCGGCTCAACCGATCGCACGCGCAAAATTGCCGATTCGTTCGGAGTGAAATGGTTTTCTGAGCCGTGGAAAGGCTTCGCGGCGCAGAAAAATTCCGCACTCGCGAAGGCTAGCGGTGACTGGGTGCTGCAACTCGATGCCGACGAAGCTTTGGAACCGGAGCTTGCCACGGAAATCGTCGCCTTGATGACCCAACCGCCGGCGGTGCAGGGTTTTTGGGTTCCGCGCATGAACCTCTTTCTCGGCCGCTGGATCAAACACGGAGGCTACTATCCTGATCCGAAGCTGCGCCTCATCCGCCGCGGGGCCGGCCACTTCGAAGAGTACGGGGCCCATCCCACAATCAAAATCAGCGGTTCCACACTCAGATGCTCGCATTCGCTGGTTCACAATGCATATCCAACTCTGCTTGCGTATATCGACCACATGAACAGCTACTCTTCAATGGGCGCTGAGTTCGCTGCAAGCCAGGGCTGGCGAGGTTTCAGCGTGGTCGATATAGTGGTCCGCCCTGCGCTCACGTTCGTCTACAACTATTTTTTTCGCCTAGGCTTTCTCGATGGACGCGAGGGTCTGCTCCTTCACCTCTATCACTCGGCGTATGTCTCCTGGAAATATGCGAAGGCGTGGGAGCTTTCGAGGGCTCGGGAAGAGAGAGCAAAGAAACGCTGATGCGTATCGTCGGTCCCCGATTCATTGGATACGATCGCGCTTTTCAAGGTTATGTGCTTGGCACAAGATCTGAACATTATTGGGATTTCGCGAAGTGCCGCCCAAGGAAAACGGGATGATATGGTCAAAGTGAAGATTCTTTTCCGAGCCGCAAAGTACGCACCGCCCCTTGTCGCGCTTCCAGACTTCAAGTTTGACACTGCTTGGGATGAGGCGATCACGTTCTTCGGACTGGTGGTTCGGTGATGCGGTCCGACCTACCTCTACACTCGCCAATTCCAGCCGGAACTTGAATACCCGTCTACCATTCGACTGCTCCGCTCGTGCGTCCGTTAGTAGGAACAAACCGTTGTACACCCAGATGCCAACGCGGATCTTCTCAAAGACTTTGACTCTCTCAGGTGGTGCGCCCTGATTCTTGAACCGGTCCACCGCGCCCAAGAAAAGTCCGTTTTGTGTAAGTCGTCCGCTCGGATAAAACTGCGGCTGGTCCCTGTTTTTTGGAGAGGGTTCCCCGGGCCGCATGGGTGCATCATGCTCCTCGTACATCAGTACTGTGCCCTCTTCCTCCAACCGGTCGTTATAGGGGGCGCCTCGACGCAGGCTCATCAAAATCAAGCTTTCCTCCCCTAGTAGACGGAAGTTCATACCGCGTTGAAGGCTAACGCCCAACGCAGCGCATATCTCGGTATACGAAAGAACGTCTCCACTAACTAGCTGTTGGAAGTAGCTCATTTAGCAGAGTGAAAAGGCCATCGCAGACTTACACCGGCAATTCTTCCTGCCGCCAGCCAATTACTTCCGGCTTGGGCTCTGACGTGAGATCAAGCACCAGCTTTTCCAGCACGAACCGTTTGCTCACTGGATTAGAGCGCAGTGCAAGATCGGCTTTCGCGATCAGCCTGATGGCGCGCGTCAGTTCACGCCTCGATTTATAGCGTCGCGCCTGTCTGATGATGTCATCGGCGGCGAACGGAGGCACGCGAAATCCCTGCCACAACGCGGCCCACAGCATACGCTGATCGCGCACGTTACGCTCCAGGATCACCAGCATCTGGCGAAAAGTCTTCGCAAGCATGTATAGATGTCCGATGGCAGCTTCATCGCCCTCGCCGGTGGTGAGTATCGCGTCGAGCATCTCCAGCGCGCGCACCCGGTCTTTGCTCGAAATCGCGTCGGTCAGTTCGTATAACGACCGCTGCTTGGCAGCTAGCACCATGGTTTCGACATCGCCAAGCGTAACTCGCTTTTTCTCCCCCACATAAAGAATCAGTTTTTCCAGTTCGTTCGAAACCATCATCATGTCGCCGCCAAGTGCATCCACCAGTTCACGCGCGGCGTCGGTTTCGATTTTCACCTCGCGGCTGGTGCAGTACTCGGTAAGCCAGCGAACCGCTTCGCTCTCTTCTACCCGCGACAACTCGACGATTCCGCAATACTGGCCGAGTGTTTCGCGAATCCGCTCGTAGCGCTCTTTGTCGGTCATGTCCATGCGGCGGGCGTCCGCAGGAATGCTGATGTGATCGGCAACAAAAATCAGGACCGCATCGGGATTCGGATCTTTGCAGTAGGTTTCAATGGCTGCCAGTTTCTCTTCGTTCGAGCCACGGCCGAAAAGGCTCTTCACTCCTCGTATGAAGAAAACCTGAAAGGGGGCCATGAGAGATGGCGTTCGTGCTCGGTCGAGGATTTCTGCGAGATCGCTTTCCGTCAGGTCGAATTCGAACAAGCTGAAGTCACGAAGCTCCGCTGGAACAAGGTGCTGAATAATCGCCTCCCGGCAGCGCTTGCGAAAGAAAGCCTCATCGCCGACAAACACGTAAGCCGGACGCAGCTTTCGTGCCTGTACTTCCGCCATGAAACGGTCTGCCTGGGCAAACGCCCTCATTTAGCGTGACTCCACAATACAGATTCGCAGCCTAAAGCGCCCCTGAATCACGCGCTCCGCGATCAAAATCCCTCCAGCACGTTGGCAACAACCGTTCGCGCGAAATCGCGCGACAGACGCTCGAAAGCGGGCGAGTCTTCCTCGAAAAAGCTCGCCAGATCGCGCGAAACCTCGTACTGCTCCCGAAATAGATACGATGGATTCTGATACAGCACCTGGCCGTGCTTATCGATCAGCGCAATCCTGGCATTCACCACAACCAAAACGCTCACGGCCCGCCCGGTAGTCGGATCATACGTCAAGGGCGTCGTATAGGTCGCCAGCACAGTTCCCTTCAGTGTTGCGTCCGCGTCGCTATCAGTCTTGTTGACAACGTGACAATGGGTACGCGTCAGCATCTCGCGAACCACCGCTGCTGTCAGCATCTGTTCGATCTTATACGTCTGCGTTTCGTTGGCAAAAGTGGGAATTGCAATGGTTCGCACATTCTCAGGAATGCTGACGTTATGAGCCGTGGTGTGATACCCGCAGGAAACGGCAAGGAACGAAGTGAGAATGACTGGCGCAATGCGCCATCTCATTGGATCTTTCCTCGCGGGCGGCTCGCGGCCATGATCTCGGCGCATTCGACAGCGTTGGCAGCGGCGACCCGCAAATTGTCCGACGCCGCCCACAGCCAGAAACCGTTGGCGGAACTTTTGTCCAGAATTACGGAAACTTGAATGTCGCCCTGTCCCGCCGCGTTCACGTTCGTGGGCGCCTCGTGAGGAGCTGCGACAACCGATACATGCTCGCCGGCAATCGCTTCCGCTACCTTGCTGACCTCCGCAGCCGTCTCAAGTTCAACGTGGATGGCAAAGGCGTGTCCGTGGAAGATGGGCGCCTGCACAATCAATAAGGAGGGCTGGGGGACATCTTTGCCCGCAATCTGCTCGTAGTGGCTCCGCACCCGGTCTTCTATCTTGGAGAGGCTGGAGGCCGACTCATCGCCATAGCGCGACACCATGTTGAATGCCACCTGAGTCGCGTATATGTTCTTGGGAAGCGGCTGGAAAGATAGCAGATTGACGGTCTGCTGATGAAGCTCATCCATCCCCTTCTGGCCGTGCTCGGAGGCTGGCTCGAACACCATTGCCTGGGCACTCTTAACCTTCCCCGCGCGCTGCGCCCGCAGCAAAAGCAGCGCTAACACGATTGCGGCTGGATGGGCTACAACCACCGGGCCGGGCTGAAGCTCGAGCACGGGAGTTTTGCCCAGCTGCCGTTCAACCCACGGAGAGCGCACGGAAACGCCGGGTTCGTGTTCAAGTGCGTAAGTCAGGTCCACGATGCTGCTACCGGCGTGGCGAGCATTCTTCCAATTCTGTCGGGTGCAGTCCTCATCCGAAGCAAAGAAAACGAAGTCAAGCTTGTCGAACTGTTCGCTCCTCACGCTTTGGATGAAATTCGTTTCGTCGCCCGTGGCCTCCAGCTGGCCCAGCGTCTCATCGTCGTCCAGCAGCTTGATATCGAGCGAGGGAAAATTGCGCTCACTGAGGACTTCGGCAACTTCCTTGCCCTTGAGGCTCGCGCCTCCGACGATGGCGACGTGATAAAACCCCACCGCGTGCGCAGGAGTGTTGTGTGCCAGGGCAGACTTAAGATTCGATGTCATGAAGGTAGAGATGCCTCTTTGTATACCGGAGGTCCGGGCGGCGGGCCCTTGCGCCGGAAAACCCACTGCAATCGCCAGAATACGCCTGAAAACATATAAACCAGAGCGATAACGAACAACACTGGGCGCGAGAAGAACCAGATGGCGGCAAACAGCAGGCCGAAAATCACAATCAGCCGAAACGGCTGCCGCACACGCAAATCAATATCTTTAAAACTGTAAAAACGCCACGTGCTCACCATCAGGTACCCGGCCGCGATGATGATGGCCATCCAGGCGATTGCCATCCACCAGGTCGCGATGGGATCGCCTTCCGAAAAATGAACGACGGCTGCAACCACGCCTGCCGCCGCCGGAATGGGCATGCCTACAAAATATTTCTTGCCCGGCCTGCCGGGATTGGACGGCTGCGGATTGGTGGTGATGTTAAACCGCGCCAGACGACTGGCCCCTGCGATCAGGAAAAGAAAACTCGCGATTGCCCCGAACTGAATGATCTTCCCTGTTAGCTCAGTTGAAGATAAGAAATATGGCAACTGACGAAAGCCCCACATCCAAGCCAATAGCGCGGGAGCGACTCCGAAAGTGATCACGTCTGCCAGCGAATCCAGCTCGCGGCCAAAAGAGCTGCTGGTATTGGTCATGCGGGCGATACGGCCATCGAGGCCGTCAAACAGAACCGCAAAACCGATTGCTTTTGCTGCGTTATCGAAGTGCGACGGATCCTGCGGCGTCCCGTGCGTCACCTGAAGGATCGCATAATATCCCAGCGCAATGTTTGCGGTGGTGAATAGAGACGGAATGATGTACATCCCACGGCGCTGACGCTTTGAGAGATTGTCCTCTCTGCGGCGTCTTGGCGTAAATTCCGGCTCCATTACTGCGCTCCCGATTTCATCAGCTCAGACTCGTTTTGGCTGGCCTCAGTCACAACCGGCAAGTACGCGAGGATGGTCGAGCCGCCTTTCACTTTATCCCCGACGCGAACTCTCAATTCCGCGGCCGGATCGAACAAAACGTCCGTTCTTGAACCGAACTTGATCAGACCGACTCGTTCTCCTCGCGTCAAACGATCGCCGACTCTCTTGGTAAAAACGATCCTCCGCGCCAGCAACCCGGCAATCTGCTTGAACACTACTGTCTGGCCGTCCTCCTCCACCGTAACGATGTTTTGCTCGTTCTGCTCCGCGCTGGTCGCATCCATAGCGTTCAGAAATTTTCCCGTCTGATATTTCACCTCGCGAATAATGCCGCTGATCGGCGAACGGTTAACATGCACATTGAATACGTTGAGAAATATGCTGATTCGAGTCCGGTGTAGCCCATCGATCGTGACCGCAGTGATCTCTGTCACTTTGCCGTCCGCAGGCGATACTAAGCAGCCCAATTCGTCAGGGATGCTGCGCTCCGGGTCGCGAAAAAACCAGAGAAAGAAGGTTGCCAATACGACCGGAACGACGGTCCAGACCGGCGTCGTCAGCCAGCCAATCAGTCCGGCTGCAGCCAACAGGGGAAGTGCGTAAAGGTATCCGTCACGAACCATTGGAAGATAAGCTGATTATAGTTGAGGCGGGCGTCGCCATTGACGATTTCCTGCATCCTAAACCGCAACTGCAAATAAAAAAGGCGCTTACCAGCGCCTCGCTGCTGAAGATACTCATATTGTTGCGGTATTCAACCGCGATTCTTCGTCCAGATCGACTGCTTAAGCTACGCCTTGGGCTTGTAAGTGTTGCCGTTGCTGCCGCTCAATTAACTCCATCTGGTCCTTTAGCCGGAGTTTCAACTTCTTCAGCCGCACCTCTTCGAGCTTCTCGTCGTCTGTAAGGTATCTCTTTTGTGTCAGTGAATTCAGTCGCTGCTCATACTGCGTGTGCTCCAACGCCAATTTGCGGAATTCTTCGTGGTTGGCGAAGAGCTGATCTCGGGAACTGAGCATGCAGCCTCCTACCGGGAGTTTAGAGTTAAAACTTATCACACGGCGTATGCTGCTTCAACCGCAAATCGTACCCGGATGTGGCGCATTTTCAGTAATTTTGCGAATCCGGACAACCAAGTTCACGTCAGGCCAGTTTCAAGGTGTAGAGAATTGCATCTTCCCTGGGATCGCGATAGTACGACTTGCGCCGCCCGGTCTCAACAAACCCGCCTTTCTCGTAGAAATCTCTCGCCGCCCTGTTTGAATCTCGGACCTCAAGGAACACCGTGCTGGCTCGCTGCTCGCGTGCCATCCGCGTAAATTCAGCCAGCAGGCGTGAGCCGCATCCTTTGCGGCGAGAGGTATCGACCACGGCGATATTCTCGATCTCCCATTCCTCGCCCGTTCTGCCCGCCACCAGGAACCCTACCACTTCGTCGTCCAACGCGACTAGAGCGGTCTTTCCGGGATTCTCGAATAATGCGAGATACTGCTCGACAGACCAATGCGAAGCACCGGCTGCGCTCTGTTCCACGCTCATCAATGCCCGTATATCCGCGGCAGTCGCCAAACGCACCAGCAATCGGCCCTCTAATGGAAGAATCTTCAGATACCAGGCTTAAAGAAAATCTCAGCGTCCGATCGCCGGATGTAGTTCGCATCCAAATCCTCGGCTGCGACCGTCTGGCCCGCGAGAATTTTCGTCCATCCCAGCTTTGCAATGAGGTCGGCCCGCGGCCGCTCGATCTTTCTCACTTGCAAACCGGATGCTGCCGCCTCATCTACGATGAGCTGGTCTGGCGTCACAACCGTTGACCCGGAGCGGCTCTGCAGCCACTCTGTACGCGTGAGCACTTGCTCTCGGTGCAACGTTGCTCTGCTTTTTCCAACCTGATATTCGCCAACGAATACTTCATTTCGACCCGCATCGAGCACGGCGGTAACCGTACCATCAGTCGCGCCGCTTACCGCGATTGCTTCAAGCACGGAGACCGTCGCAATCGGCTTGTGGAGCACCTCAGCGAGAGCCTTCACTGCTGCCAGGCCCACACGCAACCCGGTGAACGATCCGGGACCCGAAGCGGCCGCGAATCCATCAATATCCTGCTTCGTAAATCCATGCTTCGCGAGCAAGGTCGCGACCTGCGGAACCAACTGCGCGGAAAAAGTTCCTCCTTCGATGGGAACAACCTCCAGCACTTGGCAGTCTCCCTTTGTCCCGCACTGGGCGAGCGCGATGCTGCCGCCTGCGCCGGAGGTGTCAATGGCCAAGAGAAGCATGAAAGAAACTAATGAGTCAAAACAATGCCGAGCTCAGGGATGTGCTTCTTGCTCTACCAACTCAAGCAGCACCCCCCCGGCGCTCGCAGGATGAACGAAAACGTAGCGATGGCCTCCGGCACCCTTCTTAATTTCCTCAGAAACGAGCCTTACCCCGTCTTTCTTGAGGCGCTCGACTACCCGCGGAAGATTGGGTACGCGCAATGAGACGTGATGCAATCCCTCGCCATGTTTGGCGATGAACTTCGCAATCGTCGAGTTCTCAGATGTCGCCTCGAGCAGTTCAATTCGGCTCTCGCCCACTGGAACCATGACCACACGCACCTGCTCGCCCGCAACAACTTCTTCCGGCGAAACATGCAGTCCCAATCTTTCGTAGATGGTCTTTGCCTGCTCAAGAGACTTCACCGCAACCCCGAGATGATCGATCGCAAACAAAATCGTTTACCTTTTGCCTGATTCAAGGGCAAGATACCAGCCTGAATCATTCCTGGCAATTCCGCACCAACAAAAAAGCCCCGCAATGCGCGGGGCTCGAGTATCTGAAAAGTTCAGCCTTTCTCGGTTCTCTCCTTGGCTTGACGGGCGTACCTGGCTACGGCCTCTTCGAATGGTGTCGCACCGTGAGGAGACCTGATTTTGCCTTCGAGGATCACGCGGAAGGGCACCATTTTCCCGTATAAAAGCTGGGTTTCATCCTTGTCCTGCTCAATTACCGAGCCGCTCAAATCTATGCCGGCGAAAACACCGCGGGCGCGGGAGTACGTCAGGATTTCTGCCTGAAACTTGTAGTTGGTGGATGCCTGCCCTGCGCGGCCAACCGGACCGGCAGCGGCGGAGGCGCCAGCCCCGATTTTGAACTTGCTGGAAAGCAGGTCGTCCGCGCCCCTCTGGCTCATGATCATCATGACCACGTCAACCGCTTCGCCGCCAAATTGCAAGCCCCAACTGCCGCCAGTCAACGTCACCGGGGCAGGCGCGCTCCAGCCGTGTGGGGTGCGACAGGTTGCGACACCTTTACCGTGACTCCCGCCGAAACCAATGGCAATCTTTACCATCGACGGGATCACGACCACGCATTTTGCGCTCTCCATGATGCGATCCGGAATACCCTTATCCGGGGTTTTCATAATTTCCTCCAGCACTGCCGTGGAGGTCTGGATTCTCTTCTGAATGCTGGATTCATCGTTATTCTCTGCTGCTGCGGACTGTACCAGAAATCCTGCTACGCTCAAGGCGAGCAAGAAAGTGGCGATTTCCTTTAGAAGTTTTGACATTCCCTCTCTCTCCATTTCGGTACCAACGTTCTTCCGATGCCTGATGCCGAATGTCGGTTGTTTGATAAGGCACAGGTCGCGTGCACGAGCTTGCACCAGAGTAAAAGCTGGAATCTTTGCGGTGCACCCGGGAGTTTTCCAAGTTACCAGCCCGCCCTGCTTCGAGCCCTGTCGCTCGGAGTCGCACGTCAACTGCGCATGTTCGATGCAATACGCAAATGTCATTCTGACCCGACTCCAGGGCTGACCAATAAAATGGGCCATTGACGGGGCAACTGCAACAATCCCAGGTCATCAAACATGCCAACTTTGCTTCAACAGCGCCTACTCGTTCAGGAGGTGATTGTGAAAGCCGAGTTCCACATCGCGGAAACGGTTCGCAGCCGTTTGATCATCGAATTCGTAGCCAAGAGAGAAGAGATTCTCGAACAAGTTTCTCGCGGCGAGCTCCCGCCTGAACGTCTGCAAGACAGACTTGAGGAAATCGACATGATGCTTGAAGGTCTGGCTTCCCAGGGCCTGCCAAACTGATCGAAGCGCTACACAGGAAGGCAAGGAAGCAAGGCGGGAGATTAGACGACCACGGTTTCACGGTATTCGCCAAATACCTTGCGCATGGCATCGGAAATCTCTCCAACCGTCGCGCAGGCCTCCACCGCACTGACGATGTGCGGCATGAGGTTGTCGCTGCTGCGGGCGGCCTCTGCGATCCTGCTTAACGCCACCGCCCACGTTTGCGGATCGCGCCGGGAGCGCAGGGCGCGAACCCGCTCGACCTGCTTGCGCTCCAGTGTTTCATCAATGTGCAGAATCGGAATTGGCTTCTCACTCTCGAGTTCATAACGATTCACTCCCACCACGACTGCCTCACCCCGATCCACTTGCCGCTGATACTCATAAGCCGCGTTCTGGATTTCCTGTTGCACATAGCCAGCCTCGATCGCCTTCAACATACCGCCGAGCGCCTCGATCTTGTCCAGATACTGTAAGGCGCGACGTTCAATTTCGTCGGTCAGGCTTTCGATGTAATAAGAGCCGGCTAATGGATCGATGGTCTGCGGAACCCCTGATTCGCAGGCGATGATTTGCTGCGTGCGCAACGCAGTCCGCGCCGCCTGCTCAGTCGGCAGCGCCAGCGCTTCATCATAAGAATTTGTATGCAGAGATTGCGTACCGCCCAGCACTGCGGAAAGCGCCTGGAGCGCGGTGCGGACAATATTATTTTCAGGCTGTTGAGCGGTGAGTGTGGAACCTGCAGTCTGCGTGTGGAACCGCAGCATCCACGAACGCGGATTCTTGGCCCGGAAATGTTCACGCATTGTTCTCGCCCACATCCGGCGGGCGGCGCGGAACTTCGCCACTTCTTCGAGAAAATTGCTGTGGGCATTGAAAAAGAAAGAGACCCGCGGCGCGAACTTATCTACATCGAGGCCTACGTCAATGGCCGCCTGCACATAAGCCATGCCGTTGGCCAGCGTGAACGCGACCTCCTGCACTGCAGTGCTGCCTGCCTCCCGCATGTGATAACCGGAGATTGAAATCGTATTCCAGTCCGGCACGTTCTGGTTCGCCCAGGCAAACATATCGGTAATGATCCGCATGGCCTGGTGCGGCGGATAAATGTAGGTGCCCCGCGCAATGTATTCCTTCAGAACGTCGTTCTGTACGGTCCCCGAAAGTTGGCGGACATCGTGGCCTTTGCGCCGGGCCACCGCAACATAAAGCGCTAGAAGAATTGAAGCCGTCGCATTGATGGTCATCGACGTCGATATCTTCGTCAGGTCAATGCCGTCGAACAGCCGTTCCATATCCTCGATCGAGTCAATTGCGACTCCGACCTTTCCAACTTCGCCTAACGAAAGCGGATTGTCGGAATCGAGACCAATCTGGGTGGGCAGGTCGAATGCGACCGAGAGGCCCGTGGTGCCGTTGGCGAGCAGGTATTTATACCGCCGGTTCGACTCCTCCGCATCTCCCATGCCCGCATACTGCCGCATGGTCCAAAGCCGTCCCCGGTACATCGATGGCTGAACGCCACGGGTAAACGGGTACTCGCCCGGATATCCAACCTGCTTGTCGTAGTTCCATCGCTCCAGGTCTGTGGGCGTATAGAGTGGATGGACAGGTATATGCGAAGAGGTCTCAGGCTCGGCAGCCGTGGCTGTAGTCTTGGATTTCTCTGACATCGAAGGGAACCTCCGAACCAATTATTTCTGCTTCTGGCGTATGCGCCAGAAGGACGTGAGCCCGAACCACCCGAAAATCAGTGTGAAGCATATGGCAACCACTACCCGCGCCAATACCGGCTTGCCAGCCTGCAATTTCATGTACTCCCGTGCAAACGCAAGCCCCCCAATCGACGCGAGAGCCAGGAAGACGAAACCGGTGACTTCAAGCCAGAGTTGGTGAAGGATGCGGCTGCAATGGTTTGCAGTGGTACGGCAAGCTCTTGCAACTGCCCCGTAAGTACGTGTGCGCCGTATCTGCTGGCTGGCAATCCGTACGACAATGCCCGCTTTCCGCGCATTGGAGATGCTGGCCACTGGCATTGATTTTATCAATGTTCTATATGGCGCTTTCAGGGTTACAATAGCGCGGTCACGGTTCGGGGTTGCAGAGCATCGAAGCATTCCGGCGCGTACCCGCATCTAATGTTCTAGGAATGCCGCCTAGGGGGTAATGTGGACCAGCATCTGAAACAGTTGATGAAAGAACTCGGAGAAGCAATCAACGAGTCTTTGGCTGATTCTGAACCGATTGCTGAGGTCGTCTCCCGCATAAAAGATGGCGGTTATGACATCTTTCTGGTGCTGGAGGCGACTATCGGTGTCAGCAAGCCGGGAGAAAAAGCGAACGATAAGGCGTCGCTCGTAACCACCCTCACCAGCAATCCCGAATTCAAAGTCAGCGACCAGGACATGAAATTTCTTAAGTCCTTGCGCATCAAGATCGACGACGACGCGGCCTAGAGCTGCTTTACTGCTCTGGTGTTGGGTTCTGACGTTTTTTCTGCTGCGCAATCGGTTTGGTCGTCGTACCCGCCGCAATCCCTCCCGTGGCATTCACGCATTCTGCGGCGTCCCAGCAAGTCACGGTGTCTCCTGCCGCGCCACCGTTGGTGAGCCGGGCGGCAAACTTCAGTTTTGAGCCATCCGCGCGAAATACCTCCCGCCAGGGATCATAGCCTGAGATCCGCAGCAGCAAAGTATGTTCTCCCGGCGGAACGGAAGCCGCGGCCGGTGTCTGTCCGATAAAGATGCCATCAATTTCAATGTCCGCACCCGCCGGGGTGGAAAATACATCCACTTCACTCGCCTTGGCTGTCTGCTCGACCGGTGCGGCGGGAGCAGGTTCCGCGCTCTTCGGGAAAGCCGAGGCACTCAGCTTGAGAGTGCCGTCAATGAATGCGGTGACCTGGGTGTCTTTAGGAATGATCAGGTCCTTGCCATTGATATAAGGATAGGGCGGAGCCGCAGGGAAGAACTCCAGGATTTTGCTCTCGCTCACGGCCGCTTCTTTGGCCCGCAGGGCAGCTTTTTCGCCGTCGGCCAGCGTGACCTCGCTGATGGTAATGCTGACTTCGCCCTTCTTCTTTCTATTTTCCGGCATCAGCACTGATCCTCCCGCCTTTAAACCGGCGGGAATAATAATCGAGTCTCCCGCTTTCACGTCCTCGGCAACCAGTAATTCAACCGGATCGCCGGTCTGAGCGGTGCCTGAGGAAATCGTCATCGCCATACGAAGCTTTACCGCCGTGCCATCGTTCACGATGAGTGTGTCGCTGGCGATTTGTTGCGCATAACAAGACAAAGTGAGGCTGAGAGCCACTGAGAAGAGAACAAGCGAGCGCCTCATGCGGAATCTCCTGCGGAAAATCCTGACTTTCTCCCCTAGAGTTTCGCAGCCGCCGTGACACGGGAAAAAGTTACGCAGGTAATCGATAGCGGCAGACGGTCGGGGTGCCGCTGCCAGTTCGGGAACAAAAGGCGCCGTAGGCTTTTCCGTTCAACCTGACCCAGAGTTGCAGCCGAACCCAGAAATGCACCGTCTATGCTATACATACGTTCTTGCGGCTGTCGTTATAGGGCGAGGCATCCTAAGACACCCGAATCCGATCAAACGGAAGCGCCATGAAAGATACACTCGGAGTGTTGTTGGCTGGAGGTGCCGGCGAACGTCTTTACCCTCTGACGCGCGACCGGGCCAAACCCGCCGTGACCTTTGGCGGGATCTACCGCATCATCGATATCACTCTTTCCAACTGCATCAACTCCGATCTTCGCCGGGTTTACATCCTCACGCAGTACAAAGCCCTGTCACTGAATCGCCATATTCGCGAAGGGTGGAATATCGTAGGACGCGAGATGGGCGAGTTCATCGAAGTTCTGCCGCCCATGAAGCGGGTTAGCGAGAGCTGGTACCAGGGCACGGCCGACGCCGTCTACCAGAACATTTACTCGATCGGCTCCGAGCAGCCGAGATACGTGCTCATCCTTTCCGGCGATCACATCTACAAAATGAACTACGGACGGATGATGCAGCAGCATGTCGACTCCAGCGCCGACGTGACGCTGGCGACGATTCAGGTCGATCCTGACGAGGTTTACCGCTTCGGTGTAGTCGATGTGGATCGCGATTCTCGGGTCAACGGTTTTCTCGAAAAACCTAAGAGTACCAGCCTGCGCTCGCCGTATAACCCCGAGAAAGTTTCCGCCTCCATGGGGATCTATATCTTTAATACTGATGTCCTCATCCCGGTGCTGCTGAAAGATGCCGAAGACGAGCAGTCCAGCCACGACTTCGGCAAAGACATCCTGCCCAAAATGGTGGACGAGTATCGCGTGTATTCATTTGACTTCGTGGACGAGAACAAAAAAGAAGCGCTGTACTGGCGCGATGTGGGCACGCTCGAGGCCTATTACGAAGCCAACATGGACATCATCTCGGTTTCGCCGGTGTTTAATTTCTATGATGAACACTGGCCGATCCGCACTCATCAGCGGCAGTACCCGCCGGCAAAGTTTGTATTCGCGGAGACTGGTCGAACGGGTACGGCGCTCGATTCCGTCGTCTCGGCCGGCTGCATTGTGTCGGGCAGCACGGTGAAGAACAGCATTCTGTCTCCGGACGTGCGGGTAAATTCTTACTCGGAAGTGGATGACAGCATCCTGTTCTCGCACGTGAACATCGGGCGCCATTGCAAGATTCGCAAAGCCATCATCGATCGCGATGTCCACATCCCCGAGGGCACGACGATTGGCTTTGACGCCGAGGCCGACCGGCAAAGATATTTCGTCACCGATACTGGCATAACCGTGGTTACGAGGGATTACTCGATGTTCGAGAACCCGGTCACCGTGGATTACTTCACCAGCGAATAGCCTTCCACGGAGTTAGATGTGAAACGCGGACATTCCCTTCGACTCGCTGCGCTCGCTCAGGGCGGGCTTTCGCCGTGCAAAACTGAGTTATGTTCCACGTGGAACGTTTTGTAAATTTCTGACCACAGAGACGCGGAGAGCACAGTGTTTACTTCTGTTATTCTGTCGAGCAAAACGCTGAGGAATTCTCTTAGTCGTCATGACTGACATGTTAGATGTTCTTGTCATGACGCGTAATTCATTTAACCCCAGGTGAGCTCGCAAAGAACGCTCGCCCCACCTGGGGCACCCGGCTGTGGAATTCGCCTTGGTCGAACAGTGGATTCCTCCTTGGCTTCGCCGCGCCTCGTAATGACGGTTTGCCACGTTCCGCAAAATCGAGGTACATTCCACGTGAGAAATATTTCGTCAGCACAGATAGAGCTGCACAATGCTGTCATGATAATCCCTCCCCACCACCCTACCCCCCACTCCCCGATTCTTTAGAATCACCGCTGTAGCGTGACGAAACGACCTAAAATAT
>Ga0335078_10000345_pt1 | contig 73726 bp, 71 predicted proteins | sample Lox_Sample_32_FD_206711 | JGI IMG/M metagenome (GOLD analysis project Ga0335078, IMG submission 206711) | Soil microbial communities from Loxahatchee National Wildlife Refuge, Florida, United States - Lox_Sample_3.2 | ecosystem: Environmental > Terrestrial > Soil > Wetlands | place: USA...
CTGCTTGCGTGCGGGATGCACCCACCAAGCCACGCCGATACCGACGAGATAGAGGGCCAGCAGCGGAGCCGCGTAGATGCACATGCTCGCGGGGTCCGGCATGGGGCAAATGACGCCCGCCACAACAAAGATGACCAGGATCGCGTAGCGGAAGTTCTTCCATAGAAAGCGCGGGCTGACAATGCCGAAGAGCGCAAGGAAGAAGATGAGGATGGGCAGCTCGAAGCTGAGGCCGAGGCCGAGGATGATGGACAGGAAAAAGCCCGTGTATTCTTCGATGCTGATAACGGCTGTGAACTTGCCGCCAAATACGTCGAGCATGATGTGCACCGCGCTGGGCAGCACCCAGAAGTAGCCGAAATATGCGCCCGTAAGAAACAGACCTACCGTTGCGGCCATGAAGGGTATGACGAAGCGCTTTTCCTTCTGGTAAAGCCCCGGCGCGATGAAAAGCCATACCTGGTAAAGAATGAACGGGGATGCCAGGATTGCTCCGCCTACCAGCGCTACATGGATGTTCAGATTCATTCCATCCATGGGGTGAATCATATTGAGCGATTTGCCATCGTGCTTCAGAGGCGCCTGTATGAAATCGATGAGCCTGTCGCGAAACACCCAGGCTACAGCAAAGCCCAGACCGAGATAAATCGCGGCGCGTACGATACGCTTGCGGAGCTCTTCGAGGTGCTCCATCAGGCTCATGCCAGGCAGGTCGGCGCGCTCATTAACGGCCTTGCGGGCCTTTTCGATGGCTTGCTGCGTGTCAACCATGGTAGGCAGCCGGCTCCGATCGTTCGGCTTCGTTGGCGCCGCTCACGTTGTCTTTTGCGGCGGCTCCATCGGCGGGTTCCTGCGGCTTCGGCGCCGCGCCCGGCCGTTCGCCGGCAACAACTTCTCCTGTCGATGGCGGCTGGATACGCGGACCCGTGGGCGCTACAGAGACCACAGTGGAATCTTCAAGCCGCGTGTAGTCGGGAGGGACGAAGGGATAGGCGGAATGGTCTGAATAGGGGTTTGCGGCGGGCGTTTCCGCAGACGAAGCGGGTGAGTCCAACGTAGAGCCCGCGGATTCCGAAGTTGAAGGCTCGGGTTGCGCGGGAGGTGGCGTGGCCGTCAGAGCCTTTTGCCGCTCCTCTTCCTCTTTCTTGCGGCGGTCGGCTTCCTCCGCCTGGCGCAACTCCTCTTCCATCTGGAACTTGAAGTCGTTGGAGGCCTTGCGGAACTCGTACATCAGCTTGCCGATCTGGCGGCCGATCTGCGGCAGGCGCCGTGGGCCGAAAACCACCAGCGCCAGCACCATGAGAAGGAGCGTATCGGCCATGCCGAGATTGGCCATCTCAATTGGCGGCGGAGCTCCCATGAAGAATCATGATAACTGGCGGCAAGAGGCGGTCACAAACGACAGGCGTTTTTGTGCGCCGGCTAAAGCAGCGTTACAATGAGAACAGATGGAACAGCGCAAACTGGGCGGTTGCGACCGCAGGTTTGCAGATGCATCCCATAGGTAGGGACGGGCTGCAACAACCCCGTGAGTGGATTTTCCTCAATCGTGGAAAGAGCGCACTCACTGCAGCCGAGTTGAAGTGCTTTCAACATCCCCGTCCGACAAATCTCGTATTTGGGCGGACTGAAGGCGGAGTAATGTGACTCTGGTTCTCGACGAAGCAACCAATGCCTCCACGGAGGCATACGAAGCCTGTTCTCTAGAAAACTACCTGGCGCTGCCCGACCATTCGATGGACGAGCGCATTGCCGCAGCGCGCGCGAAACTGGGTACGACGACAGTAATTCTTGGCCATCACTACCAACGCGACGAAGTGGTGCGCTTTGCCGACTTCACCGGCGACAGCTACAAGCTCTCGAAAACCGCTGCGGCCACCGGCGCCCGGTACATTGTTTTTTGCGGCGTGCATTTTATGGCGGAAAGCGCGGACATTCTGGCCGAAAACGGCCAGCGGGTGATCCTGCCCGATCTCAATGCAGGTTGCTCGATGGCCGATATGGCGGAGATTTCTCAGGTCGAAGACTGCTGGGATGCGCTGGAGCGTGCGGGGCTGGCGGATGAGACGATTCCCGTGACGTACATCAATTCGACGGCGGCGATCAAGGCTTTTTGCGGAGAGCACGGCGGTTTGGTGTGCACCTCGTCGAGCGCGCACAAGGCTCTGGAGTGGGCGTTCGCGCGCGGAAAGCGCGTCTTGTTTCTGCCCGATCAGCATCTTGGCCGCAACACAGGTCATGCTATGGGGATTCCACTCGATGAAATGATCGTTTGGGATCCGTGGGCGGTGCAGGTCGGATCGTTCTGGGGCGGGCAATCGAAGGAGCGACTGGCGGCGAGCCGCATGATCCTCTGGAAGGGCCATTGCGCCGTGCATCAGCGCTTTCTGCCGTCCCATGTCGATCAGGCGCGGGCAAAGTATCCCGGCATCGAAGTCATCGTGCATCCAGAGTGCCGCTATGAGGTGTGCCAAAAGGCAAACATGTTAGGCTCGACCGAGCAGTTGATCGCGCGGGTAGAACAGGCTGCCAAAGGATCGATCTTCGCCATCGGAACCGAGATCCACCTTGTGAATCGGCTTGCGAGGCGCTTTGCGAAGGAGGGCAAAAAGATCGTTAGCCTCGACTCGACCGGCTGCTTGTGCACCACGATGTACCGCATCAGCCCGCAGCACCTGGCGTGGGCGCTCGAGAACCTGGTGGAAGGGCGCGTAGTAAACCGCGTGCAGGTAAGGCCCGATGTAAAGCACTGGGCCAGGGTGGCGCTGGACCGGATGATAGAAGCAGGCAGTAGCCTATAGGGAGTAGGGAATAGGAATGATCGAGAACAATTCCCAGTTTTTCTCCGTGCTTCAGTCGCTGATCGACGCATGGTGTGATCGCAGATGCCTGAGCGCACTCCGTCGCATTTTGGCCGCATTTCCGATGTTGTCTGGCCTGACGGACGAATGGGGTGAACTCGCAATCGCCCTTGAGAACGTCCGAGCTTTTGCGCGCGATCAAATCACCGAGCCGGAACTGCAGTCGGTGGAAGAGGCGATCGTGTTTGCCCGGAGGGTCGTGGGGCGTTTCTAAATACTAACCTCAAGGGTTTCCTGTTCCCTGTACCCTGTCTTTATGACGATGCGCTCCAAATGTATTCGCGTTGTGGCGACGATTGTCTTGCTCTTCCTGCCGGGCGGCAGCATTCGCCGCGCGGAGGCCTATTCTCTTCTGACGCATGAAGAGCTGATCGACCTCACTTGGGAGGACGCGATCGTTCCACTGCTCAAGAGCCGTTATCCCAACCTGACGCCGGAGGAATTGAACCGCACGCGCGCCTACGCCTACGGCGGATGCGTGATCCAGGATATCGGCTACTATCCATTCGGCGACGGGTTTTTCTCGAATCTCACTCACTACGTGCGCACCGGCGATTTTGTCATGGCGCTCTTTCGCAATGCGCACAATGCCGATGAGCTGGCATTCGCCGTGGGAGCGCTGTCGCATTATGTCGGGGATTCGTTCGGCCACTCGCAGGCGACCAACCGCGCCGTGGCGAGCGAATTTCCCAAGCTCGCGGCGCGCTACGGGCCAAGCGTAAATTACGCCGAGGGCCGGCACCAGCATGTCCAGGTCGAATTCGCTTTTGATATTGATCAGATAGCGCATCATCGCGTGGCGCCCCTCGGATATGCGCGCCGCATCGGAATCAAAGTCCCCGTGCATCAACTCGCGCTGGCGTTTTTTCAGACATATGGCCTCACCGAGAATTTCGACTTCCGCAACGGCCGGAAGTTCAACATGAGGGCTTACCGGTTCGCCACGCGCACGTTCATTCCACGCCTGGCCTACGCGGTGACATTGTTACACCGCAAGCAGGAGCCGGTAGAGCCGGACACGCCGGACGCCATCGAGATCGAGCAAGAGACTGCTGCCGCTGCCAAGCTCTACAACTGGGCGGCCTACCGCAAGAAGGCCGGCGTAGAGACGCACATGCTGGCCGGAGTGTTATGGATTTTGCCCAAGGTGGGGCCGCTCAAGATGGTGGCCGTGAAAGGTCCGACTGCACAAGCGGAGGCCGACTACATGCATAGCGTGGTTTCTTCCACCACCGTGCTGTGCAATCGCCTGGCGCTCTTTACGCCCGTTGAGGCGCGCCATACGCAGATATGGAACTCGACCGGTTCAGCCGCAACGCTGGGGCCGCTCGATTCCAGGCATCCGTTGCCGAATCGCGACCTCGATACCGGCGAGAAGGTCAAGCCGGGCGGCTATTCGCTTACAGACACGACCTATGCGGAGCTGCTGCGCCGGCTAACGCGCAAGCCGCAGCAGCCGATTCCGCCGGACATCCAGAGCGACATCGAGGCGTACTATGCCGATCCCAATGCGCCCATCGTGACCAAGAAGAATCCCGATGCATGGAAAAAGGTGCAGGATGAGCTGAAGGTTTTGGCAGCCATGCCGACCAGCACCGAGGCTGCGCCGTATGCGACTTACGGGGAGTTGGATCAAACGGGGAAGTAGAAGGTTAATGAAGAAACGGCTGTAGGATATGTGTATTGGGAAAAGCCACAAGGAACAGGAGTCGATATGCGCCATCTATATTTGGTTCTGGCATTATCGGCAGTTTCTGTTGCTGCCGTGCTGCTTTGCTGGCAGCGCAAGGTTTATGGTGGAAATTCAGCGACAGTAGCGCCTTACACAGCACATCTCACTATCACGAAGAAAAGAATTCTGCCTGATGGCTCTTCGCTGGACACCGTTTCGACAAAGGTGCTTGCCCGCGATCGGCAGGGAAGAACCTCTGAGAAAACTTTGCACGAATCTCCGAATGGCGATCAGAGGGCGGAATGGTTTTCGTTTTTTGTGCAGGACCCGGCGAAACTGGAGACCCTAACTTGGGATTCGAGAAGCCCGGTGCTGGTCGTGGGCCGTTGGCCGTATTGGTCGGGACGCAAAGGCTGCTGGGCAGATGAGCGTGGGCAGCATCAGTCAAGTTTTCCGAGTGACGAGGACTGGTACAAGTGTCCCGCCTCACCCGGCGATGGAAAGTTGGAGACAATTGCGTCGATTACTGAAGGAGATAAGCGGATCAAGACGCGTGTTTTGACGGAAAACCTTGGTCAGAAAGAGATTCACGGCCTGACTGCATTTGGCATGAGAATGACCATGACGCCACTCGAAAGTGGTGAGCCGTCTGCCCTTCCGGAACACACGACTGAGCTCTGGAAATCCACTGAATTCGATTTGAAGCTGCTTCAAGTGACGAGCGGTCCAAAGTACGGCTTGGAACGTGTGGAACTGTCCGATCTGCAGCGGGGGGATCCCGACCCGGCGCTCTTCGACCCGCCGCAGGGCTATAGAGTTGAGACCATCGAGTATCATCAGGTGACCTGCGGACAGGAATAGAAGATTGCTCTTCGTTCACAGCGAAGCGAATCAAAGAGACAGGTCACAATTTATCGTCCGGCCCCGGCTGAAAACGTGCCTTTGTTACAAAGCAGAGTTTTGAAGCGCGCTCTACGTCGCTCCACCCTGCCTGCCGTCGGCGAGATGAGGCTTTGGGACGGCGACGACTGGTCCTGGGCGGGGGGAAGCGATGGCTGGGGGGCGCGCGGGAAGCGGCTGGGCAGTGGGCGCCTGATGCAAGGTCACGATGATGGCTTCAGCCGGCTTCGATCCCACGCAACGATAAGAGTGAGGCGTGCCCGCGTCAAAGTAGACGGCATCGCCGGCGCCGAGTGACGCCTCGTGGTCGCCGTGACGCACCGTGAGCTCGCCGGCCAGCACGTAGAGGAACTCAAATCCCGCGTGCATGTGCGACTTGGGCTCGACCTGAGCTGGAAGGGGAACGAACTCCGCAAAGTAGGGGTCCATGTAGCGGTCGGGTACCATGTAGCCAAGGCTCTCAAAGGTATAGGTGGGCGGCTCCACGCCGGTTTGCGGCATGCGCACGCGATCCTTCTTGCGGTGCACGCGGAAGATGGCAGCGGGCTCGGACTCGAAAAAGTACGACAAGTCTTTGGAGAAGACCATGGCGATGCGCGCCAGGTTGCGCAGCGTGGGCACCACGCGGCCGGTTTCAAGCTGCGAAAGAAAGCTGGCGGAAAGGCCAGTGTGCCGGCCCAACTCGACCAGGCCCATGGATTTCTTAAGACGCAAGCGGCGAATGCGCTCGCCCAGCCGCTTCTCGGTGATGAACCGCTCGGCAGCATCGGGGTCCGCCTGGGTTTTGTGCATCACCTCACTGCCCGTTTCGGGCTGATCGCTCATCGCCGCTCCTCTAAACTCGCTTCCTTGTTCATAGGATGCACTTTGGGGGCGTTTGTCGTCCAGATCAAAACATTTTGTCGTGATGCGAAAGCAGCATTGGTGACGAGAGGAGTATCATCAACCCATCTGTTCAATCACCGCTTCAAAATGCCATGGTCAAAGGCTCCATGGCATGCACTAAGAATTCTCATCCATTTCTCCGTCATGCGGGGGAATAGTTGAAAGTTGGGATAGGAGTCCCTGGCATGATTTCGGAGATCGGTGAATCGATTCTGGGGATTTTGTTCGTCGCAGCGTGGACTTTTCTCCACTTCCACAAGGCACCGGCACTGGTTCGCCAAGCAAGTTGGGTTACGATTTCGGTATTCGCTACGTTTGCCGGAGGATGGGTGTGGGAACACCTCTGCAAAGTCTCCGGCTGGCCGTTCAACCTGGGCGGCGGGCTGCACAGCGAGCCATACGGCGGCTACGCCTTTGTCTGGGGAGCGATCACTTTGCTGCCCGTGATTGCTATGGTCCGGTTTTTCTCCAGCGAGATCGCTCCGTTGAATAGGTGGCGTGTAGTGCTCTGGTTGTTTTCCTCAGAAATGGGGTTGGTTGTTGCGTATTCACTGGCGGCAGGAGCAGCTGCTGTGATCTTTTACGGTTGGCAGCCGGCCTATAGCGTGCGCACCGCCGTCGCGTCTCTGAGGCTTTCCTTCGAGCACTGCGAAATGCTCATCATTCTGATCTGGGCGTTCGTGATCGGTGGTCTTCCAGGAATAGCCGTCCGCCTTGCCGGAGGCAGGCATTCCGTAAAGAACATTTATGCCGACTGCGGCGTTCCCGCTCTTCTGGCTGCCGCCACATGCTTGTCGTCGTTATTGATCTACTTCAATGCGATCGACTACCAAAAGCTCGACCCAGCGGGCAAGCTGCGCGGTCTGATCGCTGGTGGAGTTGTTCGCTTCGCCGTTTTTTGGGGCTTGTGGCTGGTTATCGACGAGAAACGGATGCGAACTGCGCTAGACGGCTTGATCGCAACGATACGCAGTGGCTTGGACGATAAACAAGAATAGACCGCTCGCCCGGTTCATTGTGGAGGATTCCTCAGAGGCAAAGTCGATTTTGTGACTCGCGGCACGATTTGACAGGCTCAGGGCGGGCTGAAATCGTATCCTCTCAATGCTGCGTTAAGTCACTACCCGATTGCATTGGGCGAGCGGTGCACCTCATCCGCTGTTGCCTACGGTATTCTGAAAATCTGGTGCGCATAGCCGCCGCGCACAGAAAGCCGATTACCCATGCCTGAAGAATCCGCACCTGCTCCAGCCGCATCTTTGAAGCCCGCCGCGCCTTGTGCCACCATCGCCGAGATCGGCCGGCACGAAGGTCAATCGGTGGCTCTGCACGGGTGGCTCTACAACCTGCGCGAGAGCGGAAAGCTGGTTTTCCCCATCTTTCGCGACGGGACGGGGTCCATTCAGGGCGTGGCGCACGTGAAGAGCGTGGCGCCGGAGGTGTTCGAGTCCCTGAAACACCTGACGCAGGAGTCGAGCGTGATCGTGACCGGCAAAGTGAGAGCCGACAAGCGTGCTCCGGGCGGTTACGAGCTGGACGTGGAGAACGTGGAAGTGGTGCAGCGGGTGCCTGAGTCGGACCCATATCCGATCACGCTCAAGGAACACGGCGTGGATTTTCTGCAGGAGCGGCGTCATTTGTGGGTGCGGAGCCCGCGGCAGTCGGCGATCCTGCGCGTCCGCGCCGAGATTATGCGCGCGGCGGCCGAATACTTCGATATGAACGGATTCATCCGCACCGATCCGCCGATTTTGACGCCGGCGGCGTGCGAAGGGACGTCGACACTTTTCCCGGTGGACTACTTCGGCGATCCGGCGTATCTGACGCAAAGCGGCCAGCTCTACGTGGAAGCGACGGCGCTGGCGCTCGGCAAGGTATACAGTTTCGGGCCCACGTTCCGCGCGGAGAAGTCGAAAACCCGGCGGCACCTTACCGAGTTTTGGATGGTCGAGCCGGAGGTGGCCTTTATGGACCTCGACGGGCTGATGGAGCTGGCCGAAAACTACATCTCGCACATCGTGCAAAGCGTGCTCAAGAACCGCGCCGCGGAGCTCGAGATCATCGGACGCGACAAGACTAAGCTTGAAACAGTTAAGCCGCCCTTCCCGCGGCTCCGCTACGACGAGGCCGTGGAGCTGCTGAACCAGGCGCACAAGAACGGGCAGCTCGAGCAGACGTTCGAGTACGGCAACGACTTCGGCTCGCCCGACGAGACGTGGCTCAGCTCGCAATACGACCGGCCGGTGATGGTGCACCGCTATCCGGCGGACGTGAAGGCGTTTTATATGGAGCCCGATCCCAAAGATCCTCGCTACGCCCTGTGCGTCGACGTGCTGGCTCCCGAGGGTTACGGCGAAGTCATCGGCGGTTCGCAACGCGTGTCGAGCTACGAGCTGTTGAGCGCGCGTATCGACCAGCACAAACTGCCGCGCGAGGCCTTCGAGTGGTATCTCGACCTGCGCCGCTACGGCAGCGTCCCGCACGCGGGCTTCGGCATGGGCATTGAGCGCGTGGTTTCGTGGGTATGCGCTCTCGATCATGTGCGCGAGACGATTCCCTTTCCGCGGACGCTCAACCGGATGTATCCGTAGGGCAAGGACCGAGGGAACAGGCGAACAGCTTTCAGCTCCAGCCGCCCTCTTTCAGCAAAACCGCTCAACGCGTAGGCGTTCGCGCATCACTGCCCAACTTTTTCCGTCTTCTTTCCCGGATTCAATACGACCAGGTTGTCGTTGACCGAAAACACGTTCGGGACCGCGTTGGCACGCGTGCGAATCAGCGTGTCATCGAATGTATTGTCTACTACTCCCGTCAGCGTCACATGTCCGTTGTCGACAATGATGTGAATGGAGGGCAAGGCCTGGTAGCCGTAGCGCGTTCCGATCTCCGGATCGCCGTAGATGGCTCGCTCTTCTGCCTTGCGTATCTGCCAATCCATGGGAGACAGCGGCAGCTCTTTGATGTTGTTGATCACCTGCGTGACGCCTTTTATCCGCTTCACGGTGTTTTCCGCGTCCGAGCGAATATCCCACGGCGGTTCCGGCGGGCACGCTCCCTGCAACGTAACGACGCCGCCATTCAAGCTGAAGGAAAGGTCGTCGAAGATCGAGTAGTAAGGCAACATCAAGAGGTTATGGCGGACCTCTTTTGCCAGTTGTGTTTCATTCGCCGGTCCCTGGGTGAATACTTGATTCCCGGACGACTTTTGCTGCGCCGTCGCGAGAAGGGGCGCCCAAAGTGCAACGCTCAGAAGACCATGCCACATCCGCATCGTCTATACCTCCTCTCCATTGGATGTAGAAAATTCACGATGCGTTACGGTTCTCTCGCTCCAGAACCGGCGCACCGGCCGAGAATCCTCAATCCCCTGATCGGAATCAAAAGATAAGGCGCCGAACGGCTCGGCGCAGGGCGTGTGTTTGACCAAGGTTTTTCCCAGGAGTTGTGGAGTATGCAGACGGACGTCATGTCGGCGCGTGAAGTGAATGAACTGAAGAAGGTCCCCCATGTGGACGGGGTGCTGGATGTGTTTTTCGAGCGCTGGAGCCCGCGGTCGTTCGCCGATCGGGAGGTAAGCCCTGAATTGCTGCGCAAGGTCTTTGAGGCGGCGCGTTGGGCGCCTTCTTCCTTCAATGAGCAGCCATGGCGGTTTTTGGTGGGCGCGCGCGGATCAAGCACCTACGACAAGATCTACAACTCGCTGGGCGAGTTCAACAAGAAGTGGGCGCGCACGGCGCCGGTGCTGATGATCAACGCCGCAAAAAATAAATTCGATCACAACGGCGAGACCAACCGTGTGGCGTTTTACGATTTGGGGGCAGCGGCTTCCTACCTGTGCCTGCAGGCGGCGGCGCTGGGCCTGTCGGTTCACCAGATGGCGGGCCTTGATACCGAAGCGGCGCGGAAAGCGTTCGGGATTCCGGGGGAGTATACGATCGGCGCCGCGATCGCGCTGGGCTACACGGGAGACCCGGCAGCGCTAGGCGATCAGCAACTGATTGAGCGAGAGGTCGCGCCGCGAACGCGAATGCCATTGAACAAATTTGTGTTCTCGGAGTGGGGGCAAAGCAGCCCGATCTAAAGGCAGTATGGCGAATCGTGGGCCGAGAAACGTCGCTCGTGCTTCGTGAGTCATTGACAGCCGTGCAGCGTCTGGCGGCTGTAAAGTGGAGCATAGAGGCAGGCTCGTTGAACGCCACGAAACCAGAGAACCAGGGGAGAATGCGCAAGCTGAACCGGCGTGTTGAGCGACCGGTTGCGCGCAGGAAACGCCGACGGCTGGGCTGGCTGGGCCGCGGAATTCTGGCTTGCGCAGCGGTGGTTTTTGCCCTCATCGCTTGGGCGGCCGTAGAGCGGGCGCTGGCGCCCGAGAGCAACACTTCACAAGATCATTTCGACGTCCTTATTGTGCTAGGGGCCCCGGTAGACGGTGATGGCAATCCCAGCCCGCGGGAGCAGGCGCGCGTCGCCGAGGCGGTGCACGAGTACGAGAGGGGCGTAGCGCCGCGCATGATCTTTACCGGCGGCGCAGTGAAGAACCAGTTTGTGGAAGCGCAGGTGATGGCGCGAACCGCTGAGGCACAGGGGATTCCGGCATCGGCAGTGCTGGAGGATTCGGCGGCGCAGAACACCATCGAGAACACCTGCAACGCGCTGCGCATCATGCGCAGCCACGGCTGGGAGTCGGCCGAGGTAATTTCGGGTTCAAGCCACCTGCCCCGAACGAGGTTGATCTTGAGCCGGCTGCCGATGAAGTGGCGGGTGCATGCAGCGCCGGCGCTCGGGCGCCCCGGAGCGGACGCCAGCGCGTTCCAGACAACGGTAGAGATCCTGAAGACCGTGTACTACCTGATTTGGTCGCGGCAAGAGGAGCCGTGCGAACTGAGCGGACCGTGACCAGTCGTCAACGGTTCGTGGTCAAGGAGGCGGCAGGGGCCGAATTGAGTTGAGCCTCGTCTAACGAAAATGCCCTGTCGCAGCGTTGTCCGTACTTGGGGGCGTCTTGTAAGCTGTTTCATGATGCATCTCCAAGCAAGGTTTTCTTCTCTTTTTGCCGTCATTGTCGCTTTGAGTGTGTGTTCGGGCGCTCATATGCGGGCACAAAATGGGGGGGGCCAGAATCAGCCCGCTCAACCGCAGAACTCAAGCAGCCAGAGCCAGCCGACGCACGCACCCACATCGCAGGGGCCGGACGCGCAGAACACGAATTACGGCGTCTACATTCAGGCCGATCCGCTGGCCAACGTGCGCTACGACAACCGCTACGACGTGTCGCTGGGCTTCGCTTACGACCACATGAAAGCCGGTCCGACGCTGCTGCAGGGCTCGAACCTAGGCGGACTGGACGGGGACGCCTCCTACTGGCTGACCCGGCACTGGGGCCTCGAGGGCTCGGGCCGCGCCTATGCAGGCACCAGTGGCGCTGGGACAAACTACCTCCCTCCACCCCACAGCGGCACTCTCAAGGGGCCGATGGTGAAGCAGTACTTCTTTGTGGGCGGCATAGAGGCGCTGGGGCCGCACAACAAGCACGGCGCGATCACGGCACACCTCATGTATGGCGGCGTGTACGGGAACTTTGAGAAGGACTTGCTGGGTATACAGCCCGGCTGGTTCGATTTCTACTACAACCAGGTTGCGCCAGCGGGGATTGCCGGTGGCACCCTCGACTTGAACCGGTCGAAACATTGGGTCTTCCGCATCACTCCCGATGCGGTGATGACGCACTACAGCTTCACCGATACATACGCCAATCCCGTCGTTTCCTACAAGCAATACGATGTAAACTTCGCCATCTCCGTCGGCTTGGAGTACAAGTTCACAAAGGCCAAGCGCTCGACCAAGAAGGCGAACTGGGTTTCCGGCTGGTAGAATAGCGAAGCTAGAGGGGCGGGTAAGTTAGCAGAACTGGATAGCCCCGGAACCACTCATTGGATCCCGCGTATTGCCTGCTCCGGCGGAGTTTTCCGTCGGCCTCCTGACCCCATATCATGCGCTGCTTTTGCACGGCCCGGTAGAATCCCTGTTTTTTCAGCTCCGATACGTTCCATCGCTTTGTTCCGCGCGTGGCGCGCATCGAAGTGTTTGGCAGGCGCCTGTCGCGCGAGGGCGCCAACGCCGCGGACTTCTATTGCCCGGCGCCAAGGTGTCTGTACGGCTTGAGGACCAATGTTGACTTAAGTCCGATTTCGGGCTCGGGCCACGGTTTCTTCAATGTTTCTTCATAAGCAGAACTGACAAGTGTATTGCTTTGTGTGATATTCTCCAGCGTTCGGTGGCGTTCTTCACTCATGCGCCGGAAAAACTCAGCTTTGCTTAGCGGCATTCTCCGAGTGTACCGGAAGATAGGAACCAGCAATTCATCCAGAGGATAAAGCCATATGGACATGAAGGAAACACTGGGAGTCTTGCTTGCAGGTGGCGCAGGTGAACGCCTGTTTCCCCTGACGCGGGACCGGGCCAAGCCGGCAGTTCCCTTCGGCGGGCACTACCGCATCATCGATATCACGCTTTCCAACTGCATCAATTCGGGGCTGCGCCGGGTTTACATCCTTACGCAGTACAAAGCACTCAGCCTGAACCGGCACATCCGCGAAGGCTGGACAGGCATCGTAGCGCAGGAGTTGGGTGAGTTCTTCGAGCTAATGCCGCCCATGCAGCGCACCGGCGCCAACTGGTACATGGGCACGGCAGACGCGGTGTACCAGAACATCTACTCGATTGGCAGCGAGCAGCCGAAACACGTGATCATTCTTGGGGGCGATCACATCTACAAGATGGACTATAGCCGCATGTTGGCGTACCACAAGGAGACCAACGCCGATTTGACTATGGCAACTCTGCCCGTGTCACCCGAGGAAACGTCCCGGTTCGGGGTGGTGGAGGTGGGCGCAAACGCCGACGTGCTGGGATTCCAGGAGAAGCCATCCTCGACGAGCTTCCGGTCGCCATTCAATCCCAACGCCGTGGATGCGTCGATGGGCATTTACATCTTCAACACTGAGACGCTTCTGAAAGCATTGATCGCGGACGCCGACGATACGGAATCGAAGCACGATTTCGGGCATAATATCCTGCCCAACCTGCTGGGCAAGATCAAGATGATGGCCTATAGCTTTGTGGACGAGAACAAGCAGGAGGCTCTCTACTGGCGCGACGTGGGCACGCTCGACGCCTACTACGAAGCCAACATGGATCTGTGCTCGATTTCGCCGGTGTTCAACCTGTACGACACGAGCTGGCCGATCCGGACGCGAGTGCGGCAGTATCCGCCGGCGAAGTTTGTATTTGGCGAGCCGGGGCGGTCGGGGATGGCTGTCAACTCGATCATCACCGCGGGCGTGATCATTTCCGGTGCGTCGGTGCGCAACTCGGTGCTGTCTCAGGACGTGCGCGTGAACTCGTACTCCGACGTGGACGCGAGCATTATCTTCTCGCACGTGAGCATCGGGCGGCACTGCCGCATCCGGCGAGCAATCATCGACCGCCACGTGCACATCCCCGAGGGGACGGTGATCGGTTACGACCCGGTGGAGGACAAGCGGCGGTATTTCGTAACGCCGTCGGGGTTGACGATCGTCACACGCGACGCTTCGTTGTTTGAGAATCCAGTGGACCCGGAATTTGGGGACCGGTACTGAAATACAGAGAACGAGGGGACGAGGGACAAAGAAAGCGGGTAAAGGTGCCAGGTTACAGGTGTCATGGGCTGGTCCTTGCACGAATGTCTGTGGTCTACACCCGTGAGTTGAGCCAAAGCGAAAACCGGGCCGGGGGATGCTCACGACCCATTCGCTGCTTGCGCCCAAGCGGAACTGAAAGCCAGGCTCCGTCGGCGCCGGAGTCCGGACCTAACCAACCGCGCCGAAATGCCTGCCTGCGCGTTACGTCTTGGGGAAGTTGGGGTTGGCTTTGACCTCTTCAATCTGCTCCGTGTGGCGCTTGCTGTGAGCGCCGATAAAAAGCAGCCACTCATAACCGTCAAGCGGCTGGCCTAGGGGGCTGTCGGCGACGTGGTTGCGGAGATCGGGCGAGGTCTTCATGAAGTCGATGGTCTTTTCGCGGCTGGCTAGGAAATGATCGAGCGTTTCCTTTGGCGTCCAACGGCCGCTGGGCACGAGCTGCGGCGGCGCCTGCGCCTTGTGGCTGCGGTCGGGAATCATGGCCAGAACCATCGCGTCGATCTTGGCGTTGTCGCGATCGGGCGCGGGGGCAGGGGCCTTCGCGATGTTGCCGGTCACGTTCATGAACAGAAAATCTTCGGCCAGCGCGATATGCTCGAGACATTCGGCGACCGACCAGCGGTCAGGCGCGGGCTTGAAGTGCATCTGTGTGTCGGAGAGGCCGGAGACGGCCGCAACCACGTCGTCGCGCGTCTGCTCGAGATACTGTACGCCCTTGTCGCGATCGGCTTGCGAAAGATCCTGGGCGAATGCCCGCGCACTGGCGAATAGTAGAGCACAAAACAGCAGAACACACTTTTTCACGATGACCTCCAAAGGGAAGGGAAAACTAGGGTGCAGCGAAGCCATGCTCGCATACATGACTTATATCGTGCAAGTTAATATTCTTGAACGGCCTGGCGTCGGGCTGACGAAGAATGGAACGAATCTGCAAGGTTTTCCGTACATAGGTCCATGCAATGCGTTGGTGCATTAAGCTGGAGCGGGATGGGGTTCGACCTCGGTGGTCGCGTCCTTACGAGCCAAACGCCGCGCAAGGCTCCCGGTCTGGGTAGCAGAAAGGTTCTCAGCCAATCCTTGGCGCAAGAAGGGTCCCGGGGCCGAAAGGATGCGGCAGGGTCCGTTACTGCGACGCTTGCAGGCCGCGCCGGGCGCGTGGAGGTAAGAGCTCTGGAGCAGGACTGGACGCAAATTGTCCGCCGCTCGATGAACGGCGACTCCGGCGCGTGGGCCGAGATGGTCCGGGCGCACCAAAAGCGTGTCTATGGTCTGTGCTACCGCTTTACGGGCAATGCGGCAGACGCCGAGGACCTGACGCAGGACGTTTTCCTGAAGATCTATGTGAATCTAAATAGTTTTGACGCCACGCGCGGCAGCCTGCCAGTGTGGATTACCACCATGACGCGGAATTTGCTGGTGGATAACTTTAGGCGGACGCGAAACCATCGCGCCACGAGCTCATTGGACGAAGGATGGGACCAGGCTGAGGACTTGCGGCCGCACTTGAGCGCCGCCGACCGGCTGGCCGACGCAGGGCCCTCCCCGCATGAATCGGCGGCGCAGAACGAACTAAAGAAAATGGTGCAGAAAGCGCTGATGAAAGTGAGCGTGGAGCTGCGCGAGGCGGTAATTTTGAGAGATTTGCAGGAGCTTGATTACAAAGAGATTGCGCAAGTCCTGGCGATTCCTGAAGGGACTGTGAAGTCGCGCATCAGCCGGGGACGGGCGGAACTGGCGCGGCTGTTGGAGCGTAGCAAGAAGGAGGTGATGTAGCCATGGCAGAAGGCACACATATTCCGGGCACACCGGCGTGCGGCGAATGGGAGACGCTGCTGGCGGATGCGCTGGACGGGCTACTGAAGCCCGATGAGGAAGCGCGGTTTCTCGCGCACAAGGCCGGCTGCCCGGCTTGCGCGGCGCTTTATGAAGAGGCGCGCAAGGGCCGCGAGTGGCTGGAGTTTCTTAGCCCCGAGCCGGAGCCGCCTGAAGGACTACTCGAGAGGATTCTTGCAACTACTGGCCCGGGCCAGGCGGCGAGCGGCGTGCCGGCAGCGGCAGGCGGAGGCGCGATTCCTGCGTTTGTGCCGCCCGCGTGGCAGCAGCCCGGATTCTTCGCGCGAATGCGGTCCAGTATGCAGCCACGGATGCTGATGACGGCGGCCATGGCATTCTTTTCGATTGCGCTGACGCTGAACCTCGCAGGCGTGCGACTGTCGGAACTGCGGCTGGCCGACTTGAGGCCGCGTGCTCTGCGGTCGTACATGGAGCGGCAACTGACCACGGCTTCGGTGCCGATCGTGCGCTACTACGACCACTTGCGGTTTGTGTACGAAGTGGAAGCGCGAATGCGCGAACTGCGCGGCCAGACCGGCGATGAAGGCAACGGCAACGAACCACAGCAGAAGCAAACACAACCGGTGGCGCCGGGCGAGACCCGGCAGAATCCCGGACAGAAGCCAGGAAGCAACGATGGAGGGTTGCGCGCGGGCCCTCGGCGGCAGCCGGAACATCGCATGGCGGAACCGGCGGGCAGCACGAACGATGATTTTTTGGAAGCTTCGCTTACGTTTTCTACGAAGCCCATACACACCAATGAGCAGTCCAGAGGCTACATGGTGCAAACATGGGAAAGGAGCACACCATGGATTGCGTAAACCACAGCGGTGTCAACGCGGCTGCGTATTGCCAGAACTGCGGAAAGGCGCTTTGCCAGGCCTGCGTGCGCAAAGGATCGGCCGGGCAGATTTTCTGCGAGCCGTGCTGGGTTGCGTGGTCCGCCGCGGCGAACGCGCCCCGCCCTTATGTGCCGCCGCCCATCGGCGGGCCGAGTCCCGGACTAGCGGCCTTGCTGGGAGCGATTCCCGGCGTGGGCGCAATGTACAACGGCCAGTTCGTGAAAGGCATGGTGCACGTGGTGATCTTCGCAGTCCTGGTGAGCGCGGCGCACCTGTACGGTGTGTTCGGGCTCTTCGTGATGGCGTGGATCTTCTACCAGATGTTCGATGCCTATCACACGGCGAAGGCACGGCGCGACGGCGATCCCTTGCCCGATCCGCTCGGACTCAATGAACTAAGCAACTGGTTTGCCACCGGCGGAAGGCCGCAACAGAACCCGCCGGTAGCGGGCCAAGCGGCGAATCCTGCTGGGGGGCAAGCAGTGAGCCAGGCGGCCAATCCACAGCCGTACCAATCGTCGTATCAGGAACCCTATGCGCCGCCTCCGCCGGGCTTCAGTGGGCACGGCTTCCCGCCTATTCCGCCTATTCCGCCTATTCCGCCTATTCCGCCAATACCTCCGATGCATTGGCGCCGCCGGGAGCCGATCGGCGCTGTGATTCTGATTGCCTTGGGCGTGCTGTTCTTGCTGGGGCAGTTTGATTGGTTTTCTTGGCGCCTGTTCCAGTACTTCTGGCCGCTCGGACTGATCGGATTGGGCGTGTGGCTGATCGTGCGGCGCATGCACACCCCGCAAATCGAACCTCAGGCGGGGACGCAGAGCAACGCGCGAGGGGAATCGCAGAGCAGTTCGCAAGGAGGACAACAATGAGCCGCTACGTTATGATTCGCAGGTTGCGCGTGCCCGCGTTTCTGCTGCTAGTGGGCATCAACGCAATCCTGGCGCAGTCAGACATTCTGGGCTGGAGCAAGAGCTGGCCGTTTTACTTGATCCTGGCCGGCGTGTTGCTCCTGGCCGAGCGTGCGGCGCTGGCCGCGGAAGGCTATCCGATCTTTCCCGGTGCGCCATGGCACGGCGCAGGCCAGGGAATCAATCAAAGTGCGCCGCCGCGGGGTACAGGGCAGAGCGCGGCAACCGCGAACGCGGCGATCGCGCCATCGCATCTCAATGACTTCGAGAACGATAGGGAGGGAGGACAATCATGAGCAGCACACCTCCAAACATGCCTCCTGGGGGCGGCGCGCCGCCGCCGTACGACGCGAAAACGCAGTGGCGCGCGTATCGCGAGCAGCAAAAGGCTGCCTGGCGCGCGCAACGCGATGCCTGGCACGCGCAGCAGCAGGCGTGGAAGGCGAACTACGTGGGAATGTACGGGCCGCGCGTGCCCTCGATGGTCGGCCCGGTCATCTTGGTGTGCGTCGGCGTAATTGCGTTTCTGATTGTTAGCGGCCATCTTGATTCGGGCGCGTTCTGGGAATGGTACGGCCGCTGGTGGCCCTTGCTGCTGATAGGTGCAGGATTGGCGCTGTTGGGCGAGTGGGCGCTGGACATGCGCCGCAAAACTCCGGTGCGCCGCAGCGGCAGTTTCATTGGCATTCTGGTGTTTCTCGCGTTCCTGGGCGCGATTGCAGCGACGCACAACCATTTCTGGGGTCCGTGGCACGCCAACTTCGGCGATAACGGCTTCTTCAACAACTTTGGATTGCCGGAGCACGATTTCGATCGGCAATTGCTGAATACACAGGTTCCAGCGAACGCTTCCATTGAGATTCAGAACCCACACGGCGATGTGAGCATCACAGCGGCCGATCAGCCCAATGTGACTGTCGAGGCACACGAGGTGGCGTACGCCACCTCCGACTCTGCGGCGAAGAAAATCTTCGATTCCGAGACCCCAAATGTGAAAGTGAACGGCACAGCGGTAACGATCCAATCGCAGTCGAACGGTAGAGGACGCGTGAATCTGTCGATCTCCGTGCCGAAAACCGCACATGTCACGGTGGACTCGGGGTGGGACAACGTAACCGCGAGCGGCCTGGGCGCAGGGATTGATATCACTGCCCGCGGCGACGTGCATCTGAGCTCGATCTCCGGCCCGGTGGTGGCGCACTTCGTCAACGGGAAGCATGACGTCTTCGCCGCGCAGGATGTGCAGGGTGACATGACCCTGGAGGGAGACGTAAACGACATTACTGTCTCCAATATCAAGGGCGGAATCTCGCAGAACGGCGACATCCCGGGCGACGTGTCGATGGAAAATGTGGCTGGGCCGGTGCACCTGCACACCTCTGTGACCACGCTCGACGCTGCGCAGCTGCCCGGCGACCTGACCCTGAACGACGACGACCTGCGGATCATAGGGGCCAAGGGACAGGTGCGCGTGAAGACGCACTCGAAGGACGTGGATCTGAGCCAGATCGACGGCGACAGCCAAGTAGAGGACCGCGACGGCACTATTCACGTGGAGCCGGCGGGCGCGTACAGTATCGAGGCGAAAAACAGCAAGGGCGACGTGGAGATTGTCCTGCCGCCCAACGCCTCGGCCACAGTGGATGGGCGAACGCACAATGGCGACGTAGTGACGGATTTCGGACTCACTGTAAGCGGCGATGAGAACAAAACGGTGACCGGACGCATCGGCTCCGGAACGGCGCGGATCGAGTTAAGCGCGGACAACGGCGATCTGCACATCAAGAAGGGCCAAGCGGTCCCCGCTGCCGCTCCGGCCGCTCCAGCGTCTCCGAACTCTCCCAATGCACGCCACTTGAAGAGCTCGAAGACGCCGCCGGCACAGCCGGTTACGCAGTAGGCCGACAAGACCCTCACATGAACCGCTCGGGCACGGCAGGGCAATACCCTGCTGCGCCTGTTTTCCTTTCTGTCGCAGGCGTTGTATCCTCCTGCCCAGGGGGTCATTCACAGTTATGGTGTCTTCCCCAGTCAACGTCATCACCGTGGAGCGTGAGTACGGCTCGCACGGAGGGGAGTTTGCGCACGATTTGGCGGCGCGGTTGGGTTGGCGCCTCTTGGACTCGGAGTTGGTCGGAGGCGCAGCGCGCATGGCTGGCGTGGATCCGAAGATGGCGACCAAGCTCGATGAGCGGCTGGACCCTTGGTATTACCGTTACGGCAAGATCTTCTGGCAGGATCCGGTGTATGCGCCGGCGACAGGCGGCGAAGAACAGATCCTCGACTCCGAGCGCATGCTGGAGCTGATCCGGGCAGAGATTCTGAACGCCGCAGGACAGGGCAACTGTGTGCTGGTGGGCCGCGGAGCTGCCTGCGCTCTGGCCGGTCGGCCGGGATGCTTTCACATTTTTGTTTACGCCACGGCCAGCGCCAAAAAGGAGTGGTTCACGCGGGCATTTCCTGAGCGGGCGCAACACGCAGAGCAGCATTTGGCGGCGTTCGACCGGCGCCGTGCGGCAGCGATCCGCAGGTTCTATCGGCAGGAGTGGTGCTCGCGCGGGCTCTATCACATGCTGCTTAACTCGTGCATCGGAACGGAAGCCATGATTTCCGCAGTCGAGTGCGCGGCAGGATTGTGCGCGGCGCCGGCCGGATCGGCAGCGCGGTAGAGCACCCACGCAATAGCCGGGCCCATCAAACCGCAGTGTGCGCCACGCGCGGGTCGATGCGCGTGAAAACCTCCCAGGGAATCGTGCCAATGACTCGTGCGTGATCGTAGGCTGTGATGGCCTCACTGCCTTGAGTCCCGATGAGAACGACTTCATCGCCGGCGGTCACGCCGGGAATTTCCGTTACATCGAGGATCGTCTGATCCATACTGACGCGGCCCACGAGCGGCGCGCGCCGGCCACGCACCAACAGATGAAATCGATTGCCGAGGGAGCGGTCGAGCCCGTCGGCGTAGCCCGCGGCGACGAGCGCGAGGCGCATGGGCTCGGCGGCAACGAAGGTTCCGTTGTATCCGACCGTGGCGCCGGCGGGCACGGAGCGCACACCGACGACCGCAGACTTCCACGTCAGCACCGGCTGGAGTGCGGAGCGGGCGGCGGCGAGCGAGGGCGGCTCTTCCGCAGCGTAAAAGGCGGGATCGAATTCGGGAACGATGCCATAGAGCGCGAGGCCGGGACGCAGCATTGCCTTCATGCCGTGGCGCGCAGCGAGGTCCGCAAGCGGGCGCGCCTGGCCGGCAAGCAACGCAGCCGAAGCGCCCACGTTGAGCCACTCGGCGAAGAGCCCGGCGCCGGAAATGTACGTGAGGACGCCGTCGAGGCATGCGAGCTGCTCGTGCGTCACCTTGCCGTCGGCTTCATCGGCCGCGAAGAGATGCGTCATCACGCCCTCCAGCCGCAGCGGCGAGCCTGGCGCGAAGCGCGGGAAGATCGCGGAGATCTCGCCTGGCAGTACGCCTTGACGGCTCATCCCAGTGTCGATCTCAAGATGCACGGGCACGGAGCCCGGAGCGGCGCCGACAGCACGCGCGGCGGTTTCGAGTTCTTCGAGCTGCCACTGTTCCCAGGCGATGGGCGTGAGCTCGAATTGCAAAGCCGCTGCCGCCTGGCCGCGCGCGATGCCGGACATGACGAGCACGCGCACGTCAGGGCACAAGGCGTGAGCCGCAATGCCTTCTTCCACGCTGGTGATGCCGAGCCAACGCGCTCCCGCGCGCACCGCCGCAGGCGCACACAGAGCCAACGAGTGGCCGTAGGCGTTGGCTTTCACGATGGCGAGCAACTCGGCGTACGGCGCGGCGAGACTCGCCAGGAAGCGAAAGTTGTCTTCGAGAGCGCGAGTGCGAATCTCGGCCCAGCAGGGACGCATTGGCATGAGTGGCTGCAAAGATCAGTTTATCGCGCCGCGTGGTGGAGGACTTCTACGGCAGCAGCGCGAAGGCAACGATGGTTTCGAAGTCCGCCCCGGTTTCACGGAGCAGTTCCGCTTCAAGCTCGTGCGGAACAGGCATCTCGCAGGCGGCGACCTCTTCGGGCGTAGCGCCGACGAAACACAGCTCGCAATGGCCCAGACCTTCGGCGCCGTCGTCACCCACTGCGCGCACGGGCGGGCCGAAGACACGGCAGGTCATCGGCCGCCACGCGTACACATCGCAGCGGCCGGTTACGGGGTCGAGCGCGGGACAGGCGGCATCGTTGGCAAAGTCTTCGAAGCGGGTCCTATCGCCTGCAGATTTCCCGAGCGCACCAGTGTTGCGATCGCCAGGAAAGTCGGCACCGTATTCCGCGAGCCACACGTGCGCGCGGCGTTCGATTTCGGCGGCAAGCGCGGGATTTGCGGCGCGCAACTCGGCCATCCCGGCGCGAAGACGCGCGGCGTCGAGCGCGTCGATGGCGAAGGCACCGCGGCAGCACTGCGTGCAGCCAATGCGGCAAGCGAGAAACGCGCCTGCGCGTCGCGCAGCCTCGGCAAGCGAGGCGTCCACAATCTTCACAAGCTCGGCATCGCGCGCGGGAAGATGCATAACGGCCACGAATCCAGCATACTGTGGAAGCCTAACAACCGGTCGTTGAAGTCCAGTTTTGAAAGGGCACGACTTCAGTCGTGCCGTCGCGTGCATAATCTACGGAGCTTTCGCTCCTGAGGGTGGTTTCCCTCCAACTGGCCCGTTGTGTTGGTTCAAGAGACGGCTGCACGTGCGCTATAGTCAGTGGAAGGCCGGAGGAGGTCACCCATGGCAGCACAATGCACGCACGGGTCAACGATCAAGAAAGGCGTGAAGCCGCGCACCAAGGGCTGCGAAGAGTGCCTGAAGTTGGGCGACACGTGGCTGCACCTGCGCATGTGCCTGGAGTGCGGGCACGTGGGCTGCTGCGACTCGTCGAAGGGCCGGCACGCGCGGGCGCACTTTCATGAGACCAAGCATCCGCTCATCCAGAGCGCCGAGCGCGGCGAGGACTGGCGATGGTGCTATGTGGATGAGGTGTATATATAGCGGCAAGTTTGCGAGTCAGCAAGTTAGCGTGAGTGCCTGAACCTAATTACGCCAGCTCCACTTCGATCTTCTTTGTGTCGGCGGCGAGTTTGGTGATTTTGAAGTTGCGGATCTGGCTTTCGGCGAGAGGCTCGGGAGCGGCCGAGGGCGCAGGGGCGTTACCCTTCCAGCGATTCTTCAACATTGAGGAGAGCTGCGAAAGGTCGGGCTTAGAACCGGATTGAGGCGGAGCGCCCGATGCGGAGGCGGCGTCGGCGATTGGCGTGGAAGACGCGCCGGATTTTTTCGTGTGCAGCGTGGCTCGGATGCCTTCGCCGAGTTCGACGACTGCGCCGGAGGCGGTGAGCTCGACGACGCGGCCGGAGACGCGGTCGCCCACCTTGTGCTCGGCGATGTACTCGTCGATTGAAGTCGGGATCAACTGCTTCATGGAGAGCTTGATCTGGCGCTTTTCAGGGTCAATCGCAAGAATGACGGCCTTGACGCGCTGGCCCTCGCGCAGCACCTCGCGCGGATGGTTGAGGCGGCGATCGGCAACGATCTCGCTGATGTGCACGAGGCCGTCGATACCCGGAGCGATCTCGACGAAGGCGCCGAAGTTCATGAGCTTGGTGATGGGGCCCTCGACCTGCGAGCCCACCGGGAATTTGCGCTCGACCTCGAACCACGGATCTGCGAGTGTCTGCTTCAAGCCGAGCGAGATGCGGCCTTGCTCAGTGCCGCTGGGCGGCTTGACGGAAAGCACGACGGCATCGACGCGGTCGCCCTGGTGCAGCAGGTCGCCGGGATGGCGGACCTTTTTGTCCCACGCCATTTCGGAAATGTGAATGAGGCCTTCAAGGCCAGGCTCAAGCTCGACAAAAGCGCCAAAGTCGGTGATGCGCGTGACGGCTCCGGCAATGCGCTGGCCGGGCAGGTAGCGCTCCGCCGCAGTTTCCCACGGCTCGGGCTGGAGCTGCTTGAGGCCGAGCGAGATTTTGCCGGTTTCGGGGTCGATCTTGAGAATGCGCAACGTGAGTTCTTCGCCGACGGTGAGCACGTCTTCGGATTTCGCGATGCGAGAGCGCGAGACGTCGCTGATGTGGAGCAAACCGTCAAGGCCCGGCTCAATTTCGACGAAGGCGCCGTAGGGCATGAGCGTGCGCACGGTGCCGGTAACAATAACGCCTTCCTTGAGCGCAGCGCGGCGTTCGGCGAGCGCGCCACGCGCCTGCTCTTCGAGCACCACGCGGCGATCGACGACAACATTTTCATCGGCGACGTCGAGCTTGGTGATGCGGCAGGTGATGGCCTGACCCACAAGAGCTTCGAGCTCGGCAGCATCGCGCGCTCCGCTGCGGCTCGCTGGCATAAAGGCGCGCACGCCGATGTCGACGCTGAGGCCTCCCTTCATCTGTTCGGTCACTGTGCCAGCGACGGCAATCTTCTCAGTGAAGGCGCGCTCGAGGGCCGCCCAGTCGCGGGGCTGCGCGACGCGGAAGCGCGAAAGCTCGTAGTAGCCCTCTTCGTTGCGGCCGGTGATGGAAACGGGGATTGCGTCACCGGGATTCACTTGCGAGGCGTTGTTCTCAAAGGCCGTGCGCGGCAGAACGCCTTCAATCTTGTAGCCGATATCGAGGAAGACGCGATCGGCGGAGAGCGAAACCACCGTGCCTTGCAACTGGCGGGTCTCGGCGCGATGCGTGTGCTCGCGTTCGAAAGCGGAGAGCAGGTCGCCAAAAGACTGGCCGTCGAACTGGCCGCCCAGGTCTTGGTCCTCGGCAGAAGTACTGGATGCAGCTTCGGCGGCCACCGGAACATCGGCGTTGACAACGCTCGGTTGAACGTCCCGGCCCTGGTCTTCGACTGGTGGAGCGCCGGGTTCGAGGGGAGTCGGTTCGGCGGGTGGAAGAGTTTCGTTGCTCATGAGCAGTATGGATTCATTGTTTCATGAAAAGATAGGGACAGGCAGCCGCTGAGAATCGATGACGACTCAATGTGCGCGGCCGCGGGGGCGAACGGAGCGGTTGCGCTCGAAGAGAATGCATAAGCCTTCGAGCGTGAGCATGTCGTCGATCTCCTGGATGTAACGCGACCCCGGGGCAATGAGGCGTGCCAGGCCGCCGCTGGCGACGATGTGCGGCGACCGATCCGGCGCCGCGCCCAGCTCTGCCCCAAGTTCAGAAAGGATGCGCTCGATCATGCCGTCTACAAGACTAAGGTAGCCGAAGTAAAGCCCGCTCTGCAGGTGGGCAACGGTGTTGGTGCCGATGACCTTAGCAGGCCGCTTGATGTCGACGCGGTAGAGGCGCGCGGCGCGCGTGAAGAGCGCATCGGCGCTCAACCCGAGGCCGGGCGCAATGGCGCCGCCCATGTACTCGCCCTTCGCGGAAATCACTTCAAACTTGGTGGCCGTGCCGAAGTTTACCACGATGCACGGACCGCCGTAGCGCTCGTAGGCAGCGATGCAGTCGCAAAGGCGATCGGCGCCAAGCTCGGTGGGATTGTCGATGAGCATCTTCATGCCGGTCTTGATGCCGGGCTCGACGAACATGGGCTCGACATGAAAATAGGTCTCGCACACCTGGCGCAATGTGGAGTCAACCGGCGGCACCACCGAGGCAACGATGATGTCCGTCACTTGCGAGGGCGACATGCCATGCATCTCGAAGAGATTGACGAAGAAGACGCCGTACTCGTCGACGGTTTGGGCGCGATGCGAGGTGACGCGCCAGTTGGCGGCAAGTTCCGGCTTACCATCTCCGCGACTTGGACCTGTCGCGGGGGATTCCGGCTCATCACCATCAAAGCGGTAGAGGCCGAGAGTCGTATTCGTGTTGCCGACGTCGAGAGCAAGCAGCATATTTCCCTAGTTCCCAGCCTTCAGTCGCCGACTTCTAGCTGAATTCTCGCGACAGCCAAAACGATCGGTTTAGCAGGCACGAGCTAGGAGCTAATGGCTAGAGGCTGATTTTTTCACGGAGACCGCCGGTTTGTACGGTGACGAGCCCTTCCGCGGTGGCCACGCGCAGGAATCCGTTCTCATCGAGGCCGGCCGTGACTCCGGTACAGACTTGCGGACCGTGCACTTCCACTCTGCGGCCGCGAATCCAAGTGGAGGTCTTTTCTATACGCGTGACGATTACCTTTGCGGCGTCCGGATTCTCCAACGCGAGCATTTCCTGCTGCAGCGATTGTAGCAGCGCCAGCACGAGGGCTTGCCGAGAGATACTGCTTCCGGACTCTAAATCCAGCGACGTGGCCTGTGTGGCGAGACCCGCCGGAAATGCGCGCTGATGCACGTTGATGCCAACGCCAAGTACTGCGTGCGGCACCACTGCGTGGGGCGGACCTTTGGACTCGAGATGTGCTTCAAGAAGGATTCCGCCGGCTTTGCGTGAACCGATGAGTAGATCGTTGGGCCAGCGCAGATCGACGGCGAGCCCGGATACTGCGCGAATGGCATCGGCTGCAGCCAGGCCCGCTGCAAGCGGCAGAAACGGGAGGTGCGCCGTGGGAAACTGCGGACGGAGCAGGACGCTCACGTAGACTCCTTCACCGGCTGCGGAGATCCAGCCGTGATCGCCGCGGCCGCGGCCTGCCAGTTGCTCGTCGGCGAGGAAGACTGAACCGTGCGGTGCGCCGAGACGCGCGGCGGCGACAGCGTCGTTGTTCGTGGAGCCGGTGACGCGGGAGAAATGCAGCTTGCCGGCGAAGGAGGAGGCGGAGAGTTCGGCTTCGAGGGTTAAGAGATCGTACATCGATTAACCCGGCTCCGCTGCGATGGACATGGAGATGTCGGCGGCGCGGGCGGAGTGGGTGAGCGCGCCTACGCTGATGAAGTCGACGCCGGTTTCGGCATAGGCGCGGATATTATCGAGCAGGATTCCGCCCGAAGCTTCGGTAGGGATCCAGCGCCCGGGCTGGCTGACTCTGATGCGCTCGATGGAGGCCTCCACTTCCTTTGGAGTCATGTTGTCGAGCAGGATGGCTTCGGCGCCGTGGACGAGAGCTTCATCAAGCTCCTGGGACGTGCGGACTTCGACCTGCACGCGCTGGCCGGGTTTGCGCTCACTGAGTGCGCGCTTGAGCACCGCCGCGATGCCGCCACCAAGCGCGATGTGATTGTTCTTGATCAAAATGCCGGACGCGAGGTCGATGCGATGATTGGTGCCCCCGCCGCAGAGGACTGCGTATTTTTCGAGGGCCCTCATGCCAGGCACGGTTTTGCGCGTGTCGAGCACTCGGGCGTGAGTGCTCTCAATTGCGCCGGCGTATTTGCGGGTGAGCGTGGCGATGCCGCTCAGGTGCTGCAGCAGGTTCAGAATGACGCGTTCGCAGCTAAGCAGCACTTGCGCGTTGTGACGAATCACGGCCAAAACCTGACCGGCGCGGACGCGCACACCATCGAAGATCTCAGGGTGGCTGACGACCTCGAAGCGGGTTTGCGCGTGGGGACGCGGATCGAAGCGGGCGTAAATCTCAAGGAAGCGCGGAACGGCGCCGAGGCCCGCCACAACCAAATCTTCGCGGGCGATGACGGAGGCGGCGGCGCGCAGCGTGGGATCGATCGTGAGATGCGTAGTAGCATCGCGCGCCGCCTGGTCCTCTTCGAGGGCCTGGTGCAGCAATGCGTCGATGCGGTGGCTCTTCCAATCCATAAAGCAGGGTTCAGGGATCAGGTGTCAGGGTTCAGTCGCCTTGTGCCCGACTCACATTCTAGTGCGCTCCGCCTTGATCCGGCACACCGGACTCAGCCGCGACAAATTCGATCTGCCGAACCTCGATCCCGGTTGGGTTCAGTCGCGGCTCCTCCACAGCGAGCAGCTCGTTGGCTCGCACCGCAAGCCGAATGTCTTCACGCGCCGCCAGGAGAAGAGGAAGGGCCTCCGGATGTGCGGCCAGCGTCGCGGTCTTGATCTCCCTTGCCGAAGACACGCCGGCGCCTGCCCGGCTCTTGTTGATGGCATACAGCGCGTCGACTGCGACATGGAAGATCTTTTCGTCCGCATCCTCGGGCAACTCGGGGAAGTCCTTTTCGGAGGGCCACCGCGCCGCGTGAATGCTCGCGCATCCGGTCTCTTCGGCGTAGCTCCAGGACCAGACTTCGTCCGCGATGTACGGCAGAAACGGAGCAAACAGCCGCAGGAACACACCTAGGGCAATCCGCAGCGTTGCCAGCGCGGAGCCCTGCGCCTCCGCGCCGTACGTCCCCAGAGTCCTCGCACGGCTCATTTCGATATAGGAATCCGTGAACGCCGTCCAGAAGAATCGCTCCGTCTCGGCAAGCGCCTGTTGGTGTTCGTAGTTCTCGAAATGCCGCGTGGCGCTGCGCACCAGGTCCCGCAGCCGCAGCAGGAAAACGCGATCCATGGGATAAACAATTGGTCCCGATGTGCCTTCTTTTCCGAGGACAAACTTCGAGGCGTTGAAGAGCTTGGTCACCAGCCTTTTGCCTACCTTAAGCACATTCACGTCGAAGGCTGTGTCGGCGCCCAGTTGCGCGCCGGCTGCCCAGTAGCGCACCGCATCGGAGCCGTACTCATCCAACAAATGCATCGGCGTGATCACGTTGCCGCGGCTCTTCGACATCTTCTTCCGGTCGGGATCGAGAATCCAGCCGGAGATGGCCACATGCTTCCAGGGAATCCGGTCCTCGTGCAGGCAGGCCTTCACGATGGTGTAGAACGCCCAGGTGCGAATGATCTCATGGCTCTGCGGCCTCAGATCCATGGGGAAAAGCGAGCGGAAGCGGTCCGGTTGTTCGCCCCATCCGCTCGCGATCATCGGCGTGAGCGACGAGGTGAACCAGGTGTCGAAGACATCGGCCTCCGCCAGGAATCCGCCCGGCTTTCCGCGCTGTCCTTCTGTGAAGTTTGGGGGCGCGGCGTCGGCCGGATCGAGCGGCAGGCTTTCCTCCTCAGCCACAATTGGATGGTCGTAGTCCACTTCGCCCTCTGCGTTGACCGGATACCACACCGGGAAGGGGACGCCAAAGTAGCGTTGGCGCGAGATGGCCCAATCGAAGGCCAGGTTCTCAGTCCAAATGCGATAGCGGTGCCGCATGAACTCCGGATGCCATTCGATGCGGTCGCCCGCATCAAGGAGCATTTGTTTTTTGTCGAGCAGACGAACAAAAAACTGTCTCGTCGAGATGAATTCGAGCGGCTGATCGCCCTTCTCAAAGAACTTCACCGGATGCTCGATGGGCGTGGGTTCGCGTTCGAGCGGAGGTTGGCCTCTCAGAACGGCCTCATCCGGTGCGCGCAGCATTTCCACAATAGCCCGCCGCGCTTGCTTCACGCTCTTACCAGTTAATTCCGCGTAAAGAGCATTCGCGTGCTCCGGATCGATCGAAGGCCAGTTCGATTCGCCAAACTGCACCGCAAGCAGCCGTCCATTGCGCCCCAGGATTTGCCGGTTGGCGAGGTTCTGTTCACGCCACCAGCGGACATCCGTCGCGTCGCCGAAGGTACAGACCATCAAAATGCCGGTGCCCTTTTCCGGATCGGCAAGATCGGAGGGGAAGATCGGCACCGGTACGCCGAAGAGCGGCGTTAGTGCGCGCTTGCCGAACAGATGCTGGTAGCGCTCGTCGTCGGGATGCGCGGTTACGCCCACGCAAGCGGGCAGCAGTTCGGGCCGCGTCGTAGCAATGGTGAACGCCTCCTCGCTGCCCTCCACTCCAAAACGGACGTGATGGAAATGTCCCTGAATCTTGCGGTCTTCCACCTCAGCCTGCGCCACGGCGGTTTGGAAATCCACGTCCCACATGGTTGGCGCTTCCACGCTGTAGATGTGCCCTTTGCGCCAGAGATCGAGAAAGCTGCGCTGCGCCGCTCGCCGGCACCGCGGGTCGATTGTTGAATATTCTTGCGTCCAGTCAACCGACAACCCCAAGCGGCCCCACAGTTCCTTGAAGCTCTTTTCGTCTTCGTGGGTCAGGCGCAGGCAGAGCTCGATGAAATTACGCCGGGAAATCTCTCGGGGCGGCGATTTCGGATCGATGCTTTCAGGAGCCAGCAAAGCGAGCTCCGGTTCGAACTTCAATCCCGGATTGCAGCGCACGTGGAAGTAGTTCTGCACGCGCCGCTCGGTAGGAAGGCCGTTATCGTCCCACCCCATTGGGTAGAAAACGCTCTTGCCGCGCATTCGCTGATAGCGAGCCATCAGATCTGTCTGCGTGTACGAAAAAACATGACCCACATGCAGCGAGCCGGATACCGTTGGCGGAGGCGTGTCGATGGCGAACCGGCTCTGTCCGGCGCTGGCTTCGGCGTAGCGATACACTCCCAGCTCGCGCCAACGCGCTTGCCAGGAAGTTTCTGCCGCTTGGGTGTCAAAGTGCTTGGGCAGCTCCGAAATATCGGTAATTTTCATCGTTTCGACTCGGTCGCTCGCGCGGACGGCTCGGTCCGCACAGATGTGTGCTTAATCTCTTCTATTAGCCTAATTCACGCGCGGGGCCGGTGCATTATGGCGCGATGGGACCCACGGGGACTCGAGTTGCTCGATGCAGCAAAGAGCGCTTCATTTTTCAACTTCACAGACATCTGCGCCAGCTGACGTCAGCACCCAGGAAGATTCATCGTGTCCGGCGTTCTTCTTCGGCCGCCACGATCGCATCAGGCTTACATCAATGCGCATAGTACCGGTATTGTTGCTCCAGGAACAGCTTCCGTATGCCTTGCCGCGATAGGCCGTAGGCGGATCGCAGCTTACAGATTTTGTCCCCGGATCGATTGTGAGTCCGAGTTCTTTAGCCGCAATATCGATTGTGGACGCGGCCTGATCCTTGAGACTTTGAAGCATCTCAGGCCTGTTACTCAGATCCCACTGAAACTTCGAGTAGTTGAGCTTTGCCCCCGAATCGAGCGGCGTGGATCGTAGTTTCTTGTTGCTGATATCGCGACAACTGAGATTCACAGAGGGTGCCAAGGGTGGCGTGATCTCGTCGCAAGAGACGCGAGTAGCGGTTCCGCCAAAGGCCGTGCTTCCGCGCTCGCCGGGATTCTCTAACTCAATGGAAAGCTCGTAATGCCTCAATCGGTCCAGCGTCCTCCATCCCGACGTTTCAGTGTGCTCGTAAATCAAGCCGCCATCACTGTATCCCTGATGAATGTCGAGCATGTCGCCCCATAAAGCTGCAACAGCTTCCATCTGGCAAAAAGCGCTATCGGAGCACTCCGCATCGGAAAGACCTTTGCCCGAGATGTAGATCGAATTCAAGTGTTCAGCGTCCTTTCGCGGAAGTTTTTTCGCGTCCCGGCTGCACTGGATTTCGGTGCCCACAGGAATTGCGGTGCGCTGGGCGGCGACGTCGGCTACCCTCTCAATTGCGAGGAGATGGCAGCAGCCAAGGTGACCGTAGCCGCTATATTGGTGGGCATCGATCGTTGCCGCAAAGAACACTCCGGTCAGTGTTGCGGTTACGTTATAGAGGTAGCAGCCGTAACATGGCGAATCGCCGATCATGCCAGGCCGTATCGCCGTCAACCGCCGCTTGAACAAGTCGAGATTCGCGTCGTGAGCCAGCGGAACTGGAACTCCGTCGATTCTCATTACGGAACCACTCTCGCGTGATAAGTCGTTCACGGTGGAACTTGTTGGAGTAGGTTCGTCTCCTCCATAGATAAGCCAGACGCCGGGATGTGCATCTTCGCATCCTTCCTGTGCGATCGAAAAGTTCTCAAACGCAAGATTTATGCGCGCACGGACCTCGACGACCTTACCCGCGTATTTTTCCGGGGATGCGATCAGTTCGCAAGGGGTAACACGAATTGCCGTCTGTGCTATCGAGATAGTCGCGCATGCATACAGCGGAACAATAAGCAGTCTGGAACGCATGACAATGGCATCCTTTCTACCACGCTATGGCGCGATCAGGCTGAGATGGGGGGGAAAGCAGGTCGCGTATCGAGCGGCCCGGAACCGTTGCGTGCGTGCAGTACCTACTTTTGCGCGGCCTGTTCGCCGGGGCTATGGATCGACACCGAAGGTGAACATACTGGGGTTCCCGTTGTTCATATCAATCGCATACTCGCCGGGGCTCAGCGGAGACTTTGGGACTAATCGATAAGAGGATTCCCCATACTTGGTAATTTCTGCCGGAATGCTGGGAAGGATTTCCCTTCCGCCCCCGAAGGATTTGACCTTAACGAGCGGGAGTTGGCGTTTGTCGTTTTTCTGAATGTAAGCGTAAAGCTTAACAACCTCTGGCTTTCCAACGTTGAATACGAATGCTATCTTGTCGCCAGCTCTTACGCGGAACGAGGATCGATCACCGGAGATCTGGATGATGCCAGTGGCCGTGGCCCATCCGGGTTTCCCGATAGCTTTCCAATGTTCCTCCGGGAGCGACTTGAGTGTCTGTGTCGCCGGGTCGAGAAGATAGACCTCGCCGATAGCTGTGGGTTCGATGGGTTTGCTGCTAGAGATTTGAGACCAGCAACTTCCAAGCAATGAGGCGGCTAAGATTGCCCCCAAAAGATTCCGCATCGACGTTCTCTTTCGTGAAACCCACCATTCTATAGCACGAACTGCAAAGCAGAACAGTTTTCAGTCGCACCGGAAGTGAAAAAAGCCGCACCCGCATGGGCACGGCCTTTTATTTCTTCTCTTGTTCCCTCGGTCCCTGCCTTTAGAACGGGTTCAGCTTGCTCAGGCCCTTCTTCTTTTTCTTCTTGCTTGAAGATTCGTCGCTCTGGTCAACCTTGGGCTTCTTCTGTTTGCCGTTGTTGTTGGCGACGGCGGGCGCGGGATTCTCGCCGGGCTTGATGTCGTTCACTTGAACAGGAGCCTCGGCAGGCCTTTCGGCTTCGGGCAAAGCATTGTTGGACGGCACGACGGGCTTTACCAATGCGTTGGGATCGGACTGTGCAGCGTTGCCGGCCTGAGTAGTATTTGCTGGCGCCTGGACGGGACTGTCGGGCGCATTCACGATTTCGACGCCTACGCCAGTGCCTCCGGACGGAACTTGAAGTTGCAGCGGAGCGGTGGAAGGCTGATCGCTGCGCGGCGGCTCATTGGGGCCGGTGGGCTGGACTGCCGTTGCCGGCGCGGGCGGCTTACCCGCGTTCGAGGCCTCCTGAAACATCTGCACATTCTGCTTGGTGATCTCCGGCGCCAGCACGCGCTTAGGATCGTCAAGCGAGGGCTCGCCCACGTGCACAGCCTCAACCACGGTGGGGCCGCGCTTGATAATGTCCATGGTCTTGTCGGTAAAGTGCAGCGGCTGGCGGCTGCGCTCCTCGGCGTCGCTCTCGGCAATGGCCGCTTCGGTCGGCTCGGGGACTGGCCGGTTCATGGCTACCAGGCGGTCGCGGGCGTCCTCAACGTGCGGCGCCATGGGATAACGCGTGATCACCTTATCGTAAGCTTGGGCGGCCCTGTCCTGATACACAGCAACCAGACGCTCGCGAAGGGCGCCGGGCAGGTTGGGAGCGATCCTGATGTTGTGCGCTTGGCCGGCGTAAGCGTCGCCGATGCCGAGCAGCACCTGGTCACTCTTGGAGTAGAGCGGATAAGTGTCGGCCACGGTCTCTAGCCGCGCGATGGCGGCAACGTAATCTTCGCGGCTCTCGTAATAGCTGCCGATCTGGTATTCGCGCTCGGCCAGAACCTCCTGCACGTCCCGCAGCTTCTGCTTGGCGCGGGGGACGAGGGTCGAATCCGGGAACATGTTGATCATCTCCCGGTACTCCCTCTCGGCCTGTTGCGCGTTGGTAAAGTCGCGGTCGGGCTTCTCCATCTGCTGGTAGTAAATGTCGGCCACTTTCATCTTGGCTTCGGCGGCCTCAGGCGCGTTGGGGAAGAAGGTGATGAAGTCCTCGTACTCGGCTTCGGCCTGGGTGAGGGCTGCGGAGCCGCCTTCCTTGAACCAGGTGTCGCCCACCGAGAGCTTGGCCCTCATGCGGTATTCCGACTCGGGATAGGTGTTGAGCAGAGTCTGCAAGTCGAGCCGTGCCACGTCATAGCGGCCTTTCTTCATGGCTACCATCGCCTTGTCGTAAAGTTCCTTGTCGGGCTGCTTGGACTGCACTCCGGCCAGCGGGTTGGCGCTCAAATCGTAGGCTTTCTTTTGCTTCTTTTGCTTGGTGCGGGCATCGGCCGCAACCCCGCCCAAAAACAATACTGCCAGTGCCACAGCGACGATTTTCAGAGACAACCGGTTCATACCACCTCGTTGGAAAACGGCTCTGGTGAGGCCGTCTGCTTGAAACACGCGCATTTCAGTGAATTTTACTCTTTCCGTCCGCCATGTTGCTCGCCGATTGAAGGATTTCCGCCTGTCGTGCCGCAGCCAGCAAGGTGCGCGCATCGCGTTCCGGCTGTCCGGCGCCAAAGACGGCATTGCCCGCAACGAGCAGCTCCGCTCCGGCTTGGACGACTGCGGAGACTGTATCGTGAGCTACACCGCCGTCTACTTCAATCTTAAATTGCAGGTCGAGTTCGCGGCGCATGGCGGCCAGGCGGCTGATCTTCTCGAACGAAAAGGGAATAAATTCCTGCCCGCCGAAGCCGGGATTCACGCTCATGATGAGCACATGGTGCACCATGGGCAGGATCTCGACGATAAGGTCCACGCGGGTGGCGGGGTTCACGACCACTCCCGGCCTCATGCCGTAGTGCAAAATCAACTCCAGAGTCCGGTGCAGGTGGGGGCAGGCTTCATAGTGGACGCTGACCCAGTTGGCGCCTGCATCGGCAAATGCGGCGATGTAATCGTTGGGGTTATCGATCATCAGGTGGCAGTCGAGCGGCAGCCGGGTGGCCTTGCGCAGGCTGGCCACGACCGGCGGGCCGATGGTCATGTTGGGCACGAAGTGACCGTCCATCACATCGACGTGAATGGCTGTGCCGCCGCCGCGCTCGGCCGCGGCAATTTCGTCGGCCAGGCGGGCAAAATCCGCGGAAAGAATCGATGGCAGCAGCTCGACCATGGAATTCGGATAGAACTCCTTGCGGGGACAGTGTATCAGGCGGAATGCATACGCGTGTGACTGCGAAGTCGCTGGCAAGTCCTGTGCACACGCCGCAACAAAGCGCTTCACTCATTTTTCCACGGGTTGTAGGTTCCCATGTTCCAGAGATGTCCCTCCGGATCGCGGCAAGTAAATCCGCGTCCGCCATAGCTCTGGTCCACGATATCTAAAACGATTTCGGCTCCAGATCGCTTTACGCGGGCATAAACCTCGTCGGCGTCCGGAACCTGCAGATATACGTGACGCGTCTCCTTGCCGCCGACTTCGCCGGGCTGCGCGAGCAACTGTTGCGACTCGCTATCGCGAAACGATGCGACAAAGATCATTCCACTGCCCAACGTCAGTTGCGCATGTGCGATGGTGCCGTTAGGACCAGGGTAAACGGCGTGCCGTCGAAAGCCGAGGACATCGCACAGCCAATCGATTGCCGCCGGAGCGTCGCGATACCGATGCCCACACATGATGGGACTTGGCGAAAGTTGATTCTCGGTCATAGACCCACCTTTTGCAGTTCCGGTGGAATTTGTCTGGTGAGAAATTGGGTAGTTGTATGAGGGCCAAGTCCCCTCGTGGGGAAAGTGTATCAGGCGGCAAGTGAGCGAAGCGCACGAGGGAGCAAGCCTCATCGTTCTGGTGGACTCCTTCTGAGCGGCCCTTCCATCCGTCTAATCAGAATCCGTCCACGCGCGCGCATTGCCGGAGTCCCGGAGCGGCTGAGGATGCGTAATGTGTCCAGCACATCGGCGCGCAGCGAAGGGTCGTGCCGCGTCAGGTCCGCCAGTCCTTGCATGGCCGCGGTTTTCACAATAGAGCTTTTATCGTCGAGCCATTCCCGGAGAATGTCCGCCGCCCTCCGCGCTTCGACGAGGGTCAGCGGCAGCCGCCCGATTGTCAATGCCAGATTCCAGCGCAGCTTGTTCGCGTCCGCCTCGGCCATCAATCCAATCAGTTCGTCGTTCCAGCGCGCCGCCTGCTGCGGTTTCTCGCGCGTCACTTTTTCCAACACGTCCGCGGCGCGGTTTGCCACGCCCGCATCCTCGTCGAAGAGACATTCGATCACCGCGCTCAGACGACGCGGCGTTTCGAGCACCATCTCCGCAACCTCGCTCGCGCGCCCGACGTCGAGCCGATGACTCCCCGATTTCAGAATCGACCGGACCGTCTCCGGCTTCAACCTTGCCGCGTTTCCCATCGTTTTCTAAGCGCCGCCTTCACCCCGAGATTCCTTTAGCCGCCACGCGGCCAATGCCGCGCAGAATGGCTTTAACCGGCCAGCGATCTTCGGCGTTGGGAAAGAAAATTTCGCCGGCGCGGCGCGCCTCTGGGCGGTAGTACCAACGTTTGAGCAAAGCCAGATGGCCCTGGCGAACGATGGCCGAGGGCGTGCGGGAGGATTCCGCAAGTTCGGCGAGCACGGCTTCGAGGCGCGATTCGAGCAGGCCGCGAGGAATCTTTGCCGAAGTGGTCGGCGCCTCCGGGGTTAAAGCCCCGTCGATATTTGGACCAGTTGCGGCACGACTGAAGTCGTGCCCTTTCAAATCTTCTTCAGTGTCCCCCGGTGCGATCTCCTCTTCCACGTCTCCCGGCCCCCTTGCTCCCTGTCTTTCCGATCCCCGATCCCTGCCCCCTGTTGCCTGGACCTCTACTCCCTGTTCTCCATTCCCTGTTTCCTGCTTCTCCGGCATCGCCTCAACCGCCAACGGTTGCGTAAAGAGCGACGACGATCCCGACTGCTCGTTTTGGATTCTCATGCCAAGAGTTGAGAACGCCGCCGGCCCGCGCAAGCGGCCATTCTCAAAGAGAAAGACGGCAACTTCTCCGGGTTGCGCAGAGATCTGCAGAATAACGGCTCGCAACTTGCTCAACGGGCGGACGAGCTCAGCGGCCAACGACCGCACGGATTCGACGCGCTGCACCTGAGCGTGGAGCGCGGCGGCAGATTCGAAGGCCAGTTCGGTGGAGGCCTGGTCGCGCTGCTTGCGGAGAGTGATGAGACGGCTCTCGCCGCGCGTTGCTAGAAAGCTTTCGACGGCCACGGCCTCCTCGGCGTAGCGTTCATTGCTGCAGCCTTTGTAGCAGGGCGCGAGACACATCTTCATTTCGGAGTAGACGCAGCCGGGATAGCTCGGGTCGGGGTTCAGGTCGAAGGTGCAGCGGCGCAGGAGAAAGAGCTTGAGCGCCTCTTCAGAGAATCGCTCGGCCGCAGCGCGCGAGGGGAACGGCCCATAAGCCCAGCCGGCCTCGCGCAGGCTCGGCCGGTGCGTCACCGTAATGCGCGGGTAGGGATTGCTGCCGAGAAAGCGCACAAATGCGGGCGCACGCAGGTGCATCCGCTCCAAAGACTTCGCGCCGTAAATCTCTTCGAGGAGGGAAAACTGTGCGAGGAGCGATTCGAACTCCGAGCCTGTAAGCTGCCAGCGGATCTCGCGCACCAGTCCGGCGAGTTGCAGGCGCCGCGGGTGCTTTGCCGAGGGCTCGAGCAGCCGGGCAAGACGTGACTGAAGATTGGGCGTGCGGCCGATGTAGGGCTCGGCGCGCGCATCGGCGCCGTACAGCGCAAAGACCGCCTGCGACTGCGGCAACTCGGCCAGCGCGGCCCTGGGATCGGCCGGATCGAACGGCAAAGTTGCAAGAACAGGCGGCACAGGCCGAAACCTCCTCGCGACGCGCATTCGCGCATTCAGAGTGATTGTACGGCGGGAAGAGTCTGAGGCATCGGGAAGACATCGGCGGCAGGACGCGATCCAGGATATCTGAGTTCTGTCATGGCAATCGACCTCATGAATTGAACGCTGACGCCAATGCGACAACGGGCAGCATTCCTCGACTTAAGGCAAGACCGGAGTTGTTGTGAACTATCGACGGTCGCCAAGGTCGTCGCTCCCTGTTGATCGCGGCGACTTGATGATCGTGCATTCGGTCTACAGCGACTCCGGTTTTGCTAAAGCGACCCCGATGGCGCGGCGTATAATGCTGATCGCGCGATACTGCGGAGAAGGTGTTGCAAATGGATGCGAATCCCCGAGGAGATGGGCTCTCCGCCCCAGCATTGAAGTCTTCAACGTTTCGAATAACACGGGCAGAATGCTTGCCCTGGAGAAAATGAACGATGGTTATCTGGATTCGCACCTTATGGATCGGCTTTCTGAGCTGGCTGATCCCGTTCGCAATCGGATTTCTTGTTTTTCCTTTGAAGAAAGTCAATGCCCCACTCTTCAGCACGGTGATGTATCTGGCGGTTCTGGCCACCGCCGGAGTGTTGCTGAATCTCTATTTCCACAAGGGGAGCGTCTCCGTGCATGAGGCGGGCTTGGTGGGAACTCTCTGGATGGTTATCAACCTCATCCTCGATTACCCGTGGTTCGCCTTTGGGCCGATGAAGATGACCCCGCTCGGCTACTACTCGGAGATCGGCCTCGTCTACCTGACCTACCCGGTGTTCGCGATTCTGGCGGCGCGATTGGCAAGCCAGTAGTTTTTTCGTGGATGCGCCGGCGTAGTGTTTCGGGCGGTCGCTATCCTTCGCGGCGCACGCCAAAGACTCGGAATTGCTCGCCGCCGAGCAAGGGGTATGTCTCCATGGATGGCCTGCGCGGCGAGCATACGGTCAACACGAAATCACAAGCCCCGAAGCAGCTATTTTGCAGCCTCAGCCAGGAGCGCCTCGGCCCGGTGCAACGCATCGCGGCGCTTCTGCTTCTCGCTCTCGACGTCGGCCGGAGCCAGCGCCGCTCCGCCGATCCGGCGCGAGGTATCGTTGAGCCGCTGCTCGAAGTCCTTGTCGAGCGCGGCGAGGTCGGCCTGTGCCTGGGTAAGCGTTTTATTGAGGTGCGCCAACTCGCTCTCGATCGTCTCGGGGAAGTAGCTGAGGCGATCGCCGCTCTCGATCGCGTCAATGAGAGCCAAGGACGGGCCAGCCACCGGGCCGGTTTGCTGCATGGCGTCGTAGGCGCCGCGCAGGAGGGTCATCTTGCCGGCAAATCCGTCGATCAGCTCGCGGTTCGCCGTCGAGCCCTTCGCTCGGAGCACCTCGACGACGACTTTCGTGGACGTGCTCTGCGCCGGAACGGGAACGATCGTCGTCAGCGTGTTGCCCTCGTAGGTCCAACCTCCAGGCTCGCCCGGCTTCACCGGCTTCAGGGCCTTGCCATTAACTATCACCGCCTCCGGCGGCCAATCGGCGGGCAGGCGCAGTTCATATCCGCGCCTCTTCAGCATTCCGGGATAGTTGCCGTCCACCGGCCCGATTTCTACACGCAATGTGTCGCCGCTCTGCGTTGCCTGGATGGGCGTGCGCGCAAAGACGCCGCGCTGATACTCGACCGAAACACCTGAGTCCTCATAAACGGAGTAGGTCGAAGTTGGGCCCGGTTCGTGCGGTTCCCTGCCCGGTTCGAGCGGCCACAGATTCACGATCAGGGGATCGACCGGCTTCTCGCCGGTGTGCAGCATCGCCGGCTGCATCGGCACAATCGCCCCCGCCTTCACATACACCGGAATCTGAGCGATGGTGAAGCGGCGCGACACGCTGACGGGTCCTGTAAAGTGCTTTCCTGTGGGCCACTCGATCCAGTCGCCATTCGGCAGATACACCGCTTCCGCCGCCAGCCCTGTTATCTTGTCGGCAACCGCCGTCACGGGGCTCACAATCATCTGATCGCCGAATAGGTACTCGCCCTTGCTGGTGTACGCGGCATCGTCTTCCGGCCAGTCGTAGTAAAGCGGCCGCAGGAACGCCACGCCGGAGTCGTACGTCCGCCGCGCCTCGGTATAGAGATAAGGCTGCATGGCCTCGCGCAACTGGAATGCCGACCGCATCACCGATGAGTATGGCTCGGGATAAGCCCAGATCCGCCGCTCGGCATCGGGATTCTTGGTCGTGTGCGTGCGCAATATTGGGCTAAAAGCCCCAAACTGCACCCAGCGCGTGTAGAGCTCGGGATCGACCGCGCCCGGCATGTGCCCGCCGATATCGTGGCTCCAATAGGCGTAGCCCACGTTGGCGGCCGTCGCCGTGAACCACGGCTGGAAGGCCAGCGAATCCCACACCGAGATGGTGTCGCCCGAAAATCCGATCTGGTAGCGGTGGTTGCCCAGCCCGCCCCAGCGATGAAACAGGAGCGGCCGCTTGCCCTCGCGCTGCTGATCGGTGAAGTGCAGATAGTTGAGCCACCACGTGTTGCTTAGGCCCGGCAGCTTGGTCATCATCGGCTGCTGCTGCCAGTCGAGCCACCAAAAATCCACGCCCTGTTTTTCCAGCGGATGCAGAACCAGATCGAAGTAATTCGCCGCCCATTTCTTGTCAGTCGGGTCGAAGGGAACGTATTTCTTGGTGGCCGGATCGATGCCCATCGCCCGCGCCATCGCCGGATACGCAGCCTCCCACGGCTCAATGCCCGACGCCGGATGCAGATTCATCGTCGTCTTCAGCCCTTCATCGTGGAGGCGCTCTAAAAACGCTTGCGGGTCGGGAAACAGCACCTTGTTCCACGTGTATCCGGTCCAGCCGAGCTCGTAGCCCGATTGATCCTTCTCGCCCATGGCCTGCAACTGTTCCTTGCTCGTGTGCCAGTCCATGTCGATCACGAAGACATCGAGCGGCGTCGAGTTCTCCTGGAATCCCTTCACCAGCTCGTCCAGCTCCTGGTCGCTATAGGCCCAGTAGCGCGACCACCACACGCCAAACGCAAATCTGGGCGGCAGCGGAATCCGCCCGGCAACTTTCACGAAATCGCCCAGCGCCTTCTTGTAGTCGTGCCCGTAGCCGAAGAAGTACCAATCCTGATATCTTCCCGGCGCCTCATTCGCCGGCCGCGCCATGGCCCACGGCCACGGGCTCTTTTCGCCGCCAATGAATCGAAAATCGGTGGAGTCGAACAGCGGCCGTGTCGAATCGTCGACCACCACCCATCCCGACCGCGAAATCAGCCCCGGCTCGATGGGCTGCTGCGTTTTCGACCCCAGCGCCCCATCCAACGTGCGTGTCGTGCCCTGCAGGTTTTCAGAGTCGGTATCGCCGGGATGCCAGACAACCTGCTTGCCGTCGACGGTTATGGAGATGGAAAGATCGTCGGCCGAAAATTGCCCGTCAATTGACGTTGAATAAGCGAGCGTAAGCGCATCTGTGCTTAAGGTCAGCATCGAGTGATTGCCCATACCGTGCTCGACCAGCTTATGGAACTTCGGCACCGGCAGCCTTCGATTGATGAACACCAGCGACGCGCGATCCTCAAACTCGCCCGCAGCCGACCACTCCATGCGGATCAACTCGGGCGTCAGCACCGTAAACCGCGCATTGCCGACGGTAACAATCGCCTTCGGGTCCGCCACAGGGTTGTCCGCCGGCTCAACCAGCCCCGCCGCGGTCTGCCGACTTGCTGGATGCGCGGAATTCGCTGTCTGCGCGGGCCTTTGTGTCGTTTGTGCCGCCAATCCCGCTACCCCGAACACGCCCATCATCCAAAACCAGGAAAAATACCGCATCTTTTCCCCCTGTTGCAATTCCACTGGCAAGCCTACCACTCAGAAGCGACGCGCAGAACTGCGGCGTCAGTCCAGCTCCGCCAACCCCGCTGGCCTCGCCAGCTCCGCTATTCTTTGATCAGCAATGCCCCCTTCCATCTTCATCTCGGCGGGCGAAGCCAGCGGCGAGTTCTACGGGGCCGAGTTGGCCTCCGCGCTCTCCCACAACTCTCCTCCAAAAGGTCAAGGAGCGGAGCTCTGGGGAATGGGTGGAGCGCGCATGGCTGCCGCCGGCGTCGAGTGCATTGTCCGCGCGGAGGACATGGCGGTGATGGGCTTCACGGAGATCGTGCGGCACCTGCCGCGCATCTATCGCGAGTTTCAGAAGCTCAAGCGCGTTGTTAGGGCGCGCCGGCCTAGCGTAGCCGTGCTCATCGACTTTCCCGAGGTCCACTTCCGGCTGGCCCGCGAGTTCCACCGGCTGGGCGTTCCCGTCATTTACTTCGTCAGTCCGCAGATCTGGGCATGGAAGCAGCATCGCATCCGTCTGGTGCGCCGGTTCGTGAAGCGCATGTTGGTGATCTTCCCGTTCGAGGAGAAGTTTTATCGCGAGCGCGGGGTGGAGGCGAAGTTTGTGGGGCACCCGCTCGCCGAGCTTCCGCCGCCAGCGATCAGTCGTGAGGATTTCGCGGCTGAAAACGGCCTCGATCCCGCGAAAACCTGGATCGGCATTCTGCCAGGCAGCCGGCTCAAGGAAATCGAGGCCAATCTGCCGGAGATGCTCGAGGCGGCGCGGGGGCTGAAGGAAACCCCTCAAGGGCCAAAGCCCCAATCGTCTCGCCTCCCTGATGGCCCGGCTGAAGCCGTGCCCTTGTTACAAGACCTTTCTCCATCGAGTATTTCAGCGGGCGCTGAAGCCGTGCCTTTTCAAAGCGAGGACCTCGACGGAGTTTTTCGGCAGGCTAAGCAGGCCGATTCTGGGACATGTTTTGAATTTGTGATTCCGCTGGCGCCTACGCTTGACGCTGCTCAACGCGAAGCTGTCCGCGAAATGGCGAAAGAACGCGGCAGCGGGCTTGCCGTACGCCTTGTCGACGACGCACGTGCGGCGCTGTTCCACGCTCGCGCATCGGTGGTGGCCAGCGGAACCGCTACTGTGGAGGCGGCGCTCATGGGAAATCCGTTTGTTGTGGTCTACCGGGTCTCGCCGTTGACTTATGCTATTGCCAGACGGCTTGTGCAGGTGCCGCATGTGGCCATGGCCAACCTGATTGCCGGAAAGAGGGTGGTTCCCGAGCTCATTCAATATGACTTTACGGCGGCTAATGTCGTCCAACACCTCAGGCGGTTGCTACCCGATGGCCCGGCACGGGAGTCCATGAAGAAGGAGCTGGAGGCCATCCGCGAGACGTTGCACGTCCATCCTGCCGCAGACCGGGATAAGGATTTGAACGCAATCGAGACTGTAGCGGCCATGGTTGTGTGCGAGATGGAAGCGGTTTACGCGGCGGCTCAAACTGCCGCGCAAGGTTGAAGGCTGCGTGATAGGAGCAGGCTGCGGAACAGGCCGGAGAAACAAGCGATAGTAACAACGGAGAGGCGGGCAGGGGCTAAACAGGCTGCTGAAAAAAGCCCGAAAGAGGAGCGAAAAGTGACAGGACAAGAATGGCAGGGGCTGAAGCCCATTCATTCTGCGTGCTTTGGTGACCCGACCAAAGTCGCGCCCTGTTACAAAGCTCCTTCAATCGAGTTTTTCAGCGGCCTGTGAAGCCCCGCTCATTTTTTTGAACATTCACGGCCCGGCTGAAGCCGTGCCCTTGTTACAAGGCCTCCTTTGATTGGGTCGTTTTCAGCAAGCTCAATGGTCGTGCCGATGAGTCAATGAAATCGATTGATCGATTGATCAGCCCCGGAGGGATGTCTCTCATCCAGTTTGGAATTTCACCGCAGGCACTTAACGAAGAACGGCAAGATACATGAACAATCGAATGATTCGACAAGTGGAAGGTCTCAAATCAAGAAAAGGCTGGCTCCTTTGCCAAGCCGGTTTCGCGCTGGCGGTGCTCGTCTGTGCCGGGGTAACTGTTTTTCCCGCCTGTGCGCAACGAGAGCGGCCAGCGTTGAATATTACCGGATACGCGATTGACGCCGAGCTGGATACTGCGACGCACCACCTCACGGCCACCACGGTGGTGAGCTTTACCGCTCCGGCCAATCTCGATGTGGTCACGTTCGGCTTTCACCCCGCACTTAAGATCAGCAAGATTACCGATGAGAGCGGCAAGCTGCTCGATGGCGAACGGACCGCCGACGGTTCCATCCGCGTCACCGCCGCCACGCCCTTCGTGGCCGGGCAAACCTCGCACTGGACCTTCGTCTACGATGGCACCATCACCGGCAACGAAGACGGTCCCGTAGAGGGCTTGAAGCTCGCGGCAATCCAGGAACCCATCACCTACCTACTCTATCCGGCGCGCTGGTTCCCCATGACCGGTTATTTGACCGACCGCTTCACTGCCGAGATGCACATCAGCGTCCCTCAAGGCATGCGGGTCTTTGCCAGCGGCGCTACAGGAGCGCCCAAGTCCGTCACCCTTAGCGACGGCAAGCCGGGCAGCGAGTACGATTTTGATTGGACCAAGCCGGGCTTTCCCGGCACTGTCATCGCCGGGCGCTTCGCCGATCCGTTCACCGCCGGCGCCGGTAACGTCAAGGTGTACCTCACGATTTCCCATCAAGCTTCAGGCAACCAGTTGGCCCAAACCGCCACCAAGGAATACGACTTCTTTACTGACAGCTTCGGCGTGCCGGAAACTTCCCGCCTCAATGTTGTCGAGCTGCCCGATGACACGTTGCCCGCCGCATACGCCCCCGAGCTGGCCGCCATTCAGGGCTCGCGCGTCGGCGACAAGTCCGGCGTCCGGTTACTGGCCAACACCATCGCCCATCAGTGGTGGGGATTGGAGATCAGCCCGCGCACCCTCGGCGATGCCTGGATCACCAACGGCTTGTCGCGCTACGGCGAGTTGATGTATGTGGAGGACGAGAGCGGCAAAAGCGCCTTGCGCAACGCGCTTGAAGACGTGGCCGCCGGCGCCTTAGCCTACGACACGATTCCTCTTTCCAGCACCAACCGCCTCGATCCCTTTTCGGCGCAGTTCCAGTCGATGACCCTCGAAAAGGGCGCCATGATCTTCCACATGTTGCGCGGCGAGATTGGCGACAAGGCCTTCCTGACGATCCTGAAGGGCGTGCTCAGCCAGTTTACCGATAGCTCCATCCGCACCGAAGACATTGAAAAAGTCTCCGAGGAACTGAGCCAGCAGCAGCTCACGCCATTCTTCGCGCAGTGGGTCGACGGCACCGGGGCGCCCACCTTTACCAACAAGTACGCCGTCTACCGCCTGGGCAATAACAAGGGTTTTCGCACCATCGGCGAGATCGACCAGGATCTGGACCTTTTCCGCATGCCCGTCGAGCTGCGCATTGAGACTGACGGCAAGACCGAGAACCAGAAGGTCGACGTGGTGGGCACCGAAAGCCATTATGTCGTCGACACCTTTGGCCGTCCCCGCCGCATCAGCGTCGACCCCGGCGATTGGGTGCTGAAAGCCACCCCCGACCTGCAGGTGCGCATCGCCATCCTGAAAGGCCAGCAATTGGTGGCGCAGGGCGACACGACCGGCGCACTGGCCGAGTACAAAAAAGCCCTAGACGCCAACCCGTTAAGCTCGCTCGCCAGCTACCGCATCGGCGAAGTACTGTTTACCCAGCGCAATTACCAGGCTTCGGTCAACGCCTTCCGCGACGCGCTCCGCGGCGACGACGAACCGGCGTGGACCGAGTGCTGGAGTCACATCGCCGTGGGCAAGATTTTCGACATCACCGGGCAGCGCGATCGCGCTGTAAACGAGTACCGCCTCGCCGTGCAGACCAACGACAACACGCAGGGGTGCGTCAATGAGGGCCGACAATATCTGCAAAAGCCCTTCAAGCGCACTGAAGACAACTAAAGCAATTTTCTCGGATGCGTCCCGAAGTCTCGGCTTGCAAGTCGAGACCTTCAAATGCCGCCCCGGAAAAGATTGCGCGTTCTCATACACCGGCCCGTTGTTCGGTTATGAAATTTATTACCCATTATCTATGCAATGAACTGCACAGTAGATGGCATTGACCTGCGTCAAGTGGATGGAGAGATTGCATCTTGATTTGGCGCATCATTTGCACTAAAGCATTTCACTAATTCGACCAAGGTTCTTTGTGTCAGCAGTCGACGACGGCAGTTATTGCCTGAGTTGGCTAGCCGCATGAGGCTTTCAGCAGTACGAGGCTTACGGTAATGACTTACCACAAAAGCCTTCGGGCTCAATGGTTTGCTTTCTTTTTGGTTGCTTTGATTGTAGTTGCTCTGTTGCCCCCCGTCCGGGCATCGGCATCGACTCTCGCGTGGACAGCACCAAGCTCCGATCTCAGCATCGATGGTTCTGAAGCCAGCTTCAACCTAGGCGATGTCTTCATCTCGAATTCCGATGAGGCCGTTACGGCTCTGGGCATCTACGCGGGAATTGACTACACGTCCTGGGAGTCGGTCTGGTTGTATGACGCCAGCGGAAATGTCCTCGCGGCATCAGCCATCAATCCAGGCGGCTCTACACCCGTTGACGGCTACTACTGGGGGAACGTGTCTGCGCAACTCTACGCGGGCCAGACGTATACCGTGGTCGATTTTACGAACGGAAGCGATCCGGGGTGGAGTTACAGCAATACCGGCCCGGCCAATGGGTGGGCTACGTTTCTGGGCAGCAACTACAACACCACCGCTGCTCCGTCCGATCCGGGCATTACTCCGGTCAGCGGTGGGCCGGCTTACAACGGTGCCAATCTTCTGGGCATCGATCTGGCCCCGGAGCCAAGATCGCTGGTCTTGCTGGGTACAGGACTCGTTGGCTTGGCTGGGTTCATAAGATATACACTGCGCAGGAGATAGCACAAGTCCCAGCCGCAGCACAGGATTCATATTGCCGACGGTCTGCCCCAAGCTATGGCCGGGGTTTTGGTGTTTGCGCTGTGCCGGCCGCCGATAACTACCAAATTCGTTGCTTTCAGCGGAACTTTGCTGATGTTCGGACGCGGGGCTCCGCCGAGCAACGGCTCGTGCGCCGCCTAAGCTTAACGCACAACCTGATCCCACCCCATGACCACCGATGCCATGGGGCTTGGATGTTGCTGGATTCCGATTTGAGAGTTGGCCGCGTTATTGGCGAGCACGCCGTGTCCTGGGCTTGCCCAGGGAGAGAACCTGGAGATCGACCCTGGCCAGCCCCGCCCATGTCATGCCCAGCTTCTCAGCCGCGCCGTAAGAGAGGTCGATAATTCTCCTCTCCTCGATCAGGTCGCCGCGATCGGTAATGCGCACCACAACGGAGCGGTGGTTCGACCGGTTTGTGACGCGCACGATCGACCCGAAAGGCAGAGTCGGATGGCAGGCGGTCATGGCGTACATGTCAAAGACCTCGCCGCTGGCCGTTTTGCGCCCGTTGAAGACGCCTCCGTACCAGGAAGCGACGCCATGGAGTCTGTCCTTCCATTGTCGCGCTGCGGGCGATGGGCCGTCCTTGGGACCCTCTGGATCCAAAGCGGCCATGGAGCTTGGGGTTGGACTCGCGGCAGACGCTACCGCCGGGGGAGTGTTGACGGATCGGGGAAGACGCACATCTGCCTGCACGGCGCGTGTGCTCATCAGCGCCACCAGGGCCACTAACACGACCGCGGTGATTCCCGCTGCGAGGCAGATCCACAATGGGGCTCGTCGTCGTAACCTACGTGTTTTCCTTGGTCTACGCATTCGCTTATTGTACAAAACCGACAATGGCCGATCCTCTCCGTTGTCAAGAAAGACAACGGAATTTTGTTGATAATGTTGTTCTCCTGGAGCATTTCCGGTAAGCGCCGCCCCTTGTGCAGGTTACGGACTACGTCAAGGCGGCGCATTTGTCCCATATTGGGACAAACTTCCTTCCCAGGAACCGGAATCCGATGGACAACCCCCTTTCTTGCTCTGGCATCCACGGCTTATAGCATTGAAATGAAAAAACTTTCTTGAGAAGGGCCCGTTGCCGGCAGACTCCGAAATCTGCCTGCGTCAAAGCGGTTTATCGGCTGTTTTTGAAAGAGCAAGAGGTGAGCCATGCGAACTTTCTTCGCGAGTCTCTGTTTGGTCTTGGCTACCGCAGCTCCCTTCGCGGTCTCCGCCGTCGCGCAAATGCCAACTTATAGTCAAGCGGCCCGGTCCCGCCGGCACTTGCCAAGGCGAAAACCATCTTTATATCTAATGTCGGCTCCGATAGCGGTCTGTATCCCGAACCATTTTCCGGCGATCCGGATCGCGCCTACTCTGAATTCTTTGCAGCCCTCAAAGCCACCGGTGATTGCACGCTGGCCGACGATCCGTCCCAGGCCGACCTTGTCCTCGAACTTCATCTCGCCGGTCCCCGCAAGCCCCGCAACTTTCTGCCCATGTTCCGGCTGGTGGTCTACGACAGTAAGACGCACTACATCCTGTGGACCGTCACCCAGCCCATCGAATCTGCCACCCTGGAAACGACTTGGGACAAGAGCTTCGATACCGCGCTGTCCGGGGTTCTCCGCCAGTTTCTGCAGATTTCCTGCAAGCGGCCCGCCCCGGCGCACTAGGTCTCTGACCGAATGAAAATGTGCCTTAGGCGTCGATGTAGCGCCGGACTCCAGTCCCGCATATTGCTGCCGGCGGCGTGGACGCCGTTAGTACAGTCGGCCTGGGCCGGCGCGGCGAAGGGAACTTCTTCAAGCGGTCAGAGATCTAGTCCAAGATGCCCGCGTGGAGTGCCCCGTTCGCCGGCCGGCTGGTCAAGGTGGCATTGAGCCAGGGCCAGTTCGATGTCCTGGTTGATTTCTGTTTCAATCTCGGAGCAGGGTGTTTTGGCCGGCTCCACGTTGCTGCGGGCGCTCAATGCCGGCCGCTACGATCCGGCTGCGGAGCAGATGCTCCTTTGGGATCACCGGACGCGAAGTGAGTCTAGGCCTGAAGGGCCGCCGCTCCCAAACCCACCGCCTTGAGGCGGTGGTAGTTCAGTGTGAACTTCGGCATACGAACTTCGTGACTGCTGCGATTCTACGCCGGGAGGCGAAGACAAAGTAAATAAGCAGAAAACATCGACAGTTTGCTATTCGGCGGCCGATTCGATAACATTACTTAGCTGTGCGCAGGGAGGTCCTTGCGCTGTCAATTGCACCACGGCTTATTGGGCGTTGCGTCACTGAGGCGGGCGTTCCCGCGAAGGCGGGCTGGCAAGAGCGGTGGGAGACGAGGGAACCATGGCATCCGGCAAGAATATTGCGAAGGCGCGCGCCGCTATCACCAAGCCGGCGTATCCGCTACCTGAAGCAGTCACTCTCCTGAAGCAAGTAAAGTACGCCAAGTTCGACGAGACCGTCGATCTTACGCTGCGCCTGGGCGTGGACACGCGCCACGCCGACCAGATGGTGCGCGGAACCGTGGTGCTGCCGCACGGGCTGGGCAAGACCAAGACGGTGGCCGTGATCGCCACCGGCGACCGCCAGAAGGAAGCGCAGGCGGCGGGCGCCGACTTCGTGGGCGGCGAAGAGATGGTTGAGAAGATCCAGAAGGAAAACTGGACCGCCTTCGACGCGCTCATTGCCACACCGGACATGATGAAGGTGGTGGGTCGTCTTGGGAAGGTGCTGGGGCCCAAGGGCCTGATGCCGAATCCGAAAACCGGCACCGTGACCATGGATGTGGCTGCGGCGGTCAAGGAGATCAAGGCCGGCAAGGTGGAGTTCCGCGCCGACAAGACGAGCTTGGTGCATGTGCCGGTCGGCAAGCTGAGTTTCGATCCGCAGAAGCTGATCGACAATGCGACTACGGTAATCGCGTCGATTGTGCGCGCCAAGCCCGCGGCCGCCAAGGGCAAGTACATCAAAAGCACAACGCTGAGCTCGACCATGGGACCGGGCGTACCGCTCGATTCGGCAGTGGCCGACGCGGCAGGGAAGAAGTGAGAGCAGTTGTCAGTGATCAGAAAGTCCGGCGGGGCGACGGGCATTGTGCGGGATCTGATAGTTCGGGAGCGAGATTGGAATCAACGTCCGAATTGGCGGGCGAGAGAGAAGGTCAGTAAGGCAGAGGATCGATCGGGGCGGGAATTCTGATATCTGATCGCTGACCACTGTGCGGAGCACACCATGGCAATTTCAAAAGCGAAGAAGGCGGAGAAGGTCAAGGGATTAGCGGCGGAGCTGCAGTCCTCGACTACTGCGATAATCGGCACCTTTAACAAGCTCACGGTGGCCAAAGACTACGAGCTGCGCAAGGTGATCCGCGAGGCGGGCGGCAAGTACCGTGTCGTGAAAAACAAACTGGCCGCGATTTCCGGCAGTGGTACGCAGGTTGAAGCTGCGCTCAAGGGACTGAAGGGCGTGAACTCCGTGGCCTTCACTGCGGCCGATCCAGTGGCTTTGGCCAAGGTCTTTGCCAAGTGGGCCGGCGAGAACGCGACGGAGTTCCAGTTCAAGCTGGGCATTGTGGATGGCAAGCTGCTGACCGCGGACGAAGTGAAGGCCCTGGCCACCATGCCAGGCAAGGAAGAGATCTTCGCGAAGCTGCTTTTCCTCATGAACGCTCCGGCGCAGCGGCTGGTCACCGTGCTGAACGCCACGGGCCGCGATTTGGCCGTGGTTTTGAACCAGGGTGTAGAGAAAGAGAAGTTCAGCGCCGCTTAGCGGCGCCAGTTCTTAGCCATTAGCGTTTAGCCTTTAGCTTGTTCCTTAGCGCTGCCGATTCCGGCCGATGGTGCGAAGAAGAGGCTAAACAGCTAAAGGCTAAAAGCTGTTTTCAAGGGTTTTGGCTGCTGAACATGCGGATGGGGCGCGGGTCTGGCGCATCGGAAACCACTGCGTGGAGCAGACACTTGGACGAGAGTTGTGGCTCGTTCGCAATTTAACGATTTCGATGGGAGACGAACATGGCGGATATCGCAAAGTTGGAAGAGCAAATAGTGAGCCTGAGCCTGCTGGAAGCGGCGGCCCTGGTGAAGAAGCTGGAAGAGCGGCTGGGTGTTTCAGCGGCAGCTGCGGCCCCCGTAGTGGTGGCCGGCGGCGGTGCAGGCGCGGGCGCGGCGGCTCCGGCAGTCGAGGAGAAGACCGAATTTCAGGTCATTCTGAAGGACACCGGCGCCAACAAAATTAATACCATCAAGGCTGTACGCGAAGTTACCTCGCTCGGCCTGAAGGAAGCCAAGGACTTGGTCGATGGAGCTCCGAAGCCGCTCAAGGAGAACGCGACTAAGGAAGAGGCCGAGGCCATCAAGAAGAAGTTCGAGGGCGTTGCGACCATCGAGGTTAAGTAAACGGCGGTTGTGCTACCGTTTTGCGCTGTATTGAGAGGTCACAACCGAGGACCCGCCAGTGTGGGTCAAAACGCTCAGGGGCTCAACGTACGCAAGAACCGGCTCAACGCGCCCGCGCTGCGCCGGTTCTTGCGTTTACGGCAAAACCAGAGTTACTGTGTCCCGTTTCGTTGTGTGCAAGGTCGCCGCTCCTCGAAGCTCGCGTCGACTTGGGCGCCGTGGTTCCGGGATACACCTGCTCCGGCTTTGCGATAGGCGGGCAGGCAAAGAATCGATTTGGCAAGAAGGCCTAGCGGCATGATGACAAGATTCCGTCGCTGCGTGCGGTGGACGGATTGCCGCAATCAGTTGCCCGGCCGGCGGGAGCGGGCGAGCATGCGCGCGCTCAGAGCACCTCCGGCGATGCCGAAGATCACCAGCGTCGTCATCATAACAACGATCAGGAAGAGAACCAAGCCTGCACGTCCATCCGGCGACGTCATCATCGACTTCATCGAGGCAAGCGTCTGCGCGTCAAAGCCGAAGGCGGCGCCTTGCGCCTGCTGCTGGATCACGAGATTCCGCCACGTATCGTCGAAGATGTTTCCCTGGTGCAGCCAGAATCGCATGGCATAGAGGGAAATTCCGGTTATCGCGGCGGCCGTCCAGCCTCCGAAGACTCCGGCGACCAAGCCGATACGCGCACCGGCGCCCATGGTAATCCACGACGGCCGCTGGCCGCGCGTGTAAAGCGCCACTGCCCACGCGGCGGTTGCGCCCATCAGGAGCAGCGGGAAGATTCCCACAGGCGAAAGCATCGAACAGAGTATTCCGGCGGGAATGGCTAAGGGGAGGGTTGACCGCAAGGCCGACTTCCAGTCGACGGTGTTAGCGTCGCGTACCGCTTCACTCCAGCGATCGCTCTGCCCAGGGTCCGCAGAGTTCTCGGCTGCATAGACGAGCTGCGGCAGCCCACATGCAGGGCAGTAGCAGTTCCCATCCTGCACAGTCTGGTGACAACGGCTGCAGGTCAGCTCCATATTGAAAGCCTATCGCATTGCGCCTGGGCACGGGAATCCGGCCACTGACGAGGCCGGCGCCATGTGTGCAGCACGCGCAGGACCTGCCACCTAAAGATACGGCCATCGCCTCGCATCGACGGGAATCTTGGCCTTTCTGCCCGCGAACTTCCTACGACATGCGCTCTTCGTGCTCCGTGAGGTGCAGCGACAGGAGAGCATATTGTGCTTCGACTGCACGCCCGGCGGATGTTGCGCAACGTCAAGAGGAAGGGCCGTCTGTGCGCAGCTTGTCGGTAACAATCTTCACGGCTTCGGAAACTACCTGGTCGAGTGTGAGGCTTGTCGAGTCCAGAAACACAGAATCCGGCGCCGGCTTGAGCGGTGAATCGGCCCGGTTGCGATCACGTTCGTCGCGCATACGCAAATCGCGGACAATCTCTTCCGGCGGCGGGGTTGCCGTGGAGCCTTGCCCGCCCAGTTGATCGTAGCGGCGCTGGCCGCGCACTTCAGGCGCCGCATCCAGGAAGATTTTTACTTCGGCGTGAGGAAAGACGACGGTTCCGATGTCGCGGCCTTCCATCACCACGCCGCCCTTTGCGCCGAGTTGTTGCTGGGCGCGGACCATCCAGGCGCGAACCCTGGGAAAGACGCTCACTCGCGATGCAGCTTCCGTCACGGTGGGATTGCGAATCAGGCCGCTGACATCTTCGCCGTCGAGCAAGACGCGGTTTTCGTCTTCGCCGGGCTGAAGAAGAATAGAGGTTTCCCCGGCAAGTTTTTCCAGGCCGCTGCTCTCGTCCAAAGGCAGTCCCGTGCGCAGCGCCTTCAGCGCGAAGGCGCGGTACATGGCGCCGGTTTCGAGATTGAGCAGCCCGTAATGCCGTGCCAAATGGCGGGCTATGGTGCTTTTTCCGGCTCCCGCGGGCCCATCGATGGCGACAATGATACCTCGGCGCGCCTCCGAGGGTGAATTGCCGTTTTCATCCGCACTCATGCGCGTTTCTTCGATCGCTGCCTGGAAGGAGCGGCAAATCCGTAGCGCATTCTGCTGCTTGCCTTGGTTGCGGCGGCTAAGGCCGGTTTGCGGCGTCCGCGTGCCTCGGTCCGCGCGTTCTTCCGGGTGATTGGCGCGCGCGGTGAAACGGGCCTTGCCGAAGACTTGGCTGCCGATTTGCCGCTGACGTGGCCGTTGCGCGTGCTCCGCGCTGCCGACGGCTTGGCGTTACGCAGACCATTGGCGCCGTTCGCTCGGGGACCATTCTGGTTGCTGAGGACTTTCCCGTGACCGTTTTTTGTTGTTCCGTGCGCCCAGTGCACCGGAGATCCATGGCGTGAACCGGCGTTGGTCCGCACCGCGCCGCGGGTCACGCGGCCACTCGCGGAGTTCGATGTGGGCTTGCGACTCCGAGCGTGGGACGGCTTGCGGCTGAAGTGCGGCCGCTCGGGCTGAGGCTTCTCGGCGGCAATCCGCGGTGCAATCTCGGTCGGCTTGTGCGATACGGAAGGCGCCGCCAAACCGACATTTGACACCGGAGCCGAGGGCTCACGCGTCTCGTAGCCGCGCTCATAGGATCGCAGAAATTCGCTTGAGGCCGGCATGGCCGAACTCGAATAGGAGCCGGTATAGATCGAGGGTGGAGCCGAAAACTCCGGAAGAGTGCCGGCCACATAATAATGCGGCGCATGTCCCAGGGAAATTGTGTGCACCTGCCTCGTGGCGACCAGTCCGCGCAACACTTCACGCACCTTGCTGCGCGCCGTGAGGGGAGCCAGGAACAGCTCCACGTCTTCCATGCTTGCAGCGATTACGGCCTGCAGATAGATGGAGGCAAGCACCGAAATGGCAGTAACTTGCGACGTGGACGCACCTTCAGCGATGGCTTTTTGAAAACGCACTCGCAATAACTGCCATTGCGGTGTGCGGCCCGGCGCGGAGAGAACCGGAATGATACGCAGTTGTTGCCAGAGTTCGGTGATCGCGCGCAGGACGGCCGATTCCGTCACTTCCCGGCCTAGCGCGTGCCTCAACTGCGGAATAGTGGCGTCGCCGGCTTCGAGCAGCTTGTAGGACTGAATCGCCAAAGGCGAAACGGCGCGCGACCCGGTCAATTGCGGGCTGCGTCGCCAGTCGCGGTCGCCACGCAAAGCATACACGTAAGGCAAAACCCAGCCGGCCACGACGAAATCGGGCTGCTCGCCGGGTTGCCCCAACAGATTCAGGCGCACTGCAATGCCGGCAGCTTCGAGGCGGACCAGAAGATCTTCTGCCTGAGCAATTATCTTGGCTCCGGGAGCCGGGCTGCGCTCACCGGCCACAGCTTCAACGAAGGATGGGGCGACAAAGGTGGAAAACTGCTTCCGCGGAAGGAACAGACAGAGTCCAGTTTCCTCGATCCAGGTCCGGGCGTCCTCAAATGTGAACGTCCCAGCGCCATTTTGGCGCATCCGTTCGGCGCGCGATGCTTCCAGTTGTTCTGCTGTCAAAGAAAAAACCTCACTTCCAGTTGGCGAAATCACCTGCGAGCGCCGCTCCTGAGAGCAAAACCGGCCGCCTTCCGGACTCCTAAAGACGGTGGAAGGCTCGCAGTATCTCCTTCCACGAGTGCAGCAAAGCTATTGGACGTCCGTGGGGGCAACTTGTTGGGTGATCGGTCTTCGCCAACTCTAACAATAACCAATGTATACGTTTTGAATCAAGAGGAGTATTCACCTTGATGGCCGCGTGGCAGGCAATGGAGGCGGCAATCCGCGAACGAAGTCTGCTAAACGATTCATTGGTAAGGGATTCGTCAGAGTCTGCCGCGGATTGTTCGATGATTTCACTCAGGGTCCGCTCCAGCTGAGTACCCTCCAGCCCAACAGGAGCCGATTTTACGGCAAGTGTCTGCGGCCCAAAGGGTTCCACTTCAAATCCACTGCTTTCAAGCTCTTCGGCGATGCGGGCGAAAATGACCATCTGTTCGGGCTTGAGCTCGACCAGCAGCGGCATGAGTAGATGTTGGCGCTGCGCTTGCTCCACTTGGCGTTCGCGCAGAATCTTCTCAAAAAGCACACGCTCGTGTGCAACATGCTGATCGATGATCCACAGTCCGTCGTCGCCGACGGCAAGAATAAACGACTCGCGCAATTGCCCCAGTGGCTTGAGTGAGCCTAGCCGGTTCAGGCTGCCGGCGGCCTGCTCGGCTTCGACCAAGGCTGCCGCGGCGATTGGATTTTCGCCGTAACTTGATGTTCCATTGGCGCTTGGACTGCAATCCTCGACGCCGGGAATCGCCGGCGTGAAGAGAGCCTTTGCCGCTTCACCCCATGCCTCACGGCCTAATCCGTCGGCCGCGAAACGATTTTCGGACGCCAGACTCTGACTCAAGAAGGGAAGTTTGCCGGGAACCGGAGGCGGGATCGCTGGAGTTAGGGCAAAGGATTCCGCGCCCGCGGTCCCGCCCGCAAAGGCCTCCGGATCGGAATCCGGTGGAAACGGAGGCAGCGAATCACCGGGTGGCCCTGGGACAGGCGAGGCCGCTGGCGGCATGAGCGACGGACTGGCCGAGGGTTGCGAGTCGAGTGCTGCCAGGAAACCGGCTGCCGGCCTTGCCTTGATCAGCGCTGTGCGCAAACTGTCGCGGACGATGTCGTGCACCAAGCTCTGCTGGCGGAAGCGGACTTCAGTTTTTGCCGGGTGCACGTTCACGTCGACCTCTTCGGGCGGCATCTCCAGAAATAGAAGGACCACCGGAAAGCTGGTGGGCGGAATCACGTTGCGATAAGCCTCGGTAATCGCGTGCAGCAGCAGCCGGTCGCGGATTAGGCGCTTATTGACAAAGATGTAGACCGAATTGCGGTTCAGCTTCTGCAGCTCCGGCTTGGAATAGAAGCCGCTGATGCGCAGAGTGCCGGGTGTGCGTAGCGGTTCGTCTGGATCTTTCTTCCAGGGCGGCGGCTCGGGCAGGCCTGCGTGCGCGAAGGGCGTCTCGGCGGCCAAGGGCAGCAGTTGGCCGAGCGTTTCCTTTCCAAATATTTGATAAATGCGCTCGGCGGTGCGCGCGACAGGCGGTGTGGAAACGACGGTGTGGCTCGCCGAAACGAGTTCGAAGTGCTTCTCGGGATGGGCGAGCGCGTAATGCGTGACGAGCGCCGTAATGTGAGCCAATTCGGTCGACTCCGCGCGCAAGAATTTGCGCCGCGCCGGCGTGTTGAAGAAGAGATCGGAGACAGCGATGGTGGTTCCGCGGGGCAAGGCCGCATCTTCCACGCGCAGCATCTTGCCGCCGGCGATCTCAATCCGAGTCCCCGCTCCGGAAGATTCGCCGTCCGCCGTCGCCCCGGTTGCGGTCTCGAGCCTGACGCGCGCAACCGAAGCGATCGAAGGCAGGGCCTCTCCGCGAAAGCCGAGAGTGGCAATCGAGAGCAGATCGTCGGCGGTGCGCAGTTTGGAGGTTGCGTGGCGCTCGAAGGCCAGCAGCGCGTCGTCGCGATTCATGCCGTCGCCGTCGTCGTCGACGCGAATCAGTTTGCGTCCTCCGCCTTCCACATCCACACGGATTCGCGTCGCGCCCGCGTCCAAAGCGTTCTCCAGCAGCTCCTTCACCACCGACGCAGGCCGGTCGACCACCTCGCCCGCAGCGATTTGATTCGCGACTTGGTCGGGAAGAATGCGGATGCGGCCCATAAGAGATCAGCTTAACGCAGAGAGGTAGCGGTGTTAGCGGAGCCGGCGGGCTAGCGCTCCGTTCCCGCATTTAGATCCTAAGCCCGCACTGTGACCCGCGGCACAATTGCATTGGAGCGGCCACGCGACAATAATGCTGTGAGCCCGGCGTCTCCGCGCTCTGCCGGGAGGAGGAGAAGCAATACATGGGCGATCTTGCCACGCTGGCTGAGGCCGTTGCCGTTGACCCGCTTGTAGGTCATCCTGCGGACTACCACGTTTTTCACGAATTCATCGCGCGCTCGAAAGCTTTTCCTGCCATTACCACGGCAGTGGTGTGGCCTTTGAGCGATGTGGCGCTGAAGGGCGCAGCGGAAGCTGCTGCCGCAGGACTCATCGAGCCCGCACTGATCGGCCCCGAAGCTGCGATGCGGGCGCTTGCGGAGAAGATTGGCGTCGATATCGGCAAGTTCCCGGTTATAGAAGCTGAAACCGAGGCCCAGGCGGCCGCGGCGGCCGTGGCGATGTGCCGCGCGGGCAATGCCCTGGCCCTGATGAAGGGCAGCCTGCACACCGACGAACTGCTCAAGCCGGCCATGCAGCGCGACACCGGTCTGCGCACGCCGCGGCGCTTCTCGCACGTGTTTGTCATGGACACGCCGGCCTATGCGCGCACCCTGTTGATCACCGATGCGGCTATCAACATCACCCCGGAGCTCGAAGACAAGGTCGATATTGTACAAAATGCCATCGACCTGGCGCAGGCGTTGGGCATTCCCGAGCCCAAGGTGGCGCTGCTCTCGGCCATCGAGACCGTAAACCCCAAAATCAAATCCACGCTCGACGCAGCCGCACTATGCAAGATGGCCGACCGCGGCCAGATCACGGGCGGCATTCTCGACGGGCCGCTGGCCTTCGACACCGCGGTGAGCCAGAAGGCGGCTACTATCAAGAACCTGGTTTCTCCGGTCACAGGCCAAGCCGATATTCTCGTGGTTCCCGACCTCGAAAGCGGCAACATGCTGGCCAAGCAGTTGGAATACCTGGGCGGAGCGCAACTGGCTGGAATCGTGCTCGGCGCGCGCGTACCGACTATCCTCACCAGCCGCGCAGACACTGCGGAAACGCGTTTGGTAAGCTGCGCAGTCGCAGTACTGCTGCATTACGCGGCGCATCCGGCGGTTAAGGTGTAAGCGCAGCTGCTGCTGCCGCAGACAGTTTCGCCACGAATAGACGCCTTCAGTCCCGGTGGCCCTTCATGCTCGCACGAAATTTCCAACAACTTTTGCCCTGCGGCCACGCAGATTGCGGAACCCATGCCGTCGCGCCGGCATCGAACCATGTACGCGAGATACGCGCCTATCGGTAGAACTCAGTCCACGTGCGTTCCTGTTGCTGCGCTCGCGAATCAAGGAGATTTCGATGTCAACCCATGTTAGTACCAGTCATCAATCGAAAGCGGCGGTCAAGCACGATAACCCGGATGGATTCAGCCAAGAGCAAGTGAAGAACCTATCAAGCGTGCTGAATGCTCTGCTGGCGGATTACTTCGCCCTCTACCTCAAAACAAAGAATTTTCATTGGCACATGAGCGGCCCGCATTTCCGCGACTATCATCTGCTGCTCGACGAGCAAGCGGACCAGATCTTCAAGGCCACAGACGACATTGCGGAACGAGTGCGCAAGATTGGCGGAGAGACGGTTCGCTCCATCGGCCATATTGCGCGGCTGCAACGCATCGCCGACAACGACTACGAGTTTGTGCCGGCGCACGGCATGTTGGAGGAACTCGCGGCCGACAACAAGGCACTGACGCAGAGCCTGCGCGAGGCGCACGAAGTTGCGGCCAACGTCAATGACTACGCGACGACCAGCATGATCGAGGTGTGGATCGACGAGGCCGAGCGGCGCGCCTGGTTTCTGTTCGAATCCACGCGGTGAATCCCCGGGCGCGGATCGAAAATCTTGGGCCTCTTCTGCGGCGGCGTGCGAAGGAGCCCGATGCGGAACCTGCAGCGCATCCCGGCTGACGGCTCGCTTAAGCGGCAGTCAAGGGATGTGGTGTACCTTCATGCGCGGCGCAATTGACTTGAACGGCGCTGGATGGTGATCCATGAAGCGTTAGCTCTGCACCTTGGGCGCTCGACGAACAGGCCCGGCTAAACGGGCTGCTGAAAAACTCCGACGGGATTACGAAAACGATTGGAATATATCCTTCAGGGGCTTCACAGGCCGCTGAAAAACTCGATTGAAGGAGCTTTGTAACCAGGGCACGACTTTGGTAGGACCACCAAAGCACGCAGAATGAACGGGCTTATGCCCTGCCATTCTTGCCTGTCACTTTTCGCTCCTCTTTCGGGCTTTTTCAGCGGCCGGTAATGGCACGCTTATCGCAGCCTGGTCGGCTTCCGGCGCCAGCCGCAGGATGGCGCAAGAGTGGTATTTGCAACTAGTTACTACTAGTGTATAATTAAGTAGCCTTTCTTTTTGTCATTTTGTTTACAGTTACCTTGGTTTCCAGCCACCCGAGATGACACAAGAATATTCGCGAAATGAGGTATAGGAAGATGGCGGATGATTGTCTGCACTTTGCCGAGCAGGAGAGGGCGAGGTTGAACACGGAAATCGAGGTATTGCAAGAGAAGATTCGTCTCCACGGCGAAACCAAGGACGCCTGGAACACGATTGTGCGCAATGCGGAAGGTGAATCGGATACCGCCTGCCTGGGTCTTGCCGATTCCGCGAAGGAGCGGCTAGACAGGAAAATTGAGGCGGCGCAACAGAAGATCCGCCTCCATAACGAAACCAAGGATGCCTGGGATAGGATCGAGCATAATGCTGAAAACGAATCTCGCATCTACCAGGCCACAACGTATGAGAGGGGTAAGGACGGTCATTGGCACGTGCAGAGGCTGAACCTGGAGATCGAGGTGCTGCAGGAGGAGATTGGCCTTTACATCGAATGCAAGAATGCCTGGGATACGCTCGTGCGCAACGCGGGAAACGAATTGCAGGCCACTTATCTGGGATATGCCAATGCCGGGAAGGAGCAGCTGGACGGGAAGATTGAGGCGGCACAAGAAAAGATCAGCCGCCGCATCGAAATCAGGGAAGCCTGGGAGACGATCCTGCGCATCGCAGATAGCGAATTGCGCATCTACCAAGGCGCAGCGTACGTAATGGGTGTCGACCGCCAATGGCACTTGCAGCGGGCTGAGGCCGGAGCGTCGAATGCGAAGGGGGCGGAGCCGAAAGGCGACGATGAGCAGAAAATCGATGCCGTCTCAAAGAGGCATTCCATGTGGCAGTTGTTCCTGGGTACGCATAAGAGGACGCTCCATGAACCCGAGAGAAACATCGATCTTTCAGTGCAAGGCAAGGAGCAGTTTCTGAGCCTGGGACTTCGATAACAACGATCCTTCGCCCGCATTCCACGCCAGGATGCGGGATAAACGTTTATTACCATTTCATTCCTGGATTTGCCGGCACATATACAGTCATCGTTCGCTCCGGTTGCCACGGAATTTGGCAACTCCGTTCCCGGTGCGCTTTGGTTTTTGCCGACAGGATGGGGTGGGCTCTCGATCTCTTGGTCAGGCTGAGAGCTTGCATGATGAGCGTGCTTGAATTTTCAGTTGCAGCAGAAGCATGGATTGTCGAGATTGATCGCGGCCGACCCTATCAATCGAGGTACGGGAGCAGGTTGCCGCAGATGTAGCAATCGGCAAGTGCGCAATCAACGCGCGGCTCGCGCAGTCCTCTGCGGGAAAAATCGGCAGTTGAAGAGATACGCTGCGAAAGCGGCAGCGTGTTACATTTGCCGGCGCAACAAACAGGCTTTCAGCGGATGTGGTGTGCCTTCATGTGCGGCGCAAACTTCCGGTCGGAGCCGAGGATGTGGTCGAAGAGCCAGTCCTTGAGGTAATTCATTACTTCAAATGAGGGCGCCGCGATATTGCTGTTGCGATAGCGATGCCAGGCGGTATTTATCCACTTCGCCATCTCCTCGTGTTGCTGTTTATGCGCGGCAGCATCCGGATAGCCGGTGCGGGCGAACAGTTCTTCTTCGCGGGCGAAATGGTAGCGCGTGTAATCGACCAGACGATCCAGAAGTGCGGAGAGTTTCTTGCGTCCGCTTCCGGCAAGGATGGCGTCATAGAGCTCGTTAATCATCGCAATCAGTTTCTTGTGATCGGCGTCAACATCTTCCACGCCAACGCCGATGCGATCGTTCCAGACCATGAACTGCATGGCAGAGCTTTCCTTCCTGTTTTGAGCTCCCGGCGCCGCGTGCATGGGCAACTACGAGCCGGAGAGATGACATCCATTACATCGGCAGAAATGAAACATCGATTATGCAGCGCACTCGAATGTGGGCCGGTTACAATGCTTCTTTCGCCCGCATGTCGTCCACGTCAAATGATCGCCCAGCCCTCCGCGTCGCTCTCGGCGAGGCGCAAAACATGCTAGCCGCGGGCCCGCATCCCGAGCGAGCGCGCCGCGATGCCGAAACGCTGCTCTTGCACGTGCTGCGGCAGAACGCGCCGGAGACCACGCTGGCGGGGCTCATCGCGCACGACGCCGATCCGCTTGCGCTCGATGCCGCAGCCGCGTTCCGCGATTCGATCGAACGCCGCCGTGCCGGCGAGCCCATTCAGTACATCGCCGGGGAAGCCGAGTTTTACGGCTTGCCCTTCTATGTGAACCGCGACGTTTTGATTCCGCGGCCGGAGACGGAACTGCTGGTTGAGAAGGCGATTGAGCTGGCTCAGGAGCTGCGAAAAACGAACATGCTTCCCGAACCGCGCTTCCCCGGTCTGCAAATTGTCGACGTGGGCACGGGATCGGGCGCGATTGCCGTGGCGCTGGCGCATGCGCTGCCCTTCGCCGAGATCGCGGCGACCGACATCTCCTCGGCCGCGCTGGCTGTAGCGAAACGCAACGCGGAGCGTAACGGCGTGACGGACCGCATTCGCTTTCTCGAAGGCGACTTGCTCGATGCCGTGGGGCCGGGGCCGTTCGATATAGTGCTCAGCAACCCGCCCTACGTGCCGGAGACGGACCGCAACACGCTCGATGTTGAGGTGTGCAACTTCGAGCCGGCACAGGCGCTCTTCGCCGGCGAGGACGGTCTCGCAATCTACCGACGCATGCTTCCCGCTGCGTTCCGCGTCCTCGTTGCCGGCGGAATCCTGCTGCTTGAGATCGGCCACAGCCGGCAGAAGGCCATTCAGGCGCTGCTCAAGAAAGAAGGCTTCGCCGAAATAGAGTTCTTTAACGATCTCCAGGGCATCCCCCGCGTAGCGAAGGCGCAGCGGCGTTGATCGATGCCGAATCCAGCGCGGAACGGGAACGGCGGCACAGCGGGCCGTATCATGTTCCGCAACCATCGCAATCCGTCTCGCGTCTGGTGCGTTAGTATATCCTCCCGAAAGGAATTCGCATATGCTCTCATCCAAAGGCTACGCAACACACGGTGCTCACTCGCCGCTCGCTCCGTTTTCTTTCAGCCGTCGCGAACCCCGGCCCTACGACATCGCGATTCAGACCCTCTTCTGCGGGGTATGTCACACCGATCTGCATCAGGTGCGCAACGAATGGGGCGGTTCGCGGTATCCCATGGTGCCCGGCCACGAGATCGTGGGCCGTGTAATTGCGGTGGGGACTTCGTCCAAAAAGTTCAAGACCGGAGACCTCGCGGCGGTAGGCGTGATCGTCGACTCATGCCGCCGGTGCCCCTCGTGCCGCGAAGGGCAAGAACAGTATTGCGACGAGGGGCCGACGGACACGTACAACGCCGTCGATCGCCTGGACGGTACGATCACTATGGGAGGCTATTCCAACAACTACGTTGTCGACGAGCGCTTCGCCCACACGGTTCCTGCGAACCTCGACTTGGCCGGAGTGGCGCCGTTGCTGTGCGCGGGCATCACCACCTACTCGCCGCTGCGCCATTGGAAGATCGGGCCCGGCATGAAAGTCGGCATCGTCGGCCTGGGCGGGCTGGGCCACATGGCGCTCAAGTTTGCCCACTCCTTCGGCGCGCACGTGGTGCAGTTCACCACATCGCCCGCGAAGAAAGCCGATGCTCTGCGCCTGGGCGCGAACGAGGTCGTGCTTTCCACCGACGCCGGCGCGATGAAGGCCTATGCCAAATCCTTTGACTTCATTCTCGACGCCGTTTCCTCGCCGCATTCGCTCGATCCCTTCACCGGGCTGCTGAAACGGGACGCGACGATGGCGTTGGTGGGGTTGCCGGACAAGCCGCCCGTCGTCATGGTCAACAATCTCATCTTCAAACGCGCGGCGCTTTCGGGATCGATCATCGGCGGCATGCCTGAGACGCAGCAGATGCTCGACTACTGCGGCCAGCACAACATTACCGCGGATGTCGAAGCGATTCCCATCCAGAAGATCAACGAAGCCTTCGAGCGCCTGCTTAAGCAGGACGTGAAATACCGCTTCGTAATCGATATGAGCTCGCTGCAAGAGGGCGGCGCCTTAGCCGGATCCGATGGATAACCACTCCTCAATGCGACTGTCTTTTCCCAAAGATTAGGACGTATGCAACGGTTTCTCAATCTCGGCTGTCAAAGTGGTGCACGTGCGATGGCGATCGTGATGGGCCTTGCGCTGCCGGCTGCTCCGATGTGCGCGCCTCCGCCTGCGCAGCGCGCCATTCCGCCTAACGCCACGCTGCTCAACGAGCCCACGTCGTCTCTGCATATTGCGCATCGCCCGGATCAACAGGCTAGGTTCAAAGATTGGGTCGTCCTGAACAGGTATCGTGAGGTCACGCGAGGTATTGTCGAGAAAGCAACTTTGGAGGCCGCGGACGGCAGCATGGTAGCCTTCGCCGGCGAGGTGAAGTTCGACGATTCGGGGCTGGTTAGCTGGGGAGTATTGGCTTCAGACTCGAGTCTCCGCGCCGTTGGACCGGAAAAGCGCGTGCTCACACTCAGGGCAGGAACCTATGCCTATTTCGTGCCCGGCAGTAAGCGCGTCCCCGGGGGCGTGCTTAGGGGCGTGCTGTCGGTTCCGGAGCGCTTTACGTCTAGGAAAGGCGAGAGCGTGAAAGTTCCTGCCGGCAACGCCATCCTGCTCGACGCGGAGGGGCAACTTGTGGGCTGGGCGCGGGCCGGGGACACCGACTAAGACCTTCCCCGGATTGCACCTTGCGCAATTGCCTCAAGGCCGGAATAAAGCAGGATCGGGTGCCCGGCCAGTTTTGTTCAGCTCTTTGTAGAAGCCGAGATCTTTGCCGCAAAGCTGCTTGGCGATGTACACCACTTGGCCGTAGTGCAGGCCGAAGTGCTCCACCACCTGGTAAACGGCGTCGAGTCCGTGCACGCGGTAGCCCTGAATCTCGTAGGGCGCGAGCAAGTCGGCCACGGTCAGCCGGTCGAGCACCGCGGCGGCTTCGTCGAGCGTGGCGCCCAGACCATCCAAAAGCTCGGCCGCCGCCGCGCCTTCTTTGGCCGCGAATTCAGCAGGCCGGTTACGCTTGTCTTCGTCGCGGTTGAACGAGGCCACCAGCCATTGGCGCACGTTGCCGTCGAGGTGCAGCAGGAGATTGCCGATCGAGTTCGAAGCTTCGTTGGGCCGCCACCAGATCTGCTCTGTTGTGAGCGATCCAACGCACGCCTTCATCCGCGGCCAGTAACGGCCGAAGAGCCGCTCACGCGAAAATTCGAGAAAGAGGGCAGCGAGTTCTGGGTCAACTGATTGCACTGAAGGCCCTGTTGTTCAGTTATGGCAGTTCAACGCAGTATACCTTTGACCAGGTTCTTGCGCCCGCTAATGCGGAGGTTTCTTTTCTCTAGTAGCCTACCGCGTTCGAAAACAACCATGCTGTCGTAAAAGTGCATGGAAAGGGTAGACCGTGTGAAATCCGTCGGTGGAAGATCTCCCCGGGTCCAATCGGCCGTTCAACTCGTCGATCAATCCCTTCGCAAGTTCGATAAACGTTCCTTCCGGCTTCAATCCGCCGCCAAACTCGCTCCAGTAGGCCGTGTGGAGGTCTTCCACAACGTAGACGCCATCGGCGGCAGTGCGTGGTTAAAGAAACCCGAACGTATCGGCCACGTCGCTCATGCGATGGCTCCCATCGTCCAGCACAATGTTTGGCGTCCCAAACTCCTCAAGTACTTTGGCGAGAAACGAAAAGTCGGATTGGCTCCCGATGCGGAACGCGATTTGATCCTCCTCGAACTTCTGGCACTCCGGATTAATGTCGATGCTCACAATTTGAGCGTAAGGTCCGAGCTAGCCCTTCCACATCTGTGCGGAGCCGCCTCTTCCGGAGCCGATTTCGAGAAATAACACGGTCCGGTTCACGAAGCGGTTGAGGTGCGCTTCATAGGCCGGAAAATAATGCGCCCCTTTGTGAATGGTGCGATGCTTGTTATTCAGGAATTCCGACCATAACGTCATCCTCTACTTCCAGGAAATAGAAAGACCCTCGAGCGGGAATTCAATCTCGCGATCGCTCCTACACGAGCTCGTGGCCGGCAAACCAGTAGCCGATCTCGAAGGCAGCCGTATCCTCGCCGTCGGAGCCGTGGATGGCGTTTTCCAGGATTGAAGACGCAAACTTTTTCCGAATGGTCCCCGCCTCTGCGTTGGCAGGATTGGTAGCGCCCATCAGCTTGCGCAGATCCGCAACCGCGTTGTCTTTTTCCAGAACCATGAGAACCAGAGGTCCGGACGACATGAAATCTGTGAGGCCGTCGAAGAACGGCTTGCCGCGGTGGACGGCATAGAATCCTTCGGCCTGGCGCTTGGTAATGGAGTCGTTTTTGATGGCGACGATGCGGAAACCGGCTGCGTCAATTTCGGACAGAATGGCGCCGGTTGCGTTGTTGCGGACCGCGTCGGGTTTGATGATGCTGAAGGTGCGCTGAACCACGCGAAATCTACTCCTACGATTGGGATTCTCAACTCATTTTATTGTATGGGCTTAAGCGGAAAACGAGCCTTAAAGGCGGTCGATTAAGTCATAACTCGCGAGGTTTTTCGCGGGCCGAGCAGGCGCCGACTTGGCTTGAAGTTACCTTCGGCCATTGTCCTTCGGATTGGCGCTATATGCCACAAAAGCCGTAGCTAATCGCCGTCGGTGATGCTTACAAGCGCGGCGATTTCTGATACAACTGGGATGTAATTAAAAGTGTTCCGGATGTGACTCGGTTTCCGGACGCTGAAGACCCGATCGTGGGGGTCACTTTATGACGATACTGACATGGTTCCAAATTGCAGCCGTTCTGGCCATCGCAGGTTATCTCTGGCGTTGGCGCCAGAGTGCGCGGCGTCGCAATTCGCAAACCTGGGAAACATTGTTGGCACGACTGCGCCCTGAATGGAGCGCGCGGGAGTTGAGCGAGCAGTTTCTTTGGAAAGAGAGCTTAAGCGTTACGCCCGAAGATGCCTGGCAGCGCATGGAAGGTCCACGCGGCCTCTGGGTGATGTATCAGAATGCGCGCGTCATGCTGCAAATCGCGGATTACGTTGCGAAGAACTGCGATGGCGTCAATCGTCTCCTCATCGAGACCCTGCGCAGCGATGCCATGCAGATTCGCGTATGCGTGCTCATGGCTCTGTCGCAATATGCGTTCACCCAAGCTGGTGAAGGCGTTCGCGTGAATGCCTACCGCGCCGCGGCGATGTATACCGGAATGGCAGCCCGCATGACGCAGTTGCTGCAGGACTACGCAGCGGGCATGGTTCCGGATTTTGTCGCAGCCATGTAACCCTACTCCTTGTTCTCTCCTTAAACGACGAACCCCGGTCTTGGCCGGGGTTCGTCGTTTGCTGCCTCTGCTTCGATGCTAGGTCTGGTTTTCGGCTTGAAATTCGCCGATCTTTGCGTACTCGTCCTCCGCAAGCCGGAAGTTGAGCGCGGCCGCTGTTTCTTCCACTTGACGGGGGCTGCGTCCGCCTACGATGGCGGCGGTGATGGCAGGATGGTGCAGCGTCCACGCCACAGCCACTACGCCGGGTGTGACGCTGTGTGCGTTCCCGATCTCGCGCAGCAGCTCCACCAGGCGCAGATTGCGGCTCAGGCGCGGTTCGCTGAACTCCACATTTTTGCGGCGCCAGTCGCCGGCCGGCAGCGCGGCAATACGCTCCGGCGTCATCTTGCCCGCGAGCAGTCCCGAGAGCATGGGCGAGTAGTTGATCACGCCGATGCCGTTGGCCTGCGCGAAGGGAAGAATCTCCGCTTCCGCAGCGCGGCGCAGCATGGAATAGGGCGGCTGCAGGCTGGTGATGGGCGCAATCTTTTGGACTCGTTTCATCTGTTCGACGTTAAAATTCGACACCCCGATCCAGCGCAATTTGCCCTGTTCGCGCAGCCGCGCCAGTGTTTCCATCGCGCGCTCTATTTTCTCATCGGGATCGGGCCAGTGAATTTGGTAGAGGTCGATAGTCTCAACACGCAAGCGGCGGAGCGAGCTATGCAACTCCTCGATTAGCGATTCGGGATCGAGCGTGCTGTAAATCGTGCCGTCTGGGTTCCAGCGGCGCGAGCATTTGGTAAAGATATACGGCTTGTGCGGCGAGGACTTCACCGCGCGCGCAACGACCTCTTCCGAGTGACCCAGCCCGTACACGGCCGCGGTATCGATCCAGTTGATGCCGAGCTCGAGGGCACGATGGATGGCAGCAATGGAGTCGTTGTCGTCCTGCGGGCCCCAGCCGAATTGCCAGTCGCCCCCGGCAATGGCCCAAGCGCCAAAACCGATCGCGGTCAATTGCATATCGGAGTTGCCGAGGGTTCGCAGTGAAAGCGGTTGTTGTTTAGACGGCGTCGGCGGGCCCATAGCATTAGCGTAAATCACAGCGCCGTCGATTCCGATCTGACCGAGCGGTTTGGATCGGGCTGGGCCGACGCATTTTGCCGGGACGCATCTAATCCAGCGTGAAGGAGATGCACCCATGAAACTTGCCCTTACCACCGTTTGCTGCTTGGTTCTCTGCTCGCTTCCGGCGATGGCCCAGAAGACCAAAGCTTCCATGAGCGACCAGGAGTTCCTCGACTTCGCCGCCCAAACCGACATGGTCGAAGCGAATCTGGGAGACCTCGCGCAAAACACAGCATCGTCGCAGGCGGTCAAGGATTATGGCCGCATGTTGTCAACCGACCACACACAGGACTATCAAAAGCTGCAAGGCATCGCGCAGCAGGCCGGACTAAGCCTGCCTACGGCGATCGACGCCGAGCACAACAAGGCGATGATCGGGCCGATGCATGCGCTGAAGGGCACGGCATTCGACCACAAGTACATCCAGAATATGATCGCAGGACACACGCAGGCGATTGCGACCTACCGGAAGGAAGCGCAGGACGCGGCCAGTCCCGCGCTGAAGTCTTACGCGCAGGACACGCTCGCGGCCCTCCAGAAACACCTCGACGGCGCCAAGGCGATCCAACAGGGCAAGGCGCCTGCGATGTAGCGCTTAAGGTGCTGCGCGGTATTTTTGCGATCGGCAGGGCGTTTGGGGTCAGGCGGCCGCGCGGCTGCGCAAGCGCGCGGGCTTCGCCGGCCTTCTCGCAGCCGCCGATTTCCTCACCGCTCGCTTGCGTGCTTTCTTCTGCTGCGGTACGACTGACAGACTCAGGCCCATGGTGTTCAGCACGGCAATGAGCGTTTTCAGCGTCGGATTGCCCTTGGGCGAGAGCGAGCGGTAGAGGGACTCGCGGCTGATGCCGGCTCTGGCGGCGACAGTACCGAGACCGCCGTAAGCTTCGGCGAGGGCGCGAAGCATCAGCAAGCTTGCGCCATGATCGTCAGGATCAGTGAGAGATTCACGGGCCGCTTTCAAATACTCGACTGCAAATTTAGGATCTTCGCGCAGTTCTTCCACCTCGCGCTCATGGTGTGATACGGCGCCAATAATTTCTCTCATGGTTGCCTCTGTTTCCAGTCCGCCCAGTATGTTTTTGCCATCGCAATGTCGCGGTCCTGGCGGCTTTTATCGCCGCCGCAAAGCAAAACCACCAAAACTGTCCCACGCAAACCAAAATAGGCTCGATACCCCGGCCCGACGTCGATACGGAGTTCGCTTACTCCCTCGCCAACTGGTTTACAGTCACCGAGGTTCCCCGCTTCGACACGGCGCAGCCGTTTGCCGATGCTCGTTTTGGCCATGGCGTCACGCAGTCGCCGAAACCATTCGGTGTAAGGTTCAGCGCCATCCTCGCGCTGATAACGGACGATCTCGAACACGGGGTAAGTGTAGCATAAAAGCTACAACAACAGTGCGCAAAAAACCTAGTATAGTGGAACGCAATGAATACGCCAGTCCTTATTGAAGCGATTGCCGGTGCAGTGGCTGTGATTGTGGCAGCGCTAAGCTACCTCTTCACCAAAATGAAGGAGCGGGAAGCCGACTGGCGCAAATGGAAATATGAGCAATATAAGGAATTTTTGACTGCGTTGAGCGGGAACGTAGGGCCGCCGAACTCTGAGACTCACCGGGCGTTTCTGCAGGCTTGCAATACACTCAACCTGATTGGTTCTCGTGGCGTTCTAACCTCCCTTCAGGCGCTCATCGCCTCAATGAATGCCGATAATCCCCGCGCAGAAAACAATGCCCGGATTTCGAGATTGATTTGGGAAATACGTAAAGACGTTCGGATCCCCGGAACCCCAGGAGCAGAGGATTTCTCTGCACGGCTCTGGTTTCCTACAGGACCGAAAAATGACGGGCATGATTCCGCCGGCTAATTCAAGAACATCGTCCGATACAACGTGTCCCTTTGCACAGGCTTGAAGCCGGCGTCGCGAATGATGCGCCGCAGTTCTTCTTCCGTGGTGCAGTTTGACGTGCCGGCGGCTTTGACGACATTTTCTTCGAGCATCACCGAGCCCACGTCGTTGCCGCCGAAGTGAAGGCCTACTTCGAGCACCTTCAGTCCCTGCGTGACCCAACTGGCCTGCACGTTTTCGATGTTATCGAGATAGAGCCGGGAGATGGCGAGAACCTTGAGATATTCGACCGAAGTCGCTTCGTCCCAGCCGCGGCCGCCGAGCGCCGTGTATTTGGGCTGGAAGCTCCAGGGGATAAAGGCCGTGAATCCGCCGGTCTCTTCCTGCAGGCGGCGCACGGTTTCAAAATGATTGACGCGCTGCTCGAATGTCTCGCCCACGCCGAACATCATGGTTGCAGTGGTTCTCATGCCCAATTGGTGTGCCGTTCGGTGCACGCTGACCCAATCGTCGGTGTCGCACTTGAGGCGCGCGATGCGATGCCGCACTTCGTCGTCGAGAATTTCGGCGCCGCCGCCGGGGATCGAGTCGAGGCCCGCATCGCGCAGGCGGGCAATCGTGGTGCGCAGGTCAAGGCCCGAGTACTCTGCGATCGCCAGCACCTCTGACGCCGACAGGCAGTGCAGCCAGATCTCGGGGAAGCGTTGCTTGATGCCCGCGAACAGCCGCTCGAACCAGTCGATTTTGAGATCGGGATGGATGCCGCCCTGCATCAACACGCCGGTGCCGCCCATTTCGAGGGTCTCGGCGATTTTCTGATATATGACATCGAAGTCGAGGATGTATCCCTCGTCCGACCGCGGATCGTGCTTGCCCGCGCGGGGCAGCGGGCGGTAGAAGGCGCAGAAGGTGCAGTATTCGGTGCAGAAGTTGGTGTAGTTGATGTTGCGATCGACGATGTAGGTGACGACGCCCTCGGGATGCAGGCGGCGGCGCGCCGCGTCTGCTTCGAACCCCAGACCGATCAGGTCGGGAGAGCGGAAGTAATCGAGAGCTTGCTCGCGCGAGATCGGCATGGGTAGATTCTAGCAATTCGGTAGAGTGGGGGCGGAGAATTGGTTAGCTATCGGCGTCCGCAGAGAAGACGCACTTTCAACTGCTGTATTCTTAAGCTGATAGAGGATAGTGGGCGGGCATTGGACACGCCGTGAGGTGGCTGCGATGCGTCAACGGTTAAAGAGTATCACGATTACAGGATTCAAGACCATCAAGAAGCTCACGGGCTTTAAGCCGTCCGATCTCACGGTACTCATCGGCCCGAATGGGGCTGGCAAATCCAACTTCATTTCGTTTTTTCGACTCTTGTCGTGGGCGCTGGCTCCTCCAGGTGGGTTGCAAGAGCACGTTGCACTATTGGGTGGAGCTAGCGCGCTCCTTCATGATGGCCCCGCTCAAACTCGCGATATTGAGGCTGGTCTGGTTTTAGAAACAGATGCGGGAGAAAATGAGTATTCTCTGCGCCTCGCCTATGCCGGCGGAGACACGCTGATTTACACCGATGAAAAGTACCGATTCTCAAGCTTTAGCCGGGACAGTCGGTCTCAATGGAAGACTCTCGGTGCCGGTCATCGTGAAGCGGCATTAATTGGGAAAGCCGAAGGCGGAGATGCCACAGCGAAGACAATCCTCGGACTGCTTCGAAAGATCGTGGTTTATCAGTTTCACAATACATCCTCAACCGCGCGAATCCGCCAGAAATGGAATGTCGAGGAGGGTAGGTGGCTCAAAGAAGACGCTGGCAACCTAGCTCCTGTTTTGTACCGGCTTTCGAAGGAGCACCCGAGATACTACCAACGAATTCTAGAAACGATTCGTTTGATTCTGCCGTTCTTTGCGGACTTCGAGTTACAGCCTCAATTTGACCGGCTCCTCTTGAGCTGGCGTGAGCGGGGCAGCGACCAAATCTTTACCGCGAACCAAGCTGCCGATGGAATGCTTCGAATCCTTGCCCTCGTGACGCTGCTTCAACAGCCGGAATTCGATCTGCCCGATGTCGTCATCTTGGATGAGCCCGAGCTTGGCCTCCATCCTTACGCAATCGAGGTGCTGGCGGGACTAATCCGCGGGGCCTCGAAAACCGTACAAGTGATCATTGCCACTCAGTCTGTTTCCCTGATCGATCGGTTTGCCCCTGAAGAAGTTGTTGTCGTTGAACGTCCGGCAAGGGAGTCGAGTTTTAGACGCTTGGATGGTAAAGACCTTGCCGAGTGGCTCGATGAATACACGCTTTCCGAGCTCTGGGAAAAGAATGTCATTGGCGGGAGGCCAGCGCTCTAATGCGTCTCCATTTTGTGGTGGAAGGCCAAACGGAAGAAACATTCGTGCGAGACATTCTTGCTCCGGAGTTAGGAGCACGCGGTGTCTTTTGCGATGCTCATCGGATAACTACAGGAAGACGCAGAGGCAGGATCTTTCGCGGCGGAATGCTTTACTACCCGCATTTACAAAATGACCTGATTCTTTGGATCAAACAGGACAATGCGCCCGATTCCTGGTTTACGACGATGGTGGATCTCTATGGCATGCCGGAGGGGTTTCCTGGGCTCGATGAGTCAAGACGCAAGGTCGATCCGTTCGAGAGGGTTCGCTTCTTGGAGTCAAAGCTGCAAGAGGACATTGGATATCGACGGTTTATTCCATACATTCAGCTCCACGAGTTTGAATCGCTTTTATTTGCTGAACCGGAAAGCTTTTCGGTAGCGTTTCCTGAGATTGGTGAAGGGCTGACCAGGTTGAGGTCCATTAGGGAGAGCGTAGCGAGCCCAGAACTGATCAACGACGGACCAGACACTTGTCCTTCGAGAAGAATCTGCCAGATATTTCCCCAATACAGCAAAACCGCCTCCGGCCCATTGATCGTGAAACAGATTCGTCTCACAACGCTCCGCCGTGAGTGTCATCATTTCAACGACTGGCTTGCTTTGATCGAATCCAAAGCTGCGGCGAAGGGGTAGATCTCGTTCTACGCCCGCAGAAACGTAGCCTTGTCCTTATCCTTGCGCACCCGGCTCACCGGAAAAACCTGCCCGTGCATCACAATATAGACACCAGCCGTAAGCAGCCGCGCGGCCAGCAGGCTCTCAGTCAAATTTTGCAACCCGTCCGAGCCTTCGAAGCCGAGCGGCGTCATGGCTCCGGTGAGGACGATGGAAACCTTGAGGTCGGGAAAGGACTTTTCAAGAAAGCGGCCGGTCTCGATCATGGTGTCGGTGCCGTGCGAGATGACGATGGGCGCGCCTTCAGCGAGCAACTCGGCCACGCGATCGCGGACCTCGGCGCGATCCGCATCGGTCATCTCCAGGCTGTCTTTGTTCATCAGGTGGCGGGCGCGAATTTCCGCATCGGGCAGGCGAAGCATGTTCAGATAGCGATCCAGCTTGGCGGCGCGATTCTCGACCACGCCGCTTCGCTCGGAGTAGACCTTCTCGATGGTGCCGCCGGTCGATAGCAAATAAATGCGCTGCATACCTCGATTATCCAGCGAGCGGCGGATTGCGTGCGGTGGAGGCGGAGGTAGGCAAACGGCGGTGTCGTGCCGCGGCCCGGACACAACGTTGCGCGAGGCCAGTCGACCGCTGGATGACAGGCCAGTTCGGCTGGTTCCCCAGCCAACGGCAGAGACAGTTGGAGCGCGGATGTCTACGCTTGTAGCGCCTCGATACGGAGTCCGTGAGAGCGGCTTCGAGCGCCATCTTCGGTCAGCATTGTAATAAGGCCAACGGGTTCGCATCTCTCTCTGGCCCAATGTGACGCAAGACAACAGTCCTTTTCCCCACTCCATGAAACTACGGCGCGCCAGCGTTTGTTCATTGCGTTTCAGGTTCCCTATCTATCAATTTAGGGATAAACCGGGCAGCGCCGCCGCTACCCGCGATAGCGTTTCTGGTGCCAGATCCACGCGGTGCGAACGATGTCGTCGAGATTCGTGTAGTGCGGCTTCCAACCCAACTCGCGCATGGCCTTTGCGGAGCCGGCAACCAGTACGGCCGGATCTCCGGGGCGGCGGGGGTGGACTTCGGCTGGAATGGGGTGTCCGGTGACGCGGCGCGCCGATTCGATGACTTCTCGCACGCTGAAACCTTTACCATTGCCAAGGTTGTAGATCAGGGGAGCCTGCTGCCCCCCGCCGGCCGCACGCGCGTCGGGATTCAACGCTTGGAGCGCCAGCAGATGGGCGTCGGCCAAATCCGAGACGTGAATGTAATCGCGAATGCAGGTTCCGTCGTGTGTGGGATAGTCGTCGCCATAGATGCGAATCGATGGGCGGCGCCCCAGAGCAACGTCGAGAACCAGAGGGACCAGATGGGTCTCCGGTTCGTGCGACTCGCCGCGGACGATGCTATTAGGGCCGCCGGGCCCCTCCGCGGCGCCGGCCACGTTGAAGTAGCGCAACGAGGCGTATTGCAGGCCGTGGATGCGATGCAGCCAAGTTAGCACCTGCTCCACAAGCAGCTTGGACTGGCCGTAGGCATTGGTGGGGGCAAGACGCGCATCTTCCTGAATCGGAATGGATTCCGGCTCACCATAGACGGCGGCGGTCGAGGAAAACACCAAAAGCCGGGGTCCGCAGGACAGCATGGCTTCAAGCAGGGAAAGCGTCGATGCGGTGTTGTTCCGGAAGTAGATCTCCGGGTGCTGCATCGATTCGCCGGCTTCAATGAGTGCGGCGAAGTGAAGAACCGCATCAAATGGTTCATGACCGTCGCGGGCGGCTGTGAAGACTTGTTCGAGATGAGAGCGGTCGCTTAGCTCTCCTTCGATCAATTCCACGCCTGTCGGCAACAGATCGCGGCGGCCGTGACTCAGGTTGTCGTAAACAACGGCGTTGTGGCCTTTTTCGGTCAAGAATCCCGTGACGGTACTGCCGATATACCCTGCACCACCGGTAATCAG